>VFSW01002176.1_pt1 | contig 29702 bp, 30 predicted proteins | sample 5358111 | NCBI WGS metagenome assembly VFSW01 (sample SAMN11554181, study PRJNA540505) | mine drainage metagenome | isolation source: sediment from site ElyBrook_90M | place: USA: Ely Copper Mine, Vershire, VT | collected 2017 | reverse complement strand
ATACATAATTTTCCAGTCGATCCGTAAAAGCGACGAAAATCCCCTCTGCTTTTCAGCGTGTCGCTGCCGGGAAGCGAGCCGCGGAAGTGATGCTTCGCGCCTGGCTCCCCAGCGGCGGCGCGCCGGAGAAAGGGGCATCATGCGATCCAACGGACTGCTGACCGACTTGCTCATTTCGACGCTGTGGTTCGCGCTGTTCTACTTTGCGCTGGGACAGATGAAGCAGCAACTGTTCGGCTATTTCGCGCACATCGCGCAGATGCTCGAGTTCTTCCCGCCCTGATTCAAGGGGATGCCGCAACAAAAAACCCGTCGAGTTCCGACGGGTTTTTTGTTGAGGGGTGTTCTGGTCAAAGGCGAATCAAGTGTGAGATAAAAGCCGTCTCCACCATGCTCCAGAAGCGGCCGATGGGATTTGCCTCGGTTCCTGTCATTCGTCGGTGTATACTGTGCCGGGCATTGTAGCCGGCGGCGCTGCCCGAATGCGCGTGCGCTGTGAGTTTCACCAGAGCCTGCACACTTGAGTTTGAAAGGACTCAGTTTCGGTTTTGATGTCATTGTCCAGATTGGTTGGTGGCGCTTCTGGGAACATTGCACCTTGAACGAAATCTGGACACGCTCGCGTTTCCCGATCTCGCGACGGCAGGTGATGTACTTGATCGTTGATTTTCTCTGTCTGTTGAAAGCAGCCCAACCTGCCTGGATCGAAGCCCATCGGTCTTTCTATGCACGGCGCGGATTACTTTTGAGTCTAGATGCCATGCAACCCGAAAAGGGAGATGATGTCTTGTATATGGTGCGGGAACTGCACACAGGACTGACGCTGCAAACCGTGAAAGTATCCTCCCCGGGAGCGGATACGATCCAAAGGCGCGTGTTGAAACCGGTCCAGGCGTTGGGCTTTCCAGTGCGCGGAATAGTGAGTGATGCCGAAGACGCGATCCACCGCGCGTGCCAGGCAGTATGACCTGGGCGTCCGCATCACGCGTGTCACTTTCATGCGCTGCGCGATGCGGGCAAGCCCCTGTACGAAGCCGACCAGAGCCACATGGTCAAAATCAAGCACGATTTACGGTTGAAATTAACCCTCGTTGCGTTAAAAACTAAACTTTTCAAATCGCTAATCCAACGCCTGCAAAGAAGGATTGAACCAAGTCCGGTCTCCTTCGCAGTCGTAGGAAGGCGAGATTCAGTTCACGGTGCAGAGTGTCCAAGTCGGGACAACACAGATTTCGCATTTCGACATGGTTCAGGTGTTGCCATACGCTTTCATCCGGATTCAAATCCGGTGCATACGGCGGCAACCGTTCCAGGTGGATATGTTTTGCACCACCATCAGCCAAAAACGATTTGACTTGATCGTTTCGATGGATCGGTGAGCCGTCCCAGATCACCAACAAGCGACGATCCATTTGGTGGGTCAAATGTTTCAAAAAGAGAACGCTTTCCGCTCCTGTCAACGAATCATTTCGCGTCAGGGTAAACAGATCGCCGGTGGGTGTGATGCCACTCATGACAGACAAGTGATCGCGCGTTTCGATCGGTCGCAGGATGGGCGCGTGTCCGCAGGGAGCATAAGTCCGTACGACGCCTGGCAAGAGATAAAAGCCCGATTCATCCACAAAAACAAGCGTCCGGCGTTCCTTCATCGCTCTTTTTTTAGCTCAGGCCAAACTTCAGCGCGCCACGATGCAATCTCATCTTCATCGCGTTGTGCCGCGCGGCGGATTGGTTTTTGCGGTGTCCAATCAAGTTCCTTGAGCACACGAGAGACATGCGCTTTGTGATACAAGACGCCGAACTCCTGTTCAATCACTTTGGCCACGCGAGCGCACGTCCAGACTTGACCGCGAAAGCCATACGCTTCGGCACCGTGCGACAAGAAATCCGGAATGAGACGTTTCTGTGATTCCAAGAGTTTGGGTGGTGCTCCCGGATGAGGACGGGCAAGCAAAGTTTCTGGCCCTTCGGTTTGCACGGCAGTCATCCATTGACTGACAGCACCGGGAGTCACGCCCAACGCGGTAGCGATGTCTTTTTGTTTCCAGTGATTTTGCTTGAGATCAAGTGCGCGCAGACGTCGAATCTCTTTCCAGTCGTTAGAATTGGCATGAATGATAGTCATGCCCAGTTTGTAGCACGCTCAAAAAAGTTTAGCAAATTATGCAACGGTTATTAAGTCCCGTGCGGCGAGCGATTCAAGCGCTGGACGAGACCGACCCCGCATGCGCTGTTTTGCTGGACTAGGCCGAAGCGTTACAGAGTTGCTTGCGGATCAGCGGCGTGGCTCCTTTTCAACTGGGCGGCGTGCGAATCATGGAGGGCCTCCGTGCGGTTGCAGATACAGGATGAAGATAGTCAACCGCGCCGCGCTCGCCAAGTCAAACGCGAAGTCAAAGCTTTTCTGGTGCGGCTAGAGCAAGACACGGCCCTGGATGCTCAAGATTCGCACGTCGCCCAGCACTTGATCCGAACCATCCTGAACCGTTGGTGGGCGCGAAGCGGTTCACGTGTTATCGCGTGCCGGGCTTGCCACCCACCAACAACGACCAGGAGACTTTCTTCAATCAACTCAAGCACAATCAACGGCGGATCTGTGGGCGTAAATCGGTTCATGAGTTTGTGATGCGCTATGGCGTGTACGCCGCCTACCTTGATCCGCGCGGAACCTTGGACCAGTTGCTGGACCGTCTACGGCAAGTCAGCGATGCCGAGTCTCAGAGTGCCCGGCAAGCTTGGCGTGAGAACGAAGCTCCATTGCACAAGGCCCATCGCTTCCGGTATCATCAAGCCAAGTTTCTCAAAGAGCTGGAAACCGACTGGGAGAAATTAGCGCAATAACCAGAGTGTCCGCAGCTTATTCAGGATCAAACTGTTTTTAGGGTCCGGGACGAGAGTTTTGCACCTACTGTTCACAACACTACGGCTCAACTCAGCCCACCATGATTGGCGAAGGTATTGATAAAACGTCGATGGCGTCGGATGCATCAGCCAGATGACCGCCCTTGACGACGAAGCGTGGTCCCAAGCGATGAATAGATTGCACCGCGCGGCGCATCTCGTCCAGATTATTGATCTCGAATCCGCACAGCACGAGCGCCTCGTGCAAATTCGGTGTGACGACGGTTGCCAGCGGCAGCAACTGTCGAATGAGCGCATCGCGCACGTCCTCGTGCAAAAGTGGATCGCCGCTCTTCGCCACCATCACGGGATCGACGACGAGCGGCGCGAGGCGATGCTCGTGAATTTTTCCAGCGACCGTGGCGATAATCGGCGTACTGGAGAGCATTCCCGTTTTCACCATGTCGACGCCGATGTCGCTCACGACCGAGTCGATTTGCTGCGCGATGAAACCGGGGGGATCTCGAACACGCCTTGCACGCCAACTGTATTTTGTGCGGTCAGTGCCGTTAACACGCTCATCCCAACCACGCCGCGCGCCGCGAAGGTTTTCAAATCGGCTTGGATTCCTGCGCCCCCGCCAGAATCTGAACAGGCGATTGTCAACGCTCGTTTCATATTCACCTCACTCGTTTTGCATCATCCACGATTCCTCGCAGTTCGCGCGTCGCGCACTCCACGTCCTCCGCGCCGACGATCGTTGAAATGATTGCGACGCCAGCCGCACCGCACCTAATCACACTCGCCGCGTTCGATGCATTGATGCCCGCAATGCCCACCATCGGTAGCGTACTGATGCGCACGATTTGCAGCAATCCTTGAATCCCAATTGGCCCTCCGGCGTCTGCCTTGCTGCTCGTCGCGAAAATCGCGCCGACGCCGAGGTAATCTGCGCCATCGGCGATAGCGGCGCGCGCTTCGTCCACATTCCCCGCCGATACACCCACGTGTGCTCGCGTTTTTCTCCCGATATTGCACCATGGTCGCACCGCCGCGAATCGCGGCGTGTATCACCTGTCGATGGGTGCGCCCGCGGGAGAGGTTTGAATCGGTGAGGACATAGAGCGAATAATCAATCGGTTTCATTTCAGTTGCCATCCAACGAAAACAAGAGCCAGCGCGAGAACCAGCGCAAAGTAATCCAAGCGGCGCAGCGCATAGCTTTCGGCAAATGTTCGATGCGGCGCTCCAAAGCCGCGCGCCTCCATCGCTTCGGCAAGTTGATCGGCGAGGGTGAACGATTGAATCAGCAGCGGCGTGAAGAGTGCCGGATAGTTGCGCACGCTTGCCAGATCGCGTTCCAGCCGAATGCCGCGCGCGCGCTGCGCGTCCATCACGTCTTGCATTTTGCGCGCGAGAACGGGAATGAATTGCATCGCCGTCGTCAGGATGAATGCGAATGCAAACGGCGCGCCGCTTCTGCGCCATCGCTCTGGACAAGTTTTGACGAGCGCGTTTGCCAAATCTTCGGGCGCAGTGGTTTGAAAGAAAATGAAAAATGTGGTCGTCAGCGCGGCGAGACGCAGCGCGCTGGTCAACGCGATGATGAGATCAAACGAAAAGACCATCACGACGACGAGGAACGCCGTCATCGGCAATAGGACGCGCAATGTTTTCAACCACGGGTGCGTCAGCCTGAGGGCGAGGACAAGGAGGCAGATAGCGACTGACTCAATCGCGAGCGCGGCGAAACCCATGGTCATCATCAACATCACCGCGTACGCGAGCGTAACCAACAACTTGGTGCGTGCATCTAATGACATCATTGGGTCAATGCCGTCGTCGGGACAAAGAATTCGGAAAATTGCTCGATGGAATAAAGCGCAGCGCGCGTCATTGCCTCGCGGTTTTGCATGACTTGTACCGGCGCGCCATCCGCGACGATCTCGCCATCCGCGAGAACGATCCAACGCGGAGCGACCTCTGCCGCAAATTCGAGATCGTGCGTCGCGAGAATGACGGTGATGCTTTGGTTTTGCAGATCGCGCAAAAGCCGCACCAACGCCGCGCGAAACACCGCATCCTGCCCGGTCGTCGGTTCGTCGAGCGCGACAATGTCCGGGTGCGCCGTCAACGCCGAAGCAAACGCCACGCGCTTCTTTTCGCCCTCGCTCAGCGTGAAGGGCGAGCGAGCCAGGAACGGTCGCAGTTCAAACTCGTCGAGCAATTTCTCCATCCACACGCGATCAAAACGCTGGAGCGCGCGCGGCGCGACTTCGATCTCTTCGCGCACATTTGGTTTGAAGAGTTGGTCGTTCGGATTCTGAAAGACCAAGCCGACGTGTCGGGCGAGATCGGAGACGCGCGCGCGATGCGTGTCCTGGTTCAAGACCATGACTGCGCCGCGCGTTGGCGCGTAAAGCGCGTTCAGGTGTTTTAGCAGCGTCGTCTTGCCCGATCCGTTTTTGCCAATCAGCGCGACACACTCGCCGCGCGCCACATCGAAATTGATCTCGCGCAAAATTTCGCGCCCCTCCCGCGCGAACGTTAGCGCGTGGGTTTCGATAACTTGCGCTGAGTTGTCGAAAGATGCGAGCGTCGCGTTACCGCCCAAGCCATCAGTTCGCGGCATCGCGAACGAATTGTTTGCAGGAATGGTGTTCAATCGAAACGCCGAAACGTCGTCGCGCAGAACCGCACTCGGCGCGCCATCCCGCACGATGCGCCCATGATCGAGCACAATCAAGCGCGTCGCATCTTGAAGCGACGCGTGCAATCGGTGCTCAGTCAGAATGATCGTGGTATCTTGCGCTTGAATCGCGCGCAAAATAGCGCGCATGCGCCCAATCGTTTCAGGATCGAGATTCGCGTATGGCTCGTCGAGCGCGAGCACGCGCGGACGCAGCGCGAGGATGGCGGCGAGCGCGACCGTCTGCTGTTCGCCGCCCGAAAGCGCGTGGGGCGTCCGGTTTCGCAACGAATCGATGCGCGCCACGCGCAGCGCCCAATCCACGCGCGCACGAATTTCAGCGCGCGGCAAGCCAAGCCCCTCCAACCCAAACGCAATTTCGCGGTCCACCGTACTGTTGAATAGTTGCGCGGCGGGATTTTGGAACACGAGTCCCACGCGCGCAAACAATTCGTGGACCGGATGCTCGCGCGTATCGAGTCCGTCCACGCGCACGCACCCTTCCAGCGCGCCGCCGTGAAGGTGTGGAATCAAGCCGTTGAGCAAGCGGCACAAGGTTGACTTGCCCGAGCCGCTTGCGCCCGCGAGCAGCACGAATTCGCCGGCCGCAATTTTCAGATTGACATCGTCGAGCGCGTACGCGGTCGCGTCGGCATAGCGATAACGCACGCGCTCTAATTCGACCAACGCCATTACTTAGTTGCTTTTGCCGGCTTTGCCACGCCCGCACGTTCCAAGGCAATCAACCCCAGCACGCCGATAATCGAACCGGACACGGCGGCTGCCAGAAACGGAATGACCAGCGCGGTCGCATCCATTGTTCGGCTGAGAAATGCTGGCGCGACGAGGAACGTGCTGACCAAAGCAGCGATCAAGCCGGTGCCGACAATTTCGCCCAGGGCCGCAATGTAAATGTTGCGCGTGAAAATATAGAGATATCCGACGAAGAATGCGCCGATCATGCTGCCGGGAAATGCGAACAGCGTACCGGTGCCGGTCGCGTTGCGAATGATCGAGGTAGCGATGGCGGTCGCCATCGCATACCAGGGACCGAGGATGACTCCGCTTAGCACGTTAACCATCGACTGGACCGGAAATGCCTTGACCGGTCCGATCGGAATAGAGAAGGGCGAAAGCGCCACCGCAATCGCCGTTAGCACGACGGCGTATGCAACTTTGCGAGTTTCCATTTTATCCTCCTGGAATACAATTGAATTTTGCGTTGCGTTGGATTGCCTCGGCGTTGAGATTGCCCAAGACATCGAACAACGCAACCCGAAAACTACCGACGCCGCGCGCAGACGTGGAACGTGCCGCGCATTCGGTGGCGATGTCGAACCAAAGCAAGCCAGTCATCGTTGCGACCGTCACCTCCCGTTCAACCGCCGCACAGGCGCCGATGATCGCGTCCAGCATATCGCCTGCGCCGGTGATGTGTTTCAGCAAAGAATCTCCGTTCTCGACGGCCGCGACGCGCGTGCCATCCGAAACGAAATCGGTTGTGCCCGTTACCGCCATCACCGCGCGATACTTTTCCGCGAGCGACTTGACCACCATGGCGCGATCATAGTCGGCGCGCGCGGCGTCCACGCCCGATTGTGTTCCGGCGATGCCAGCCAATGCGCCGATCTCGCCGGCGTTGCCGCGCACAATCGCGAGTCGTAGCGAACCCAGGATGCGCGCGGCAGCATCTTTGCGGAACGAGCTTGCTCCAACGCCAACCGGGTCGAAGAGAATCGGTATGCCGCTTGCGTTTGCCGCTTTGCCCGCGCGAAGTAGCGCCTCGATGCGCTCACGCGACGGCGTCCCCAGGTTCAGGACCAGCGCACGCGCCGCGCGCGTGATCTCTTCGATTTCGTCCGGCGCGTGCGCCATGACGGGTCGTGCGCCAATCGCCAGCGTCGCATTCGCCACATCCCCCATCGTCACCCAGTTAGAAATGATGTGGACGAGGGGCTGGTCGCGTCGGACGCGATCAATCACGGCGGCGACCTCATCCAGCCGCGCGTTGATACTTGGCATTTTGAGATCACGCGGGCGGCGTCTCGGTCGATGGTTGCGGCGCTTTCGATCTCAAGACTACGCTACCAAGGATGGCGTAAAGGACAAAGGCGACGATAAAACTGGGAAGCGACCCCCCGTACGCGGTCAGCGAATCGGGAATGAGTTTGGGCCAAGCGTCGACGAATGCGCCGAGCGTGGTTGGATTCGTGACGTGGTAGACGACGATGCCTACGATCCACGCGATTAACCCGATGATGCTGATGCCGCCTTGATACCAATACAGGCCACGAGCGCGATAAAGTTCACTCGTTTCGTATTTGCGCTTGCGGACGATGAAATAGTCGGCCGCAAGAATTCCGAAAAGTGGGATGAAGAACGCTCCGACGAGGAACAGAAAATTCTCGTATTGCGTGATGTCGAGCGCGATGGCGACGAGATAGCAAAAGATGCCGATGCCGATGATGAGCCAACGTTGTTTCACTTTTGGAAAAACATTCTGCAGTGAGACCGCGGTGGAATAGAGATCCGCCCAGGCGTTGTGTGTCTCGTCGGCGAGCAAAATTAGAAGGGCGAGCCAGCCCGCGGTAAGCGCAATCGCCGTCGCGAATTCTTTTGGCTCTTGCTGCACCCCCGCGCCGAGTAGCGCCATTGTGCCCAGCACCAAGAACCAGATGTTCGTGATCGCAAAGCCGATAAACGTGCCCCAGAACGCCCGCGGGGTTTGCCGCGCAAAACGATTGTAATCGGCGACGAGGGGCAACCATGAAATCGGCATCGCAATCACAAGGTCAACTCCGATCCAGAACGGCAGTGAGCCATCGCCCGGCTTGGTGAAGAGTTGCGCAAAGTTATAAGTCGTGAGTAAGTGGTACGTCAGCCAAGCGCCTGTCCCGAGCGCGATCCAGACCGCGAATCTTTCCAACCATTGCCGCACGACACCGACCGGACCGCCGATCCCCATTAGGATGACAATTGCGGCGAAGATCGCCGCCCACAAGGGGAAATTCGAAATGCCGAAAAGCGCCTGGCTGATCGCGTTCGCGGCGACACCCATCACGACGAACTCGAAAATCGTCCAGCCAATCAGTTGCAGCGCGTTGAGCGCCGTCGCCAAGTACGAGCCGCGCACGCCGAGCACGGGACGCAAGAGCACCATCGTCGGCGTCGCGTTGTCGCTGCCGATAACGCCGATGAACGCCAGCAGCAGCGCGCCGAGAAGGCTGCCGATCAGAATGGCAAGGAGCGCATCGCCCAAGCCGAGACCTGGGACGAGAAACGTTCCGGCGAGCAAGACCAGCAGCCCGATGCCAAGATCGCCCCACAGCACCGCATAGTCCATAAAGCCGAGGATGCGCTGGGCGCGCGGCACCGGTTCGATGCCCCATTCGGGCGGGGCTTGGATGTTCGGGAGAATACCGCGTTGTGTGTCGGTAAGAAAAGCCATCGTGACTCCTCCTGGTGTGGACTTGGCGCATCCATTCAGCAATGCGTTAGAATAAGAAATGCCACCCGACTAGGGTGGCGAGATAGGCATGGTCAAGATTCCTACGCTGGCATTACCCAGATCAGGTACAAGGGTCGGCGATTTGCAATCACCCTCTCAGCCCGGTTAGCACCGAGCTCCCCACTTATTCGGTTGGTAATTTCTATAGATGATTTAGCAGAAATTATCTGTCTTGTCAACTGCGTGTTGACACAGACCAAATCTATCCCGATTTGCGCTATGCCTTGTCGGCAGAATCGGCGGGCTTGAGCGATTTCCCTTCATGGGGTTTCCACGTCTACGCTCAAATGGATGACGAGCCATTGTTCCGGATCGCTGGAGCGGAGGCGCGCGTCCCCCATATCAACTGTGACTAATCCCGTGCCGCGTGCGCTCACCACAAAAAGTGTCACACTATTGTTCATATAGCGGTCGCCGCTTATGGCGTAATCAAAATAACTCGTCGGATCCAATAAAGTGCGCGCCTGGGCAAGGTCTATGGAAAAGAATCCGTCGTCGTGCGCGGTGACCAGCACCGACAGGGGTGCGGACGGAAATCTTTGCTGAATGCGATCAATAGTTGAAAAGACAATCGCGTCGGTCACGGTGGATCCATCTGGATTTCTGACCTGACCGAAGATCAGGTCAGAAGGCCGCGGCAGGAGCATTGCACCGATTCTCGTCATCCAATGTGCGCCGGCATTGTCATGTCTCTCCCCGTTGCTAATCACATCGAACGCGTACTTGTCATTCGTCGACAGCCCGGTGATAGTCACATAATGAGTCGTGCCGTGGAATGACGCGCCGCGATCGTCGTCGTAGATCCCGCCGTCGATCAACTGCACCTGACCTGTTTCGTCAGTAGGAGTCAACCACGAGATGGTGAACGAGGTGTCGCACACGTTACTAATGACAAGATGAGTGGGATTGCTTGCGACAGCAGGTTGAATCGAATGGGTCGTTGCGCTAGGAAAGACTGGAGCAAGCGCGGTCGCCGTCGGTGGAGCTGTTGTCGCCGTTTCCGTCGGCGTAGGTGGAACGGCCGTTGCCGTTGAATCGGGCTTGGACAGAGCAGGCGTCGCTGTGGCACGGGGCAGTTCCATCGGCGTAGCACACGAGACGAGCAGGACTCCACCTATCATCACAACGGTGAGTATCAGAAACTGCGTGCGCTGCTTTTCCTCAAGGTGCCAGGAGGGGCTTGAGAGAATTGTCATAAAAATTCAAGACCCCGGATTTGTTCAAGTGGTCCGGGTTGAAAAAGAACCTTTCGTCGTTGCCCACCAGTGAGAAATCATGAAACTCGACCCCATACTGCGCCAGCAGCGCTTTCAGCCGCTGGTCGAATTGCGCTTCCTGCGGCAGCATCTGGTAGAATCGCGTTGGCACAGGCGGCTTGATAACGATGAACCGGATGTTGTGCTCCTTCGAGTAGCGCAGCAAGTCTTCGAACTGACCCAGGTAATCCGCGAAGGTCGCCTGGTCATTACCGTTCGGATACAAATAGGTGATGCGCTGTTGGTCGATCTGCTTCACAGGGTGATAAGTTGTGTTGAATTTCGCCTCATCGGCGCTGATGTCAGGCGTGAACCGGTCGGGGTTGTTGATTTTCGAAAAGCCCAGGATATAATCGGGCAACACCGAACGACCAGCGGGGCTTGACGACAGCGCCGAGACGAGCGCGGGGTCGAAAGGGGCGCGGTTGAAGAGGCTTGTGTCGCTCAAGCGGTCCTCGTTCCATTCGCGGGAATAGAAGGCAAAGGAATCGACGACGTAGACTATGCTCTTGGCGCGATGGTCGATGAGAAAATAGTTCAGAAGAAGACGGTTCACGAAGATGCCCGCCCCCACTTCGGAGAGATTGATGATCTTCGAATGGGTCATCTGCTCGAGCTGGGGCGTCATATCATCATAATCCAGCGCCGCGGCGTGCGACGCGCCGAGGATCACGTAGTCGTAATCAACGAACGGCGCCGTCTTGACCTCGAAGAAGCGATTGCGCTTGGTGTACTGGTAGACGAGCGCCTCCGAAGCGGCGTACAGCGCGAGATAGATGAGAGCGCCAATCAGAACAAAGAGGAGGCTCGACTTGAGAAAACGCCGCGTAGTCGAGGGTTCTCCTTCAACAGCAACGAGCGACTCGGGCAAACCCATCGCTGCATTCGTTGGGGTTTTGACAGACATGGGTCATCAACCTGTGTATTGCTCAGAACTGCATATAGATGAATTGCTTTAGTCCCCACTGGCCGATGACGACCAGGCAAATGAGAAGTGCGTAGTAAAATCCCCAACGCACGAGGCGGGGCTGGGCGGGCAGCCGCTCCCAAAGCGCGCGTTTCTCGTCAAGGATTTCAATCACCAAGAGCGCTACAATCAGGGCGAACGAGAGAAGCACCTCGCCGCTAAAAGGGTAACTGGCGAATAAACTCGGCATCCGCGGGAGAGAGCTAGCAATCCGAGATAGAATGCCGAACGCATCCGAGACCGACGCGGCGCGGAAAAAGACCCACGCCAGCGTGATGAGGTGGAAAGTTACCAAGCCACTTACCAGGGAGCCGAGTGTCGTTGGCACCCGCAACGTTTGCGCCACTTTCTTGCGGATTCCCGCTGTGAGCAGCGTCACGACCTGGTACACCCCGTTCAACGCACCCCAGATGACGAACGTCCAGTTTGCGCCGTGCCACAAGCCGCTCACGACGAAGACCGCCATTTGGTTGAAATAATAGCGCGGCTTGGAAACCTGGTTGCCCCCCATGGGAATGTACATGTAATCCCGAAACCAGTTCATGAGCGAGATGTGCCAGCGTCTTCTGCCCCAGAACTCGGGCGTCGAGGTGGCGAGGTACGGGCGGCGGAAATTCTCCATCAGATTGAATCCGAGGATTTGCGCTGCGCCGATCGCGATGTCGGAATAACCGGAAAAGTCGCAGTAGATTTGGAAGGCGAAAAAGTAGGTGCCGATGACGAGCGCGACCGGTGAGGTGAAGGCGGGATGCAGATACGCGCTATCCACAAAAGTACCGAGGCGGTCGGCGATGACAACTTTTTTGAACAATCCCCAGAGCATGAGTTGCGCGCCCAGCGTAACGTTCTCAGGCTTAAAGCGAATCGGACGCAAGAGCTGCGGCAAAAAGGTCGTGGCGCGTTCGATGGGACCGGCGAGAAGCTTGGGGAAGAAGGAGACGTAGAGCGTAAAGCGACCCAGATGCCGTTCGGGTTGCAGCTTACCCTGGTACACATCGAAGAGATAACTGACGCAAGAGAAGGTGAAGAAAGAAAGTCCGGCGGGGAGGAGCAAGCCTAGGCGTATGGAGAACGAATCGCCGCTCGCCATGAACGAGTTTCGGAGTAGATCGTCAAACGACTGGGCGAAAAAGTCAAAGTATTTGAAGATGAAGAGCGGCGCGAGGGAGGCCAGCACTCCCAAAAGTAGGAGCGCTTTCTTTCTTCCCGATGGCTGAGACGCGCCGATGCCCACGCCGACAACATAGGCGACGAGCGCAGAGGCGAGCAAGAGCAAGACGTAGTTGAGATTGAAGGTCGCGTAGAAATACAGACTCGCCACGACGAGCAACACCCAGCGAAAGCGGTGCGGCATGGCGTAATAGACGACGGCGAGAATTACAAAAAACGCAAGAAAGGAGAAGGAATTGAAAAGCATGACTCATCTGACCGTGCTTCGTTTGTACTGCCAACGGGCACAAACTGCGGTTTTCAACTCAGTTCGGTTTGTCATGCTGAGCCCTTCGGTACCTCAGGGTTAACGTCGCGAAGCACACTTGCGCCTGCGGTTACGCAAGTGTAGGTGTCTCGGTATCCGCATAACAAGACCCTTCGCGGAGTTGACCCTGAGTGCAACGAACGTGCTCAGGGTGACAGATCAAAAAGCGCAATCCATGACCGTGCTCAGTATAGATAGCGCGCGGAATCAAGTGAACGATCAATACGAAGTCCACCCTTGCAAGAGGTCAGGCGGGATATTCGTCGGCACAGGATGTCCGGCCGGAAAGGTTTGTTCCAGATAGGCGTACAAGAAATTGAAATCCGCGTCACTCAGGCTCGAAACCCGGTTTCGGTGATTCAACTTATTCTGTTCCCACGCGTTCTTGTCAAACCCCGCGAGTACGATGGGAACCCAGCTATGGCAATTCACACAAGCTTGGAATACAAGATCCTGGCCCCTGCCCGGCGGAAAGATCTTGTCTAACTCCGCTTGTCCAAAAGTACCTGGCGGGGAGGTGGAACCCGTTGTCGCACTCGTAAGCGGCGCGGTCGGCTTCGGCGGCTGAGTTGGCACAGTCGTCGGCGCTAAAGTCGGTACGGTTACCCGCGTCGGCGCTGTGGTCGCTACAGGTGCCTGCGTGGCCACAATGGTCGCCACAGGAACCCGCGAAGGACCAGGCGCAGCAGATGGTCCAACCGCACTTGAACACGAAACCACAAGCACTGCACTCAGCAGAGCCAATCGTACCAGAAGGCATCGGTAGATCGTCATTATCCTCCTCAGACACAAACCGAATGACTCACGAATCTTCGCCAACACTGCTAATATTGCATCCGTTGGCGGAATTTCGCGGACGAAAAAACCCTTGTTTTTTTATGCAACGATTTTCATGTACTATTGAGCGGAACACCCTAGACCCGCAAGCTCAGGCGGCAACTCCGGCACCGGCTTGGTGTCATTAAAGTTCGCTTCCAGATAGGCAAACAGTGTGTTAAAGTCATCATCGCTGAGACTGGGCACTCTATCTCTGTGACCGGTTTCGACGGTCTTCCAATAGTCTACCGTCCGTTGCCCGATGACCGCGCAGACGAACGAATGACAGGAAGTGCAATTGTCGAGGAGCAAAGTCTGACCCTTGCCGGGTGGAAGGATTTTGTTCATATCGATCTTCCCAGATTGCCCTACCGATGAAGTGGAACTGGGCTGAGCCGTGGCACTGGGTACAGTCGTCGCGGCGACTGTAGGCATAGCAGTTACGGAAGCCGGTTGAGCCGTGGCAGTGGGCACCGATGTCGCCGTGGCGAGCTGGGTTGTTGCAGTAGGTGGCGATGTTGGTATGGCAGGTGGCTGAGTTGCCTGCGGCAGTGAAGTTGGACTAGCAACGGCAGCGGGTGCGGCGGGTGACGCTGTTGGCGCGGCACATGAAGTCGCCATCAACGTAACGGCTATAACTAGGGCAAAAGACCAGTACCCTCGGTTGGCCATTCATTATCTCCTATCGTCAGAATACTAACAAAGAGTGCAGCCGATTCGTTGGGTCCCATTCAATAAAGCATTCCGTTTGAGCGGGTAGCATATTCCCAATAATACTGATCGAGTCTGCCGATCCGTGGTCGATATTACCATGAACCCGTCGCTAAGAACCAATCCGGCAGGCTGGGTACTGGCTTTGTATCGTTAAAGTTCGCTTCCAAGTAGCTGAACAATTCGTCAATGTCCGCATCGCTGAGGTAACTCACTTTGCTCCGCATATCGCGTCTGACATAGCCCCATTGTTCCGCCGTCCGCTGTCCGCTGACAATGCGCAAGAAGGTATGGCAAGTAGTGCAATTGTCAAGAACAAGATCACGTCCATTGCCCGGTGGGAAAATCGTGTCCAAGTCGAGTTTGAGGTGTGCGCCCGATGTCGCTGTGGCAACATTTGTGGGAGTAGCGAATACCCCGGTTGGCGGCATGGGCTTTATCGGAACGCTGGTAAACGGCAAACTGGACGGTGTCATCTGTGCTGCCGGCACGATTGCGGACCCGATTGTCGGCGTAATCGGCTGGTTCGGCGCACTGGTTATTGGCGCAAGCGTTCCGCTGCATGAGGCGGTGAGCATTGCGTCAACTAAGGCTAATGCCGCGACGACCTTTCGATAGACCTTGAAACACATGTCGATTGGGTTAGCCGGACATTTGGCTAGCGGGCTTTTCGAGCACATCGGAAACATTACTCGTTGATAAAAGGTGTCCCTCCAGAGAAAAGATCGGAACGAGAATTTCTCGCTTTGCCTTGGCGGCTGGAAATCCATCTTCCGTCAACCTACGTAGAGCTTCGGTCGTCTCATCGTCGTAGAATTGTTCCAGGCAAAAATCACACACCTGGGCAGGAACATCCTCGACCACAAACAGGCGATCGCTTTGCCAGATCGCCGTCTTGACTAGACTAGGACGCATTGCCTGTTTGCACCGCGGACAGGCATTCGTCGACAGGCTCGTTTCGATGGTCATGGGCCCTCCGTAAACTCAAAGTTCTCCGCAAATCAACTTGCCCGAGATTTATCCGTGGCCACGCGTAAATGCCGCAGTCGTGCGAACTGCTCTCAAGAATCCGCTACATGCTTGCGCCGCAGTTTGACTGCGGCGCAAGCCATGCAGTTATGTGACGCTATCTCGAAATCGGTCGCGGGGTCTCTTAAGCCTTCGCAAATTGCTTGACCGCGTCTAGAATCTTTGGCGCATCGGGTCGCATCCAGCCGATCATTTCTGTTGCGGCAGGTCCTGACGCATCCGGGAAGGTAATCCGCGCGACCTTGGATCCCAGTACCCGCTGTGCCGCCACCGCGGCAACGGTTGCGCTGAACCCTGCCGTCCAGTAGCCGTGATCCACGACCAGCAGCTTGCCCGTCTTTTTCACCGAGGTAGCAATCGCGTCTTCGTCCAAGGGCTTGATCGTTCTCAAGTCAATGTACTCCACGCTAATCCCGGCTTTGGCGATATCCGGCAGTGCCTTGGCGATGTCTACGGTAGCCGGCGCCCACCCGACGAGGGTGAGGTCTTTGCCTTCTTGCCGCACAACTGCCTTGCCAATCGGAACCTCGTAGGGCGTGTCGGGCACATCGGGCTGATCGCCGGACGCCACTTCCGTGTAGTCAAAGAAAATGACCGGGTCGGCAGAGTGAATTGCGGCGGTCATGAGACCAGCCGCATCATAAGCGTTGCTCGGGGCTACAACCTGGAGACCTGGAATCATGGCGTACAGTGACTCCTGCCCGACTTGGGTGTGCTGTTGGGCCAACCCGCCAGCCCGCGCGGAACCATCAATCCAGATTACCAGGCCCCCCAAGTGTCCCTGTCCGCCGGTCATCATGCGCAGGTTGCCGACTTGGTTATAGATATTCTCGAACGGGAAAACGCCTGTCATATAGGGAATCTCGACGACGACAGGGACGCCTACTGACGCGATTCCCAGCGCGACTCCGACGTACCAAATCTCGTCGAGCGGCCAGCCTTGCCCCGAGGTGCGCAGTTCGCCAAACTCCTTCCACAGGTTAAGAACGTTCCCTGTCGGCAAAGTGGCGATCGGACTCTCGTATTCGTAAAAGTAGGGCATCGCGGGATTCTTCCGCATCTCGTTCGCGACCGCTTCCAGAACAGCATAGCGATACGGTTTCTTAGACATTTGAATTGTCCTCCTCTAGGAATGTGGGACGGTTGTTCCTCTTACGTCTCCATAGGAATGTGTTTGCCGAAGACCGGCGTGTTGGGGTCAACTTCGTAGGCGGTCGTAACCACGGCGTTTAAGAACTGATGCGCCGGCATCGACACATCGGCATAGACGTTCTTCACTCCATCGGAAGGAACGACCTTGGGGCTACTGCGCGCGAACGCAACGGAAGCATCCACCGCGGCTTGCGCATCCGTCTCGATCTTGGTGAGTTCATCCGCCGTGAAGAGATTGCGGTCCAACAACAACTGCTTGTAGCGTGGAATAGGATCTCTCTGCATCCACATCCGGACATCAGAATCGGAACGATACGGCAAGCCAAATGCCCCATCCACTCCTACCTTGGCGCCGGCAAAGCCCGCATGATCGTACCAGCGGTAGGTCATCCCTTCAATGACGCTAGGCCCACCGCCACTCCTGGCTAGATCCACCGCTTCCTGGGTAGCAGCGAAAACAGCGGCAACGTCATTTCCGTCTACCGTGATCGATGGAATGGGCAAGCCCTTGGTATAGATGGAAGCATGTCCGCTGATGACGTTCGTGATCATGGGGATGGCAATCTGCCAATAGTTGTTTTCGATCACCGCGATCATGGGGAGCCTGTAGTTGTAGGCATTGCGCAGCGCGCTCCAGAAATAAGCCGAGTTGGAGGCGCCATCTCCACCGAATCCGACCGCCACCTGCTTGGTGCCGCGGAGCTTGGCGGCGTAAGCCGCACCTGCGGCAGGATAAAAGCCAGCGCCCACGATCCCATTCATCCCCAGCATGTTCAAGCTCATATCGGTAATGTGCATCGAGCCGCCAAAGCCGTGATTGTAACCACCCTGGCGGAAGAAAACCTCCGCCGCCATCTTGTTGAGGTCGCCACCCTTGGCGATTACCTGACCGTGTCCGCGGTGCGTGCCGGCGATATAGTCGTCTGGGTTCAGCGCGCCACAGACACCATTGGCAATCGCTTCCTCACCGACGTACGGATGGAACGCGCCGTAAAGCCCGTCTTTCCCGCCGACGAAGAGGTCCTTCATCGTGGTTTCCCACTTGCGAGACGTAACCATCCGCGTGTAGATCCTCGCCAGTGTTTCTTTCGGCTGGGCTGCCAGGACGTCTTCCGGTTGTTTGCTGAATGCCAATGGTACCGCGTTGGGTCCCGCGGGGGGCTGGAGAAGTGACTGGCCCAAGTTCAGCGGTTGACCAACTGAGATCAGCGCCGCGCTCGCTCCCGCTGATCCAAGCACCTGTAGAAACGCGCGGCGGCTTAGTTTGCCATTCATGGCATCTTGCTCTGACATGGACTAACCCTCCTTGATGTAAGAGCTATTTGGCGAACACGTTCGGTGGGCAACGGAATTCCGGTTCTGCCGGTCACCTCCTCCCTATACTGTGCACGGTCACAAGCTGCAGTTTTTGAGCATGTGGGAAAGCGCCCTTCAAGCACCTCTGTTGCCCATCAAAAGCGCACTTGACGTGCATTCAAGAAAGCGCGATTTATGCCCATGGACAGTATAGATCATCCTCCAGATAGTCTCTTGCGAGAGCTTGTGCTTTCGGACGCAACGACAGAATTCCTTTCACTGCAACCCCCTGGGTGGCAAGTCCACGGCGAATGGCAACAGCGCGCGATACTACTGCGTCCCAAGATGCGATCCGAGGTTCTTTCTAATCTATGCTTACCTCATTATAAGCAAACAACGCCGCCAAGTTAAGGGAAACAGTGCCATTCTTTCGGTTCCTTTGTGCCACTTTTGCGCCACATGCAATCGTTGAACCGTTCGACGGACCGGTCAATCAGGGCAAGACGATTCTGACATACTGTCAACGGTCATACAGTTTCATCAGCTCTGAAGAATGCGGTAGTTCCTGTAATCAACAGGTAGCATGTTCAAGACAGTTTCCATCTGGATCGCGGCGGGACGCGGAAACCGAGCAGTTCGTTAAGCGTCCACATATGATCGGTTAGACCTGCTGCCATTGCTGGTGTTACTTGACGCCAGCGTTTGCGTGTCCCGTGACCATTACGCCCAACAAGATGGATGATCGATTGCGCTGGAATATAACCGTCAAAGTCAACATCACACCAAAGAACTAAAAGAAACCCGCCCTCTCGGAGAAGGCGGGTTTCTCATTTACGCCGTTATATCAAATGCTTGCGCCGCAAGTTCCAAAACGCGGCGTAACCGATCGGAATCGGCATCCAGAAGGCGATCGAGCGCGACAAGAGGATCGCCATCAGCGCCGCATCGCGCGGGACGCCGAACGCGAGCGAGAGCAGCGCGAAACTCGTGCCCATAATCGCCACCTCGCCGGGTACCGCGCTCACCGTCGAGATAACGCTGACCGAAGTGAAAATCAGGATCAGCGCGCCCGGCGAGATCGGCCAGCCCATCGCGAGGGACGCAAAATACAATGCGGCAACACCGCCGATGTAACGGATCACGTTGAGCAGACACACGGCGGCTACATTCAGCGGCGCGCGCCGTGCGGCGGACATGCCACTGTAGAAATCACCAAGCGCGCGCTGCACGCTCTGCGGATCGAGAACAGGGCGTCCCAGCAGCCACCCCAGCGACTGCCGGAGCGTGCGCGCGACGGCGTGCACCCCGCGCTCAACCCACGCGCGGCGACGGTACACCCACCAGCCGATCAGGATGAATAGCGGCGACCCGATGACCGAAATCAGCGCGGAATCCAAAATGAGGACGCCGGGCGGCAGCGCGTTCGTCAGCGCGACAATGCCGATTAACAGCACCGTCACGCTAACCACCAAACCCACCAGATCCTCGATCAAAAAGACAACGGCGACCGCGCCGGCAGGCACACCCTGACGCCTCAGAAAAGCAAACCGAATCAACATTCCCGGCGCGCCGCCGGTGGAAAAGGTTCGATTCGCGGCAGCGCTGGCAAAAAACGCCACGACGGTGGGGATCAGCGGCACATCGATATCGAACACGCGCGCCAACGCCAGCGTGGAGCCAGCGCTAACCACGTAGCGCAGCACCTCAGCGCCCAGCGCGAGCAGGAGAAAAATCGGATTTGCCAGGCGCAATAGATGGGTCACGTGTCCAATGCCAATCACTTGGGGGACCAGCAGAAAGACAGCGATGCCCAGCAGAAACAACCACACCACTTGTCGCCGCTCAATGACCCATTGACGCGACACCGTCTTTTCAGTCAACGTTTTATCCTCGTCACTTGAAGTCGCTAAATCAATCCTTTCTTGATTGCCTTTGCTACCGCCTGAGCTCGATTTCGCGCACCCAGCTTGGCAATCACCTCTTCGACTTTGCGCTTTGCCGTACGCTCGCTCCAAAACATTTCTTTAGCAATCTCCTCGTTGGTCGCTCCATTAGCGACGAGCCGCATCGCCTTTAACTCTTCCTCAGACAGCCAAGATTCACGATCGACATGCGCTTTAGTCAAAGCTTGGAATTGCCGCAGCACCGGGTCGATCAGCGCAGGCGACAACAATCGTTTCCCCTGATGCACAAGTCGGATGGTTTCCACAACGGTTTCGTTCGAACTACTTTTCAGCAAATAGGCATAGGCTCCCGCGCTTAACGCACCCAGGAGGTATTCGTCATTAGTGAAAGCAGTCAAGATAATGATCTTTGCTTTGGCTGCCTCTCGGGATAATTGGTGGATGAGTTCTATTCCGTTAGGTCCAGACAACTGAATGTCGAGAAGGATCACCTCGGGGAAAAGAACCTCGGCTGCCTCTAATGCGGTCGAGCCATCTTCCGCTTCTCCCACGACTTCGATGTCTTGGTATGCTGAAAGGAGACTCCGCAAGCCGTGGCGAATCATCGGATGGTCGTCTACGATCAAAACTCGAATGGCAGTCATGGCATGTCCTCGCCTTGAACAACCGGAAGCTGGAACATCACCCGAGTCCCATGTCCACTCTCCGACGATACTTCCATTTTTCCGCCCAGACTCTGAATTCTCTCCTGCATTCCCAACAGACCCAGATGATTGCCGTCGTGTTCTTCCATCCAGCCGTTGTAATCGAATCCCAATCCATTGTCGTGCACGCAAACACAAAACAGGTTCGGCGCATAATCCAAAACGATAGACGCTCTATTGGCATGGGCATGGGCTACTATATTTTGCAGCGCCTCCTCAACCATCCGAAAGACGGCAATTTCTACCGCTTGGGGTAAGCGGTAGGGTATGCCATTAACCTGCACCCCACAGTCGATTCCCGCTAGCGCTCCGAAAATTTTTGTGTGTTTCTGAATAGCAGGAGCTAGACCTACCGCATCCAAAATTGGAGGGTGCAGGTCATAAATCACGCGGCGAATCTCCTTTTCCATTTCTTGTAGAATCTGGAACGTGGTCTTGAGCTTCTCCTCTGCCGTTGCCGGCAACGCAGGCCCGGCAATTATCTGTGTGGCTTGCAGTTCAAAGCGAGCCGCGCTAATAAGTTGGATGACTCCATCGTGCATATCACGCGCAATCCGTGCTCGCTCTGCTTCTTGCATGTCGATGGTCCGAGCGAGCAGTGAACTGAGCTGTTCAGCCTTGGTTACAATCTCATCTCTCGCTCTCGACAATTCGTCTGTTCGATCCGAGATCTTTCGTTCCAGCTCTTGACTGAATTCCTTAACCTGGGTGTGCAGTTCGGCGTTCTTTATAGCAATGATCGCCAAATCGGCAAAGTGGCTTAACAACCAGACATCGTTGCGGTCAAACGGCCGCGCATGTTGGTCATTCAGTAGGTCGATACCACCGATAATCTCATCCTGCCACTTGAGGGGTACGCCGACGACTCTCGTTTGGGGAGTGCCGTCGAAGGCTCCCGACTTGCCGGGCCAGTTCTCGTAATCATTCTCAATCACGGGTTTGCCTGTTTGGATCACTCGGCCAATAAGTCCTTCTCCCAAATGCAACTTTACGCCCGACCAGTCGCGCCAAGTGTTGTAATTGGCTGCATCGTAGATCAAGCTTTCCTTAGCATCGTAGAGAAAGAGGGAACCAGCTTGTGCATCCAAGAGTTGAGCCCCACGGCGTAATAGAGCATCCAACACTTCGGTCGTATTCAGTTGAGCAATCACGTCAAGCGATGTTTCGTGTAATGCGATCATTGCATCGTAGCGGCGTCTGGTCTGCTGAAACAGTTTTGCATTTTGAATAGCAATGCCAATCTGATTTCCCAGGATTTGTAAAACAGTGACGTCTTCCTTGTCGAAAGCGTTGATCCGATCGCTTTGCACATCGAGTACTCCGATAATCTGGTTCCCGGCGCGCAATGGAACGGCTAATTCGGCTTTTGTGTCTGGCACTAGCTCCGTCTTATAGTAACGCGGCTCCCGACTAACGTCATTGCATACTAACGTTTGACCGGTGTGAGCCACCCAACCGGTGATACCCTCTTGCCCAACTTTGAGTCTTAACCCTCGCGCTTTGATCAATTCTGCGGATGCACCACTGGCTTCTTTCAGTACGATTTCTCTAGTTTCTTCGTCTTCGAGGAACATATGAACATGATAGTAGCCAAACTTGTCCCGGATCAGATTAACCGCTTCCGCCAGTAGAGAATCCAATTCTAAAAGGGCAGCCATCCGCTGTCCAACCAGGCTGGCCGTTTCGAGGTGCACGGCGCGGCGGCGGGCTTTTTGGTAGAGCTGGACATTCTCAATCGCCATAGCAACCCGGTAACCAATGGCGTTTAGAATCTGTCGGTCGACGGAAGCAATAGCATTTTGATTGCGGCTAGCCAGAAGAATCACGCCCAATACTTGTCCCTTGGTCTTCATTGGTATGTTGATGATGGAGCGAAAGCCCTCTTTGGCGCAAGGTACATTAGCCAGAGAAGGTTCGCCTGGTAGATTATCCATAGTGAGAGTTTCTCCGGCTTGGGCACAAGTACCGCATAAACATTGGCCGAGACGCACATCTGGTTCCTTGATTTTGGCTTGAGATACGCCATAGTGGGCTTTGAGAATTAGCCGATCACCCTCGACCACTCGCATTTCCCCGGCCTGCAACCCCATTAACTCCACCATTTTTTCCAATGCGGCACGTAGGATCTCATCCAAATTCAAGGATTGGCTCGTCACATCTCCAATCGCATTAAGGGCGGCTAACTCCCGATTGCGGAACGCTAGTTCCTGTTGTGCTTTCGCTTCAGCCACCGCGATTCTTCTTGCCCAGGACAGCATCACCCAGGCAAGCGCGGGTCCTGTGAGTCCAAACACCGCCGCCGTTCGAACAACGTCGGGAGAAAAAAGAGGTTGTCCCTGAAACCCCACTTGTTCAAGCAAGATGTATCCCACACCAATCAAGCCAATGGCAAGCGGAATTACCCATCGGAGGTACGAAACCAGCATGACTATTGATGGATATCCTCGGCTCATCGTGTCTCTTTGCATATTTTGTAACCTTCAGTCGAGAATCAAAAACCCGCCCTGGCGCTTGACCAGAGCGGGCACGACGTAAATACAATTCGTCGATTGACTTGGCCACTACACCATGGGACATAACCCGACGGCGACACTACCGCTCAGGTTATCCACTATATTTATTGTGGTCTATTACGCTAGTTTGTTCATTGGACTCTTGATTCGTCCAAGCGCACTCTGACTGACATGAGTACAGCGCTCCGTCGTGCGGATATTGTCGTGCCCAAGCAACTCTTGGATGTACCAAATGTCCATTCCATCTTCCGGCAAATGCGTCGCAAACGAATGACGCAAAGTATGGAACGTGGTGGGTTTGACAATGCCTGCCCGCTCGCGTGCTTCCGCAAAGACCCTTTCGGTGAAACGCTCCGACAAATGATCAGTTCGCTCTTCACCTGGGAACAGTCATTCCTTTAGTTTGAACGCGCGAAAGTAGTCTCGCAGCACGGTCAGCGTCGTTTCTGTGCAGTCATACATGCCAACATGTTTGTTGGTGCCATTGACGATGGCACCAACATCCACACGCGATCTTTCTACTTTTGGGCACCGAACTCAATCAACTGGCTACTTTTCCAAAGAGTACGCAACCGCGCGATTTTCGTTCTACCCTAAATGCAACTCACGAGCCTCTGGTGATTCGAGTACGCACTACCACCGTCGACTTCGCGCGCAATGGCGGAACGCTGGTCATCGAGAATGCTCTGCCCCGACCATATTTGCTCATCCCGCGCCACCGGGAAACACTGCGTCCTCAGCCAACCGCCTACAACTCATCCCTAGCGCCACCCGTACCCAGAATTGGATGAGAACGCTCTTTGCTGGCAATCTCCTCAATAGATTGCGCTACAATTTGTAGCATGCAGTGTGCGAGAAGAATCTCATTAGCACGGCACGAATCCTGACTACCATAGCGTTGGAATCAACTCAGGTGCACGCGCAGAAATGGCAACAACGCTTCACGGATGCTCAACGCGTGAGCGAATTGCTTGTATATCTAATCCATCAAGCCTCATCCGTTCTATGGTACGACCATTGGATCGAAAATCGGATGCTAGCATGACCGAAGCCATCGTGATGAGTGCCTCTGTGACAGGCATAGCCAATCCGGCAGTTCGTCCAAGAGCAGCGAGCGGAACCAGTCCATACGGAACGTCCTCGGCAACATAGCGGTGGTCAAGGCGATCCGGCGCTGGCGAATCTTTGAAGATTTCCCGGTGTAACCGCTGAACGAGTTCGTACAGGTTCCCGCTTTGGAGGCCATAGCTCTCAAACAGCCATTCGCGTTGAGAAAGGACCGAGACTCCGAACGCGCGCGCAACTGCAAGCCGCTCGTCGTCAAGAGTTTCAATCAGCCGTGCGACACTTTGCGAGATACCTTCGCCGTAGAATTGAAAACTCTGCCCGGCGTCAATCCGCGCCGCATTAGCGAGCATGCCTGGGACATGCATGATGGGATTCATCGTCGAGAGCGAAGTCTGGAGAACGTCGTTTGCAAGTACCGCTTGCGGAAAGATCGGCTGGACCAAATCCATGAGCCTTGCGCCGTTGGCCTTTGGAAGACCCGCAACGAGCAAGCGTTTTTTGATCGATGCCAAGTGCAACCGCGCCGGCCCAAGGATGCGACCGGTGAAAGGAAAGTTATCTACTTCTCCGATTAGGGTCTGCGCTCGACGCCCAAAGCGATCCAATGTTGATTGGAACTCGAGTGAGCCGCCGATGTAGCCCGGCATTAGGCAAATCGCCTGATTACTCTTGAGCAATGGTGCCATCTCACGGGCTACTGCCTGATGATGATTACTGAGCGTTGTAACGGCAATGAGATTGGCCTCCGAGATCGCTTCTCCAAGATCGGTGGTCGCATGTTCTATTGGAGCAAAGCCGTTCAGGAGTCCTTCGACCTCCAATCCATGCTGCGCCCGAATGCCGTCAATGGCTTCGGGGCGAATGTCATGGACTCGCACGCGAAAACCGACCAACCCTAGATAGCCCGCAAGTTCCGTGCCACCAATTCCTGTTCCCACGACTGCGATAGTGAAATTTCTCTTGACCGCCATTGTTTATCTTTGCTTCTCCTCGCTGATGAAGTGCCCTCCGACCATTTGCAGATCACCTTTGAACGAATCCAATCAGGGAATTTGTACTATTTGCCCGCGTCGACTTGATTCGTAGATTGCTTGCATAACCGCGGTTGTGCGGCGACCGTCCTCGGCCGTCACAGCCGGCGCAAGTCCGTTGCGTACACGCGTGACGAAATCAACGATTTGCTTGACGTGGCCGGTGCCAAAGAGAAGACGGCAACGATCTTCATCGGTGAGGCTAGGATCATCATCCTTCAAGGGCTTCTCGATATAGTTTGAAGCGGGTTGCCACAGTGCAAAGCGATCGTTTTCCACCACCGCTGCACCGGTTGTACCGTGGATCTCTATTCGAGTAAGCCGATCCGTATTGCTGGCATTCGTAGACGCGATACCGCCGATGGCACCACTCTGGAATCGTAATACCGCAGCGCCCGTGTCTTCGACCTCTTCCTGCCGAGCCAGTGTGGCGATGTTTGTGGTGACCGACTCAACCGGCCCGAGACACCAAAGCAGGATGTCGAGGAAGTGAATGGCCTGCATCATCAGCACGCCTCCTCCAACGGTAGCCCACTGCTCGCGCCAACTTGAAGCCAATTCAGGATTCGCGCGAATTGTGCTCTTGTGGAAGACTTGACCAAGCAGGATCTTGCCAAAGGCACCTTCCTGCACAGCTTGATGGAGTCGCCGGAAGGGATGGTCATAACGATGCTGAAAAATAACAGAGAGGTGTTGACCCGCAGCACGAGCCGCGGCGATCATTGCGTCTGCTTCCACCACATTGATCGCGAGAGGTTTTTCACAGATCACGTGCTTCCCGCTTTGAACCGCCTCGATCGTGATATCTTTGTGAAGGTGGTGAGGTAAGCAGATCGAAATGAATTGAATGTCGTCGCGGCTGAGCAACTCCCGGTAGTCAGTGTACCAATAACGGGCACCGTACTCTTCAGCCGCGCGGCGAGCCCGACCCTCATCGATGTCAGCTACGGCGGTTAATTCGACGCCTTGGTCGTGCAGACTGCGAACTGCAATGGCATGGCTCGGTAGGACCCAACCACAGCCGATGATACCGTAACCTGTTGGACTCATTCTAAGTTGAAACCTCCGCCGAGCAGAATTTGTGCCTCGCGACCAGCCTCCTGTGTTATTAGGGCTGGTCGCGAGGCATTCAACGACACCCGTAGTAATCGTTTGTCAGGTAACGGTCCTTTGACTAGTGCTTGACCGCTCCATCGGCGTACTCGTGAAGCAGCGTGACTAGCCACTTTTCGTAACCACGCAGCCCCTCGACGGCCAAGTATTCGTTTTCGTTGTGCTCTCGTCCCATGCGTCCGACACCGCCGCTGACTACCGGTTTGTTCAATGGCTCCCCATTGAAAACCCACTGGGGGACTCCAGCGTAGTAGATCGGCCAACAAACGGGATTGACCCCGTGTGCCTGAGTCGCCCGAATGGCTGCTTGGGATATCTCAGCTTTTAGTTCCGTCTTTGTCCAACCGTAGCCTCCATCGATCTCGACCTCGACTTCTGGAAAACCATGCTCGATAAAATGAGCACGTAGTTTCTTGATGATGTCTTCTCGATTTTGGTCCGGAACGATGCGGATGTCGAATTTTAGCGTGGCATCCATTGGAAACATCGTTTTGATGTGCGGGCCGGTATAACCCGAGCTATAACCATCGATGTTGAGCAACGGATCCATGATGTAATTGGGGTACAGCTCTTTGGCTGATTTGCCGCCTTTGAAGCGGCGCACGCCAAGTCGCTTCTTGAGCGCCTGTTCGTCCAAGCGATCGACCAAGATTTGGATGAGTTCTTTGTCGTCTGCCGACCAGGAACGAACATTATCGTAGAAGCCCTTGATGGCGACCTTGCCGTTGTCATCCTTAAGTGTGCTAGCTGCTTTCAACAGCCGCCAAGCTGGCGAGTCGAGCCAGTTCTCGTCTGCAGCAAAAGTCGACCGCTCTGCGGGTCCACCCCAGTCTCCGCCGCGCACGCGCAGTTCGCCTGGGATAATACCTCGCGCTCCGAGATAGACGATGACGTCATTGCCTTCATTCTGCGAGGGATTGAGGTATAGCGCGGCGTCGATGGTCTTGAGATCATTCAAGTATCGTTCGCGGAAGGGGCCAACAAAATTGGGGCTGCCCATCTCCTCTTCGCCATCAAAAGTGAACATGATGTTACACGGAACATCTCCCTCAACGGCTTGGAGTGACTTGACTGTGTTGATCAGCGCCATGATCGGTCCTTTTTGGTTACGCGCGCCGCGTGCCACAATGCACGGCCCGTAGTGTTTGGGCAGATCGATCTTTTCCGCGTCAAGGATCTCGGCGCCAAACGGATCCGCCTTCCAGTTCTCGCTCGGATCAATGGGCATCACATCGTAAAGCGAATAACATGCTAGCGTCTTGGCGTTAGGCCGTTTGGATTTCAGCAGGCCGAAGACGACAGGAAATCCCCGGTCGAAATGGGCCAACTCCGCCCGTTCCGCCCCGAGTTGGATCAGATAATGCTTTGTCATCTCGGCACATTCGAGCACCCCTTCGTTGGTCAGAGAGATGCTCTTCTGCCGGAGATACCGCTGCGTCTCCGCGAGATGTTCGGAAAAGTGGTCGTCGATGTAACGGAAAACTGCCTCATGGTCGGACATTCGAAACCTCCTAATAAAATTTTCGTGCAGTTACGTTGTCTTGGAACAGCTGGCGCGAATTCAGATTGAGACGCGCCACTTCATCGTTTAGAAATTTTCACCGATTTGTTCGCCGGGAATGCAGAGTACCACATTGGAGCATTCCGCAATTCTACACTCGCAATCGAGGATCAAGCACTTGGCGCAACCAGTCCCCCAGCAAGTTAATCGCTAGGACCGTGAAGACAATGGCGAGGCCGGGAAATGTGGAGAGCCACCATGCAATCGAGATAACATCGCGACCCTCCGCCACCATGCTGCCCCAGGTTGGGGTAGGTGGCTGCACACCGAGTCCAAGGAAGCTAAGGGCCGCCTCTGAAGTAATCATTTGGGCGACCTGGAGTGTGGCGATGACGATAATGGAGTTAGCTACGTTCGGCAGAATGTGAAGAAATATGATGCGAAGATTCGACGCTCCGACTACGCGGGCCGCCTCCACATAAGTTTCCTCACGCGTAGACAGCACTTGACCTCGCACGACACGGCTGTATTGGACCCAACCGGTCACAACTAACACAATAATAATGTTCTCGAGACTTGGTCCCAGTACGGCGACGATTGCAATGGCCAGGACGAGAAAGGGTATAGACATCCAGACATCAACCAGGCGCATCAAAACATGGTCGACCCACCCGCCGTAAAAACCGGACAGCAGTCCAATTAGTACGCCGATCGCACCAGCGCCCACCACGGAGGACACGCCGACAATGAGCGAGATCCGAGAGCCATAGATGATACGGCTCAGGATATCCCGGCCGAGTGAGTCCGTCCCTAGGAAGTGACGCCCGGGCGCCAAAGACCAATCGGGTGGTGATAGGCGTTCGGGGATGTTTTGAGTCAAGGGATTGTAGGGTGCAATGATCGATGCAAAAACAGCGCTCGCTACAACCAAGATTAGAACCGCAAGCCCAAATACCGCGGGTGGGCTTTGTGACAAGGAACGTAGTTCCTTCATTAGCGGCGAGTCCATAGTCCTCGCGTGATGCTGCAACGTTCCCTGAATCTCTAGCTCCGCCATAGGGTCTCCACCCACTCCGTATCGCTAAGCGTGTAACTTGATGCGTGGGTCCAGGTAGATGTACGCAAAGTCCACGAGTAGGTTCATGAAGATGATGATGATCGCCGTCACGAAGACAAAAGCTTCAACTACTGGAAAATCCCGGTTTCCGATGGCTTGGATCGCTAAAAGTCCCATGCCGGGATAACTGAATACGGTCTCCGTGATGACGGCACCACCGAGGAGAATTCCGGTCTGCATTCCAATTACGGTGATGATAGGAATCGCCGCGTTCTTTAGAGCATGGCGGATGAGTATTAGCTTCTCAGGGACTCCTTTCGAGCGGGCTGTTCGGATATAGTCCTGGACAAGGACGTCAACCATCGCTGAGCGGGTCAGCCTCGTGATGAGCGCAGCAGAGTATGCTCCCAGGGTAATGCCGGGCATGATGAGCGACTCGATCCCATCTCTCCCTCCTGGCGGCAGCAGGCGAAAGTGAACCGATAGGATGATGATCAGTATGATCCCAAGCCAGAAAATGGGGATAGATTGCCCGAGCAGAGCAAATGACATGCTGACACCGTCAAGCCAAGTGTTCTTGTACATCGCCGCGGTGATCCCTGCCGGAATAGCGATGATGATCATGAATAGAAACGCGACAACCGTGAGTTCGAAGGTGGCCGGGACTCGTTCGAGCACCAGATTGAGTGCGGGTTCGTTGTGGCGAAACGACACGCCAAAGTCGCCGTGGACTGCTTTTGAGAGGAACCGCCAGTACTGGATATACAATGGCTGGTCAAGACCGTACTCGTGTCGTATCAGCTGGACCGTGGCTTCACCGGCATCCGGAGGCACAAGCAGGCGAATCGGATCACCTGACACGTGCATCAGGGCGAACACGATCAGGGACACCCCTAAAAGCACAAGGACCGAATGCCAAAGCCGGGTGAAGAGGTAGTTGACCATCTAATCACTTCTGCTGCTTCGTTGGTGGGGGGGGGGGGGGCCGCCCCCCCCCCCCCCCCCCGGAATAAGTGGGGGAGAGTGGGGGGGGGTGTGGGGGGAGTGAGGTAAGAGGGGAGAAGATAAA
>VFSW01002175.1_pt1 | contig 29718 bp, 21 predicted proteins | sample 5358111 | NCBI WGS metagenome assembly VFSW01 (sample SAMN11554181, study PRJNA540505) | mine drainage metagenome | isolation source: sediment from site ElyBrook_90M | place: USA: Ely Copper Mine, Vershire, VT | collected 2017 | reverse complement strand
ACTCACGGTATGGACCCCGAAGGTGCCAAACGACGCCCCCATATCGATGTCCTGACCCCTATCTTTCCCCGCGAGATGTTCAATCTGGAAACCACCCCCTCAAACATTTCTGGTCGCATCATCAACCTGGTTGCTCCCATTGGGCGCGGGCAGCGTGGTCTGATTGTCTCACCGCCAAAAGCCGGTAAAACCATGCTACTGAAGTCCATTGCCAATTCGATCACTGAGAACTACAATGATGTTCATCTGATGATTGCGTTAATTGGCGAGCGTCCTGAAGAGGTGACAGACATGAAACGCTCGGTGCGTGCCGAGGTGATTAGCTCCACGTTTGACGAGCCGACCGAGGCCCACACCCGTGTTGCTGAGATGGTCTTGGAGCGAGCCAAGCGGCTTGTCGAGGGTGGACGTGATGTCGTTATCTTGCTAGATAGCATCACCCGTCTCAGTCGCGCCTATAACCTCGCGGTGCAACCGAGTGGACGCACTCTCTCCGGCGGTCTTGATCCTAGTGCGCTCTTCCCACCCAAGCGTTTCTTTGGTGCTGCGCGTAAGATTGAAGAAGGTGGTAGCCTGACGATCATTGCGACGACCCTGGTTGATACTGGGAGCCGGATGGACGATGTGATCTACGAAGAATTCAAAGGCACTGGCAATATGGAACTGGTCTTGAATCGTAAACTGGCAGAACGCCGTGTCTTCCCCGCCATTGATATCTCGCTCTCCAGCACGCGCCGCGAAGAACTCCTCCTCGACGAAAAAACCTTGCGTGCCGTTGTCGTTATGCGCCGTATGTTCTCCACTCTCGCCGATCAGCGTGGCTTGGAAGCGATGGAGGCTCTTATGCAACATATGTCTAAGACGAGCAACAACATGGAGTTCCTGGCAACACTCAATAAGAGTATCTTATAACCGCTCCCTACAAAAAGGTGCGTGGGTCACTGCGACTTGCGCACTTTTTTATTGCCATGCCTGCCGTGATACACTGAAGGTGGTGAAAACTTGGCCTACGTATCAGGTCGAGAAAGAAGGACGGCTAAAGCTCTTTGCGAACAAACAGAAGGAGCGTGTTGTATGACTCTCTACCATAATTACATCGGGGGAAAATGGCAACCTGCGCATAATGGGCAGACGTTCCCCAATTATAACCCTGCTAGCGGTGAATTGCTGGGCGATTTCCCGCTCTCCGATCAGCACGATGTCGATGCTGCTGTTAGTGCGGCTCGTGGCGCGTTTGCGCATTGGCGGCGCGTTCCCGCTCCCAAACGTGGCGAGCTACTCTTCCGCGTTGGTGAGCTAATGAAGCAACACAAGGAAGAACTGGCCCGCACGATGACGCGGGAGATGGGCAAAGTGCTCAAGGAGACACGTGGTGATGTGCAGGAAGGCATCGACATGGCCTATTACATGGGTGGCGAGGGACGCCGCCTTTTTGGCTATAGTGTGCCCGTCGAGCTGTCCGATAAATCTGCGCTCGCGATGCGCGACCCTGTCGGCGTGGTGGCCTGCATTACACCCTGGAATTTTCCGATAGCCATTCCGACTTGGAAGATGTTTCCCGCCCTTGTCGCGGGCAACACGCTTGTTCTCAAACCCGCCGAAGATACACCCCTTAGCGCGTTGCGGCTTGTCGAACTGCTCTATGAGGCGGGTCTGCCAGAAGGGGTTGTCAACCTGGTCTTTGGGCCGGGTCAACCAACGGGTGAGGCTCTTATCCACCATCCTGACGTCGCTGTCATCTCATTTACCGGCTCAACCGACACAGGCCGCCATGTGGCTATTGAGGCTGCACATTCGCTCAAGCGCGTCTCGCTGGAGATGGGGGGCAAGAATGCCGTGATTGTGATGGATGATGCTGATCTTGATCTTGCCGTCGAGGGTATTCTCTGGAGTTCCTATGGTACGACAGGCCAACGATGTACGGCCTGTAGCCGTGTGATTGCGCATCGCGCAATCCATGAACGATTGCTAGAAAAACTTGTGCCACGCATTGAGGCGTTACGTTTGGGCAACGGCCTGGATGAACAGGTCGATGTGGGACCAATCATCAATGCGAAACAGCTTGAGAAGGTACATCGCTATAGTGAGCTTGGCAAAAGCGAGGGAGCCACGCTCGTCACGGGCGGTGAAAGCGCGCGCGAAGGCGAGCTGGCACGTGGCTATTTCTATCGTCCCACCCTCTTTTGCGATGTGCGCCCCGCAATGCGAATTGCGCAGGAAGAGATTTTTGGCCCCACGCTCTCTGTGATTGCAGTTGATACGCTTGACGAGGCCATTACCGTCAATAATCAGACGCGCTATGGTTTATCGAGTGCGCTTTATACACAGGACGTGAATCGTGTGCAACGGGCAATGCGCGACCTGACGACAGGCATCATCTACATCAACTCCGGTACGACGGGTGCGGAAATCCAGTTTCCCTTTGGTGGCACACGCGGCACGGGCAATGGACATCGCGAGGCGGGTCTGGCCGGCCTTGATGTCTTTACCGAATGGAAGGTCGTCTATACCGATTTTAGTGGAAAACTCCAGAAAGCTCAGATTGACTCGTGAGAAAGGAGCCTCCTACGTCGAAGCCACTTCTAGGTAGGGGGCCAGATATTGGCTGTCGATTAGGGTTGACGTTGTTGTGCTTCGTCGATCAGGCTCACCAGAAATTGCAGTTTTTTGATGGCATGTTCCACGTTGCGCTTGTTGCGCTCATAGCCGTCGGGTGCGAGTTGCTGAAACCATGTGCGAATGTCACCTTCTGAAGTATCGTACCACTTGGCGTCGGCTTGGAGGCGTAGATAGACGCGCATCTGCGGGTCCTGCTGACGTTTGGCAAGCCCCATTGGTTTGCTTTGACCACTTGCTAGTGCCTCACTATGCGCACTGTCCTGTTCATCAGCGGCCACCTCGGCGGCCAACTCACTGACTGGATGCAGTTCTTTATTGAGTGCCTCCACATCGGCACTGCGGAAAAACACATCGCGTCCGACGCCACGATGTGCTTTGATCCGTCCATCTTGCACCCACTGGTCAAGTGTTACGCGATCAATATCGAGACGGCGTGCTGTTTCGCCTGCATCAAGAAAGGCGAAACGCCCTCCTCCCGCTCTATTTAGCATGGTCATCGTCCTATCCTTCTCTTATCCTCAAGCTTGTAGTGTGCGATAAAACAGTAAAAGTGTACTTCCATAGCGGCGTTCATCTGTCAAATGCAGATGAGTACAAGGAATTGCTACTACGCCGGCCCGCTCCTTTGGGTGTATCTGTATAATGACCAGGCCCTCCTCCGCGAACAGCGTTGAGCTATCAATCAGTTGCAGGGCTTGTGCCGCCATTTCCTGGTATTGTGGTGGGGCTACGTAGATGATGTCATAAACACGTGCCGCAGGGCGTGTGATGTTGTTCCCGGCGGGCTTTTGGGCGTTTTGCAAGAATTTGAAAGCGTCGCCATGGATACTCTCGGCGCGGTCTGCCAGCCCCGTGATACTCAAGTTCTCGCGCAATAGCTGCAAGACCTTGTAGTTCATTTCGAGAAAGGTCGCGTGTGCTGCACCACGACTGAGTGCTTCAATTCCGACGCTGCCAGTGCCACCAAAGAGATCAAGAAAGCGTATATCTTCGACCTCCGTAGAGAGGATATCGAAAAGGGCTGTTTTGACGCGGTCAATAATGGGGCGTGTCCCGGCAGTTTTTGGCGACTTCAGTTTGCGTCCTTTGGCCTCACCTGTTACCACGCGCATAGTTTTCCTCCTCTAATTGGGCAAGGACGATCTCGGCCTCACTGACAAAATCATCTTCTTTGGCCCACGAAATGAGCTTTTCCACTTGGTCGACTTTGAGCTTTTTCACATTGGGGACTTCCCACACGCCTTGGATGATGTCTAGTAGTTGCTGTTCATTGATTTGCGAACCGACCACGTTAAAGAGGACTTGAATGCGACCGGTATTGGCGGACGTTGCACCGCGTATACTGCGCATATCATTAATAATATGTATGGCGATCTGCTGCTCTTCAGGCGTGAGAGCATAAGCACTGTCGTCTAAATCTTCAAGGTCATCATTTTCGTTAATCGAGGGCATGTCATCATCTTCTGCACCAACCTCCTCGTCGAATGCCAGGGGGGATGGTTCCTCACGTATCATCGAGTTCGTTGGGCGCGCCGTTGTGAGCGGTGTGGCATCGTGTTTTGAGAGTGTTGGGCGTGCCGTGCTGGTGGGTGTTGGCGAGGTTGTACTATTTCTGAACGGCGTGTTTGCTTCTGGTACGGATTGTGTCGGCGTGCGAGGACCTGGACTACTGGCGTTCTGTCCGCTATTGCTTGTTGCGTTAGGTAGTGGCGTGAACGCTGTCCCTGAGGCCTTCATTTCTTGCAGGCGTTCCATCGCTCCACGCAGGTTGATGCCGTTGAGCGATTTGACATTGAGATACTGCATGGCTTGTTTAGGAGACAGGCTAAGATTTTCGCGAATGAGTTCGATAAATTGGCTGAGCGTCAAATTACCAGCCGGATCTAGCGCGCTGGTAAGGGTGCGTGGCATGCTCGCTCCGACGGCTGAGCGATTGGGCAGAAATTCCGTCTCGGTCTCTTCTTCCTGATGGGTTTCTGCACCATCCTGAGGCGGTGGCGTTTCGCGCACCGTTGGCGTAGATGCGGTGGTAGCAGTGCTGGGAGCGACTGGAGAAGGGGCCGGCTTGTAATTGCCCCTGGCTGGTGCAACAGGTGTGGCGGGGGAAGTTGGGCGCGCACCCCCTGTAGGTGCAGTGCGTTGGAGCATCTGAGAGACGCGCCCCTCGATGTGTTGTACAAGCTGGCCCATTCCCGCTTCGGCTTCACGCAGTAGACGTGCCCGTTCCTCTGTGCTGGCCCCAATCGGCATGGGAATGCCCATTTCGAGCGTATGCAGACGCTCTCCCGACGAGAATTGTGTGGCATAGCGCAACCAGATATGTGTTCCCGTCATCGCTACAGTTCCCGCATGTTCTACCGTCTGTCTTGTCGGTTCCATAATATCCTCCTCTTGATTGCTTGCTATGGCCTGCACGTGCGGCTTATTGTTATTCCGTATGGTCTCTGTTCATTTGCATTGCATGCGCATTTCTTCTTGTAGAAACAAACGTATCGCATGGATGTCTCCGCACGTAATGTTATTATATCAAACAGGTAGCAGTCTTGCGAAAGCAGGGGTCTCTTGCACAAAATGTCAATCTAGTGTATGGTAATAAACAATAATCTATGCACAGGGACGTTGCAAAAAGAACTTGACTGCCGCACGCTGTCGTGCTGGATAGCTGTTCCTGCGGTATTGTAACACAGACCCGTAGTAGTGGATACGGCTCCCATGTATCGTGTAACCCGACTCAAGCGTAATGCTGAGTACAGTGGCATTAACGTCCCATGCAGTCATGTCAAGAAAGGTGAAATGTGAGTTCATGCTAAGCCCTTCACCAATACGCCAACCATCTGCCCCGCCCTCGCCGTCATTGCCGCCTGTGTATCCGCAGGAGGAAGTGGCGGCAGAGGCAACGAATGTGGTTGTATCCACCCCGAGTAGAAAACGCTTTGGTGAAACCCCATTAGCTCTGGCTGCCAAAGCTCTTCTGCGCCCTCTCTTTAAGGCTCTGTATTATCTGATTCAAGCTATCCGCACGCACAAGTGGTTAACCCTCTCCATTCTCGTTTTGTTGTTAGCGGGTGTGTCATTTACATCACGGTTTATAACAGGAAGTTGGATACCGTTTAGCTCAACCAGCGGCACAGTGGTGCAACCGTTGCAGGGCAACCCGCAGCTTAGTCCCGATGTACATAACTGGCTGGTTGCTTTACGCGATGCCGATATCAACGAATTAATCGCCATTGAGCAGAGCATGCCTACAACGGCAAAGCCCAATAATACGGCTCTTTATATGCTGCAATATAGCCAGGCACGGGCGAATATGACCTGGACGGCGGTCAAGGTCACAAATATCTCTGTTGCTCCCGATGGCACGCAAGATACGTATGTTGAAGTAGATATGACAACGCCTGCCACATCGACGCAGGCTGCAACAAACATTATTGTCCTCTGGCACTTTACTACGATACCACAATTAAGTGGGCGTATTGTCTCGATTGATCTGGTTTCATCGCGTCAAAGCCTTGTCTAGGGAAACGGATGGACTAAATGGAGTTCGGATGCGCTGAGGCGCGTCCCTACAAGGCAGAAGGGATATAGTCCTGTGTCAGCAAAAATCAATGAAAAGCCGCGCAAGCGAAGTGATCTGGACAAGTCGATTGACCTCGGCCTGGACCAGTTTGGGCGTTTTGTCAAGCTCCGCTGGATTTGGTTACTGCTCGCCTCTATTGTTCTCTGGTATTTAATTTCTAATATCGTGCCACTCGTAGGTTCAATCTCGGCCGGCAGTGTGCTTTTCTACGTCTTCCAGATCATGTTTGCCTTTCTGTTTGGAATCATGCAGTTTGTGGCAATTTTCTGGTTTCTGGGTCGCCCACGCCTCTACTGGGTAATGCCGGGTGAGACGGGCGTGACCTTTGACGACTATAAAGGCAACCCGGAGGTGCTAGAAGCGGCTCGCCGTACCGTTGCGCTCTTGCGTGGAGTGAAAGAATTTGAGGAAATGGGTGGCACACCCGTGCGTGGCATGCTGCTCTCCGGGCCTCCAGGAACGGGTAAAAGCTACTTGGCCCAGTGCATGAGTACCGAGGCGGGCGTGCCCTTTGCCTATGCCAGTGCCGCCAGTTTTCGCGCCATGTTTATTGGCATGGATATCCTGATGATTCGCAACCTGTACAACAAGGCGCGCCGCCTGGCGCGTGAGTACGGTGGTTGTGTGATCTTCATGGACGAAATTGACGCGATTGGCGGCTCGCGTGGTGGCAACAATTCAGCCCTCGGCGGCGGTATGATGGGTATGCTAGGTGCTGGCACGGGTGGCCTGAACCAACTGCTGATGGAGATGGACCCCCCCAATATCGAGACGGGCTGGTTTAAGAAAGTCTTGCGCACGCTGGGCCTCTCACATGGGCGCGTGCAGAAACAACCTGTCTTGACGATTGGCGCGACCAATATTCCTGAGTCGCTCGATGCCGCACTGTTGCGCCCCGGTCGTTTTGACCGTCTTATTAAAGTTGCGCCGCCAACCGACAAATATCGCCCTGAAGTCATCGAATTCTATCTCAGGAAGATCAAATATGATCCTGGTGTTTCGATTGCTGCTCTCTCGCAACGTATGGTCAACTATACGCCAGTGGCAATCAAGCACGTGATTAACGAAGCAGTCATCATCGCGCATTTTGGGGGACGCGAAGTGGTAACTTATCGCGACCTGGTTGAGGCGCAAGATGTGCATGAGTTTGGTTTGCGTCAACTGGCTGAACTCACACCAATTGAGCGTCGTCGTCTGGCTTATCATGAGGCGGGCCATGCCGTGGCCTGTTACTACCTGATGGATCGCTACTTCCCAGCTTTTGTTACGCTCCACAAACATGGCGATCTCGAAGGTGCAGCCGCTTTTGCTGCATGGCGGCAAAAAGAAACTATTATCACGAACAGTAAGGAAGATGTGCTGGCCCGTATTCAGGTCTCGGTGGCGTCACGTGCCGCTGAGGAACTCTTCTTGAACGTCAACCTGAATGGCGTCACCGGCGATTTCGCCAGTGCCACGCAACTTGCCGCGGCCTATGTTGGGGCATACGGCATGGATGGCACACTCACCTCGTATCTGGCTTTCGCCAATGGCTTGACAGGGGCGAGTCCGATGAGCCTGCCTAAAATGGCAGATCGCGTTGAGGCTGTCCTGCAATCACAGTTCCGCGCAGTCAAACGGCTGTTTCAGGAGCATAGCGAGGCTGTCATTGCTGTTGCCGAGGCCTTGATTGAGCGCGACGAACTGGTCGCCGAGGAGATCAAGCAGTTGATCGACGAGGCTGATGCGCGCCGCGTTGCCAAGCAGGTTTTGAGCGATTTCGAGCCGCTACTGGGTGCGGGCAGCAATGGCAATGGCTATGTGCTGTCCAATGGACGCAGCAATGGTAATGGCACATCGGGTGTACCGCTGATCGACACTGCACGGCTGAATTTTGAGACGGGTGAGAGCAACCTGTTCCCCTTTTCATCTGAAGTGGATAGCACCATCCAACCATATCAAAATCTGGATGGACCGATGGGTGACGAGCCGTATATGTAAGAACTGCTTGTGTGCGTGAGGTTTCTTTGCACGGTGAGGCATGGCCTTATCGTGCAAAGAAATTTTTTGAGAACAAGAAAGACCCATAAGATTACTTTTCTTGCTCATTGGTGGTCTATCTGTTATCTTGAGTGCCGGAGATGCTATGCCATGTAGCGGTGTGATTTGGTCGAATTGGTTGATTGGTCAATGGAGAGAATAAAAGTTTTATGTCATCAACTACACTTGTGGACGGGAGTGCCGATCATGGCACACAGCCACGTACACCAGTTCCTCTCAACTGGCAGAGCGTGTTAACCTATGCGGTCGGAGCTGTTTTTCTGTTGCTTGGTCTCTGGTTGCGCCTCTATCATCTCGGTGTTCCTTTTGACCGTGATGGCTATGACGAAGGAGTGTACTGGCAGTCGCTGCGCGCAATGGCGGCAGGTCACGCGCTCTATCAACAAATTTTCTATTCGCAACCCCCCGTTTTCTTGCTGTCGGTCTATCCGTTTTATCTGCTATTTGGTCAGACACTCTGGGCGGCGCGCCTGGGCATTGCTGTCGTTTCGCTCACTGGACTCATTGGTGCCTTTTTCCTCGGTAAGGCTATCGCTGGACGGCTTGGGGCAATCGCCGCTCTTTTGTTGATGGTGGTTGATCCCTTTTATCTCTCGCAGTCACAGCGTCTTCAAGCCGAAGCACCTTCGGCGGGCCTCTCGTTTCTTGCTGTTGGGCTGGCCTACATGTGGTGGATGATGCCTGAAAGCACAGCGGGTATCTGGCTGTCAGCCTTCTGTGGTATAACTGCCTCGTTGAGTATTCTTAGTAAATTGTTAGGTGTGACCATTCTCGTTCCTATTGGCCTGCTCATGTTAGCGCGTGGCTGGCAGCTTATGCATATGCCGCGTGCGCATCGTCTACGCGCAGCCCGCTCGCTCATTGTGGGCATTGTGGCGTTTCTTTTGACAACTGCGATCTTCTTGGTTCCATTCGTTGGTTCTCTACATCAGTTTTGGGCGAGCGTTGTCACTTTTCATACTGCCGCTGCTACCCAATTTGCGGCCACGAAACAGGGCAATTTTGGCTCGATGCAACACCTGCTGACCTCGTTGACTGCAATTTTGGCCCTTTATAGCACGGTGGTAGCACTGCTGCGGCGCGACTGGCGGGTTTTGCCGCTGATTGCGTGGCTGGTCGCAACGGTCATTGTATTGGTCGATCAAGCTCCTTTGTTCCACCATCATCTGATTGCGCTCATCCCGCCACTGGTCGCGTTGGCTGTCGTTGGCATTGCTCCCCTGACATCATTGCTGCGTGAGAAGAATATCGCAAAAATCCTGTCTCATACAGCAAGCATAGTCGCGCTAGTTTTTACTGCTGTCCTACTCGTGATGAATCTTTCCGGTGAGCAGCAGTACTTTCGCGCTGATAGCGTGCAAGCTATGAGTAGCGCAACCCAGTATGATCTGTTGGTGGCACAAGATGTGCAGCACATGACGAAACCGGGCGATCTCATCATTTCGGATGCCCAGTTTATTGTTGGCTTGGCCCACCGTGATACGCCGCCCGCGCTGGTCGATACCTCAATTGTGCGCATTACAACCAATTATCTGACAGTGCAGCAGCTCATTCAGGCAGCCTCGCAACCACAAGTTCACGCGGTCCTCTTCTTTACCGGGCGTTTGCATATTGCCAGTGTTGCTACATTCCGTGCTTGGGTGGCAACACACGGCTTCCATCTGGTGCGTCAGTACAAGAGTGGTCAGGAACTTTGGGTCAGGTAGCGCAACCCATCCGATAGGCATGCTGCTTACCAGTTGGTGAGCAGCGTTTTTAATAGCTGGCGCAAAAGCGTGGTTGCCAGGATATAGGCGACAATCGCGACGAGCGTTGAGGCATCAATAAAAAAACCATGATACGGCAGTACAGGGAACATCCCACGAAATGGATAGATAAATGGACTACTCAAGAGCATTGTCCATTGGACGAAAAGACTGCTTGTCAGACGGAAACCCTCGATCAGAAAACGGATAAAGAGCAGCAAGACCAGGATACTCAAGCTTAACAGAAGCAATTGGTTTATTTTGCGCCAGATGATGGTGAGAAAAGTGGTGAACCAGTTTGTTCGCGGGGAAAAAGAGAGACGTTGGCTGAGGACGAGAGGCGCACTTATGCGTCCATGCAGCGGGTCGGTCGAATCCGTATAGAAATCAACGATCTCCTCGCGTTCTTGTTGTGTGTTTTTCATCGCTGTCGCCCATTTCCTACAGGAAACTCTAGCTTGCTACAACGGGACACCGATAGGTATAGAGATATTGTACTACTCAACTGAAAGAATTTCCAGTGTAATCTCCGCCTGTTCTCCATTGAGAATATGAAATTGCTGCCATCCCTCGTATGGAGCATCGCGCAATGTCTGCTGAAGGAGAGTGGTGTGATAGGTGATGACAGCAGGGCCAACGCTGCGCGCACGTTGTTGGTCGCGCTGAAGGCAGGTGGCAAGGGGTGTCTCAAAGATAAATAGGCAGGTGGCATAACTATGGCGATGCGCGAGGTCGAGCAGGCGGCGACGCGCATCGGCTTGTAGCGCGGTACTATCCGCGATGGTGAAGACGTTTTGAAACATGCGTTTGTGGATGATGAAATGGAACAGGTCAAAGGTATCGCGGTTAACATGCTGGTTGCTTTCATCATCGCATACGAAGGCGCGACATTGATCGGAGGAGACAATCGATGTGGGACGTAGGCCGAGCGGTGCTGCCCTCTCGACGAGTTTCGCGGCGAACGTGCTTTTGCCACAGCCTGCTGTGCCACAGAGTACAAGCAGCGTGCGGCGGGGCAGGGTGATGATGCGCGCTGTGGGTTGTGGCTTTTGTCTCTCTTGTTCTGGCATAGGCCCTCTCCTGTGTCTGTCCACTATACGCGCTCAGCTGAAGTCGCTTCTCAGAATCTTTGGTAGACATATTTTTTACAAAAAATTCTTCCGCTCGGTTATCATTCTGCTGACCATCTGCTGGTGTCACGCATTGCTTAGTGTACCGTACATAGCGGGTGAGGTCAAGAATCAACACTGCATAATGTTTTATTGGATACGTTGCTATCACCTCTGTATTTTGATATAATGCACATGCATATATACGCCTTCTGTCTGTGTGGGCGCAGGTCGTGTGTGCAAGGTATACGATGTGTGTAGAGAGTAGTATACTATATGACATGTTATTTGTTAGCTCCGTAAGGTGGCAGCAATTTTTACGATAGATATGTTGGCAGACAGTTTGAAAGGCAGGATACGGTGTCTGTAGAGATAACACTTACAAGTACTGAAGTACGCACACGCTTTCTCGATTTTTATGTCAGTAAAGGTCATGTGAAGGTTCCCAGTTCCTCTCTCGTGCCTCACAATGATCCAACAGTACTGCTGACTACTGCTGGCATGCAGCAGATGATCCCCTACTTCTTGGGACGCGAAACACCACCTGCCATCCGTCTGACTTCGGCCCAGAAATGTTTTCGTACAACTGACATCGATATCGTGGGCAATCAGCGCACACTGACTTTCTTTGAAATGCTCGGTAATTTCTCAGTCGGTGACTACTTTAAACGTGAGGCGATTAGCTACGCCTGGGAATTTCTGACACAAGTGCTTCATCTGCCTGCCGACCGCCTGCACCCGACAGTGCATCCCGCAGATGAGGAAGCCCCCGTGCATTGGCACGAGGTCGCGGGTTTTCCCGACGTGGCGATTGTGCGCCTGGAAGACAACTGGTGGGGACCGCCGGGAGCTTCTGGCCCCTGTGGTCCCGATTCCGAGATTTATTATGATCGTGGCGTTGAGCATGGCTGCGGACGAGCCGATTGCAAGCCCGGCTGCGATTGCGAACGCTTCTTGGAAATCTGGAACCTGGTCTTCATGCAATATTATCAAGACCTTGAAGGGAAACGCACGCCGCTCCCTCGCCAAAATATCGATACGGGTATGGGCCTCGAACGCCTGACAATGGTGCTTCAAGGCAAGGAATCGGTCTTCGATACAGATATATTCCGCGCCGTCATCGACCATTTCGCACGTCTTACCAACACCGTATATGGACGCGACATGCAGACCGATACTTCCTTGCGCGTGATTGCCGATCATGCACGTGCGCTGGTCTTCCTTGCTGCTGATGGCGTGTTGCCGAGCAATGAGGGGCGCGGCTACATCTTTCGTCGCATCCTGCGCCGTGCTGTGCGCCATGGCAAACTGCTTGGTTTCGACAAACCTTTTCTGTCTGTTGCCGCTGATGTGGTGATTGGGCTAATGGGTGACCACTATCACGAGTTGCACCAGCAGCGCCATCGCATTATGGAGATTTTGAGCCTGGAGGAACTGAAATTTGGGCAAACGCTCAATACGGGTTTGCATCTGCTCAACCAATTGCTTGATGAGTTACGTGCCAAAAAGCACATGGTCATCCCAGGTGAGAATGTTTTCCGACTGTATGACACACATGGCTTCCCGGTCGAATTGACGCAAGAGATTGCGGCTGAGCAGGGTTTCACCATTGATACCGCTGGTTTTGAGCAGGCCATGCAACGTCAGCAGGAGCGCAGTCGTGCTTTTACAAGCTTTGTGCAGGCGCAGGATGATACCGCATTGACCGAGATTTTTAAGCGCGTGGGGGCAACTGCATTTACTGGTTATCAGGGGATGACGGGGAGTGGTCACGTCGTGGGATTGGTTGTAGAGGGTGAAGAAGTTGAGAGCATTAGTGCGCCGCAGCAGGCACTCGTGATCCTGGATGCGACGCCGTTTTATGCCGAAAGCGGTGGCCAGATTGGAGACAGAGGTGACATTTTGGCTCCGATGGGCGTCTTTAAGGTGCAGGATACGCACCGCCCGCTTAAAGGCTTTATTGTGCATTATGGGCAATTGAGCGAGGGTCATCTACGCTTAGGTGAGCCTGTGCAGACAAGTGTTGTGGAGCAGCGACGAGAAGATACGATACGGAACCATAGTGCCACACATCTCCTGCATAGAGCGTTGCGTGATATGCTTGGTACACAAGTGGAGCAGCGTGGGTCGCTTGTTGAGCCGGAACGTTTGCGTTTCGATTTTACCAGTCCGCGTGCGCTGAGCCGCGAGGACCTTGTGAGCCTGGATCGGCAAATCAATCGCTGGATTCGCGCTGCTCTTCCTGTTCATACGACGATTATGCCGATTAAGGACGCACTGGCGACCGGGGCAATGGCCTTGTTTGGCGAAAAGTATGATGATCTTGTCCGTGTTGTCTCGATGGGCAGCAGCACAGAGTTATGCGGTGGCACGCATTGCCATTCGACCGGGGAAATTGGCCTGTATGTCACGGTGCAGGAGACAAGTGTTGCCGCAGGCATTCGACGCATTGAGGCCTTGACGGGTAATGCGGCAGAGGCGTATCTGCGGGAGCGAAGCATACAGATTGAGACGCTTGCCGAGAAACTTCAAGTTGCGCCTGATGGTGTGATCGGGCGCATTGAGCATCTTATGCAAGAGCTTGCGCATGCACGGCGTCAGGTTGCCCAATTTCAACGAGAGGTTGCTTTACGGCAGGCGGAAGAGGTTGCTGCCCATGCGCAACTCATTGCGGGTATCGCAGTCGTTGCGGCAAGCGTGGATGCTCCTGATGATAAGGTTTTGCGCGAGATGGGCGATATGGTACGTAGCCAATTGCACTATCCGAGTGTCGTTGTGTTGGCAAGTACATTTGATGAGCGTGTTAGTATTCAAGTCAGTGTAGATGCAAAGCTAATCAAGCGCGGCCTGCACGCGGGTAAGATCGCGGCGGCTGTTGGTGAGCGTTTAGGCGGCAAGGGCGGTGGACGCCCTGAGTCCGCTCAAGGTGGCGGCAAGAAGCGCGCCGAGTTAGGGGCTGCGCTTGACCTGGTGTTCCGCTTTGTGAAAGAGTACCTGGTTGAAGCATAGGCAGTCAAGCAATAGAGTTGGGAATAAACAATGAAAAATCTCTTTCAAAGCCTGCGCGGCCTTTTTACGAGAGGACAGGAAGAGAACGCTGGTTATTATGATGAGCAAGATGGTTACGACGAAGATGTGACACCTGATGAAGCGGAGGTGGGAGCCGCAGCCAGTGGAGAACGACAGCTTTTTACTGCGCTCGACATTGGAACCGCTTATGCTAAGGCGATCATTGTGGAGGTGCATGGTGATTATGCCGAGGTGTTAGGGGTAGGACGGCATGCGCAAAGCTATAGCCATATGTCAGACGGCTTTGTGACAGATATTACCGGTGTGATTGCCAATTGCAACGAGGCACTCATCAAAGCGGAGCAGGCGGCAGGTGGTGTGGTCGCCCCATCGGCAATCATCGGTATTGCGGGCGAACTGGTCAAAGGCAGTTCTACGACGGTCAGTCGGCAACGCCCCAAGCCGGCAACACCCATTACGCCTGAAGAGCTAGAGACACTGATCACGAATGCGCAGCAAAAATTACTAAAAGGCTCGAAAGACCGTATTGCTGCTGAGACGGGCTATCCAAATATTGACGTTCGTCTCACTAATGCAGCGGTCATTTCCGTGCGCATTGATGGTCAGCTTGTTTCAAACCCGATTGGATTTCGTGGGCGTTATATTAGTTTGACACTGTTTAGCGCGTTTGCACCCTTAACACAGCTGGGCGCGCTGGAAACGGTGGCGCAGGGCCTCGATCTCACGTTGATTGCGATTGTCGCAGAACCTTATGCACTGGCCCGTTGCCTCAGCACAAATGCGAGCGCAGATAGCGGAGCCATTTTTATTGATATTGGTGGTGGCACAACTGATATTGCGTTGGTACGACAAGGTGGCATTGAAGAGACACGCATGTTTGCTTTAGGCGGACGCACCTTTACGCGGCGGATCGCCACTAGTAAGGGTATCTCGATAAAAGATGCAGAGCGGCTCAAAATCAGTTACAGTAAGGGAGAGATGAAGGGAGGGAGCCGTGATGAGATTCAGACAATTCTGGAGCCAGAGTGTCAGACCTGGATGGACAGCGTCGAGTTGCTGATCGAGGAACTGGCAAAAGGCGAATTGCTTCCGCCCGCAATTTATATGGTGGGTGGTGGCTCTGCCCTGGTGGATTTACATCAGAAATTGGAGAACTTTCCCTGGACCGAGCGTTTGCCCTTTTCGCGTACACCGATTATTCGTACCGTGTTACCCGATATGGTTGGTTCGATTAGCGATCCCGAAGGAATGTTATCCGATATACAAGATATTACACCAATGGCTCTGGCGTATCAGGCCGTAGAGTTGCAAAATGAAAATAGCGTGCTGGAACGGGCGTTGGACCGTGTGATAAACACAATGCACATTTGAGCTTTGCTCTTTCATCGCTCCTCCTCCGTCTCGTGCGCTCATCTGGTATAAATCCATAAATGCTATATTGTATGCGCTATAGGGGGTGCAATGGGCTATGAATGAAATCTATATTGACGCGGACCATACGCTGACGGATGTGCGTAAGCGGTTAGAGCAGCTTCCTGCCACGATACGCACAGTTACGCTTGTTTTTGATAGACAGACGCAGCTACGCAATCCGATGGATTGGAAAAACCTACGTGCCTATGCTCGTAATCAGGAAAGAGATGTGCTGATTATTAGTCCTGATCCGCATCTACGGGCAATGGCTCAGTCTGCCAATTTCAAAGTTGCCGCTTCGATGGAAGCATCAGCCACGGGCAAGACCCCCGTTCGCCCACATCCAACACGGCGGGCCGGGACAAGTAAGAGTCGTGTTTTCCCCACTCCGCCCGCTCGTACTCCACAAGACCGTAGCGACAGTGTGAGCGCAATGGGTAGAGAGGGCACTGGCTCTACCTTTTGGCCGGCAGAGCAGACGCGGCAACCGTCGCCGTCCCCACTGATGCCGCAGACTCCCCGCTCCGTAAAACGTCCTCCCGAACCTTTGTCAACACGTGACCGCCGTGCCGCTGAGTTGGATGAAATAACAACCGGCAGTTTGCAAGATGTGTCCGAATTGTCGCCCATTTCTTCTACCTTTGATGAATATGATCGTATCGACGAGATAGAACGTTCAGCGCAATTTGAGCAGGAATACGATCAGTATGAGTATCCGAGCGATGTGACGACCTTTCGCCCTCTTTCGCCTAAGCAACTGGAAGAAGAGCCAGACATGCTGCTGGAAGATGTGACGCATGCGCAGGACATTCGCCGTGCAGCTTCCAAAGGGCGCGAGCAAGAGAGCGAGTATATCCCGATCACGCCCGAGGAAGCTTTCCCTGCTCGTATTGATCAGCAGGAGCCACGTTCTAAACTTAGCCCTTTGCCTAGCGCGTCCAATGATGTTTTTGAGTTGGTGGATGAGCCAGAGTGGCGTGAACCCCGTATGGCGGAGCAACGTGGTGCCGCTTTTATTGAGGGTCTGGATACCAGTGAGCATCCTATTCGCAATATTTCGGCACTCTCCGAGATCAGCGAGGGCGATGAGATAGAATATGATGGCAAGGCCAGCACGGTACAAGAGGCGGCGTCATCCACACGTTCTTGGGCGGATATTTTACGTGAGGATGAGTCGTATGAAGATTTGCCGCGTGTGCATGGCATGCGTCCGCGTTCCAGTCGCTCAGGCAAGTTACCTGCGTCTGATGTGCCTATTGAAGATCGTCCCACACAAACCTTTACCCCCCAGCCGCCGCCAGCCGCACCAAGAACGCCTACACCCCCGTTTGCTGGTCGTCCAGCGGCGAGTGCGAGTGGGTCATCTACGACGAACCGTACCGCAAAACAGGCTGTCCCGCCCCAACCGCTGCTATCGAGGCCCGCGCCTCGGAGTGTTCAAGCTCCTGTGGCACGCAATACCAGAACAAGCGCAGCACCGGGCGGCACTGGCCGTCCTCCGCAGCGCGTCGCGCCTGGCAGAAGACGGACATCCCGTCAGGAGATACGTTCCAATGCGCTCATGATTGGCGTGGCTGTCGCCTTCCTGCTCTTATTGGGTAGTCTGGCCCTTTTTGTGCCTTCCGCTACTGTCACGATCACGCTCGCTGCCCATAGTTTCTCAACATCTGCGAAGCTGACCGCGAACACGGGCAAGACGCAGATTGATAATAGTGGAGTTATTCCAGCGGTACTGCTTTCACAAACATTTCCTCTGACGGGTGGTCCACTTGTAGACAATGGCACAGCGACTGGCACGGCCCACATTGGCACGGCGAAAGCAAGCGGCAATGTGATTTTTACCAATACGGGCGCGCAAGCTCTGGATATCCCTCAGAATACCGTTCTTGCAACGAATAGCGGCGTGCAATTTGTCACGGCTGCTGACGCCGTTGCCGATATTCAGGGTAGCCGTGTGGGCAATACCGTCCAGGTTCCGATTACGGCCCAATCGTCAGGTGAAGTGGGCAATGTGCCAGTGGGTAGCATTACAATCATCCCTACCAGTAGTCTCAGCCAGATTGCCGGCGCGAATGGCATCGGGCCGAATGCAATCAAATTAAATGTGAGCAATACAGCCGCTACCAGTGGTGGTGGTGTGGGCACTGCCACAACGGTGACGCAGGCCGACCTGGATAAAGCCAAGGCTGCTCTTGCCACACAACTTCAGGGAGATGTGAATACGTGGCTAAAAGAGAACGTGCATAGCAATGATGTTGCGGGCACACCTGTGACGATGATCGATGTGGTAAAGGCGCCGACGGTTGGGCAGATAGAGGATAATGGCTCATTTGCCATAGCGGCCTCGCTTCGTGCGAGCGTGCTGGTTGTGCGTAGCACGGTCGTTCAAGCCGCAGCTCAGGCTGTGATGAACGAGGCATTGCGGCAGAGCAAGAACTTTAGAAACTACAATGTGGTTACAAACACGCGCTATCCTTTGCAAATTAGTCAAATGCAGGTTAAAAGTAGTGGTGTATCTCAACTGGCTTTATCCTTTATTGCTGTTGGCAAGATTGTTTCAAGCCTTTCAGAATCGCACATACAGTCAGCGATTGTCGGTAAACCCAAAGGGGATATACTTAGCCTTCTGCGCACGCTCTCACCTGATATTCAGGCTGTGAATGTGGAGACGATGCCAGGCTTTATCTCCTGGCTTCCATTCTGGTCGGCGCGTATTGCTATCACCTACGTTCCTGGTACGGTTCCTGTGACGCCTGTGACGCATCCCACTGCGAAGCCAACGGTGGGGGTGAAAAAATAAGGCGCATATGTGTACGTAGTGATAGGTACATGATGTAGGGTACGCGGTCAGTCCTGTTATGTGCGTACATTTGCAACATGTCGAAAAATGCTTCGTTTAAAATGGTAGGGCGAATGCGGGCGTGGCTCGTGCGGCCTGAACACGACGAAAAAGCAAAGAGGGGCATGAGCATGACGCGACTGATGGCACTGGATGTGGGCACAGTCAGAATAGGCATAGCTATCTCGGATGCAACTGGTTTTTTAGCATCTCCCTATATAACCTTGCATGTGAGACGCGATGAGGCGCAAGTATGGTTAGCTCTCGAGCGATATATTGAAGAGACAGAAGCAGAGGGATTGATTGTTGGCTTGCCGATTAGTCTGGATGGGCAGCTCCACATGCAGGCACAACGGATACAGGCTTTCACTGAACGTTTGAAAGCACATATCAACATTCCTCTTACATTCTGGGATGAGCGGCTATCAACGATTGAAGCAGAGCGGCTTCTGGAACAGCGTGGTCAGGAATTCGACACGGCGCGTCAGCGGCGTGGTGGGCATAGACGTACCTCTTCTAAGAAGAAGCGTGGGCAAGAGATCGATGCTCTCGCGGCAGCTGTCATTCTCCAAGATTATCTCGACCATCAGAGGAATACGACAGAAGGAAAGCAGACATGAAAAAGCCAGGACCTCGCATAGCGATTTTTTCGGTACTGTTAGTAGGATTGCTTGTTTTTTTAGGTGTGATTTATGCCTGGAACACGGCAAGTGATATTTTTCTCCCTGTGACAACCTCTGGGACTGCCCGCACTGTTGCTATTGAGGTGACAAAAGGGGAAACGACTACGCAGATTGCCAATGATCTTGAGAGTAAGGGCTTGATTCGCAATGCTCTGGCATTTCGTGTCTGGGCGCGTGTGAAAGGCTTAGATACTGGCTTAGAGGCTGGCATCTATAAGAATTTGCGCACGAATATGACGATTAGCGATATTATCACCCAATTGTTAAATGCTCAGCCCGACGCTGTGCGTGTCGTCATCCCTGAAGGGTGGCGTCTGGAGCAGATGGCGCAACGTTTTGCTAATCCTGCTTCAGGTCTGCCCAAGTTCAGTGCCAAGGATTTTCTCACTTATACACAGCATATTAGCCAATTCCCAGATGCGGGCAAGTATCCTCTGCTGAAATTTGTTGCAGCTAGCAATGGCATGGAAGGGCTTCTCTTTCCGGCTAGCTATGAGATTCCTGTCGATGCGACGGCCCGCGATGTTGTCAATCTGATGTTGCAAACCATGGTGGCAACCATTCAGCAAAACCATCTGGATACGCTGGCTCAACAACACCAGTTGAATACCTATCAGATGATTGTTCTCGCTTCAATTGTCGAGCGCGAGGTGGTGGCAAATACCGACCGCGCGGGCGTAGCCAGTGTGTATTGGAACCGCCTCTTTATTCCAGGCAATGAAACGGCTGGCTTCCTGGATGCTGACCCTACCGTGCAATATGCGCGTGACTCGCAAAAAACGCCGCCTATCTACTGGACTCCACTACAAGACAGTGGGCGCAATGTGGCTGCGGATAGTCCCTGGAATACCTATATCAATAAGGGTTTGCCGCCTACCCCGATCTGTAGCCCTGGTCTGGCCAGTATGCAGGCCGCAGCCGCACCGCCCAAAACCGATTATCTCTACTTCCTTTCAGCGAAAGATGGAAAAACGATTTTTGCCAAAACATATGCAGAATTCCTGCTGGACGAGCAAAAATATCTGTAGCTATAAGAGAGTCTTTACATGAATCCAAACTTGCACATTGATATCTGGAAAACTATCGTCCTCTCCTTGTTGCAAGGGGTGACGGAATTGTTCCCAATCAGTAGCCTCGGCCATACGGTGATTTTGCCGGGGCTACTCGGTTGGGGTGACCTGATCGCCAACGCAAACTTTCTGCCGTTGGTTGTCGCGCTGCATCTAGGCACCAGTGTCGCCCTGGTGGCCTATTTCTGGCGCGACTGGCTCCAGGTCATTCTCACCCTCTTTAAGAGCATCAAAGAGGGTGAGGTGAAGACGGGAACTGAGGAATGGGTCAGTTGGCTGATTATCATCGGCTGCGTACCGGCGGGCATTCTCGGTGTCTTCCTCAAGAGTCCGCTGGAGAAGCTCTTCGCCTCACCGCTGATTGCCGCAACCTTTCTCGTGGTGAATGGCTCGGTCCTCTTTGCTGGTGAGCAGTTGCGCCGCCGTTCTGAGAACAAGCTCAAGATGCTTAGCCCCAAAGAGCGCGAGGCGCAATTCCGTCCCCTCTCTTCGCTCTCGTGGAAAGAAGCTATTCTTGTCGGTTTGGCTCAGTCGTTTGCCCTGATCCCGGGCTTCTCGCGTTCCGGCATGACGATTGTTGCCGGACTGGGTGTCCACCTTACACACGAGGATGCGGCTCGCTATTCGTTCTTGCTTGGCGCGCCACTGATTGCCGCGGCAGCCCTGCTAGAAGTTCCTTACCTCTTTCATGAGCCGCTCTCTGTGTTGCTCTATGTTGTGCTGGGAATGGTCTTATCAGGCGTGGCCGCGTTTCTCAGCACGCGCTTTTTGATGAAGTATTTTGAGACAGGACGTCTCGACCCTTTTGCCTATTATTGTTGGGCAGCAGGTCTGTTAGGGCTTGTTTTACTGTTTGTTACAGGGCATGCTGCTTAATATGAATGTTAAAGCGCATACCCAAAATGGCTAGTGTGTCCAGTAAAATGCTGCTCAGTTCGCTTTACACGTTTGATATAATGGAGTCACTTTGGAGAGGGCATGTACCTCCTGCTCTGCGCTCTGGCTTGATATATGGATGATCTTGCTCAGGTAAGTAGCAGCAAAGGTTTATTTGCAGCGACTCAAACGGAGTCATTGCTGGTCACAGTGTTGTTCCCCGCGTGGTATGCGTGGGGCATCTTAGATTATAGAACGAGGAAAATCTCAATGAAGAATCTGTCTTATGTTTTGATCGCTCTTGGTGTTGTTCTGCTCATCGTGGGTGCGCTTTTCCATTTTACAACACACCACATTTTCCATTATGATGTCTATGTCTTGGGCATCTTGGGTGTTGTCTTGGCCGCTGCTGGTGGCTACATGATGGTGAAACCAAGCTCCGCCGCCTAACGCTTTCAGGCAAGCAAACGGACACGGTAGGGATTAATGGGTCGCTCCAATACTCGGTGCAGATAGATGTTTGTCGTAGCAATGGATGTGAACTATTAATCCCTCTCTATTATAAAAAACAAGAAAGGCTATCTATGGCAATGTCTTCTGGTCCTAGAATGAATAGCTCAAAAGCAAAATCGAATAATCCGACTCTCTTTTTTGGTGCTATTCTAGTTGCTATTCTCGCGCTGATTATCGCTGTTTACTATGCCATTCCTGGTGTTTACCACGTGCTGGTAAGCGGTAACACGCACCCTCCAATGGATGCGCAGCCTGGCCACGTGCTGCTCTTCGCAGTGATTACCGTGCTGGCTATCATTGCTGCCCTTGTCACACGCCCCAAATCCTCGCGCTAAGCTCAGTCTGCCCAAAGGGATCGATTGATAACCCGTCATTGATCCCTAACGGCATGACTAGCTCAGTTGTTCGCCGTTGATCTGCCCGTAGCCCCGCAAAAACTCTTCCGCACCTGTCGCTTTTTTCCCTTCCAGTTGTAGTTGCGTGACCGCCAACAAGCCTTCTCCCGTTGTAATACTAAGCACGCGCTGGCCTGCGGCGTGCAGTATACTGACATACCCCACAGCGGTCTCAGGTGTGGTTTGTGTTGGCAAGGCATGGCCAGCGAGAATTTTGAGTAGTTTGCCACGCCAGTGTGTGTATGTGCCGGGCCAGGGGGTGTAGGCGCGTATCTGACGTGCCAGAAAGGCTGCCGACCGCTCCCAATGGAGCCGCCCATCTTCTTTCTTCAGCATCCGTGTATGGGTTGCCAAGCGTTCGTCTTGTTGTTCCGGCGTAATTTGGCCGGTGAGCCAGCGTGGCAGCACGGTGCAGATTGCTTGCGCTCCCAATGTCGCAAGTTTGGGTGTGAGTGTTTCGGTCGTTTCTTCTGCTGTAAGCGGTATGCGTTGTTTGAATAGCATGGGGCCGGTATCGATGCCGGCGTCCAGGAGCATGATTGTGACGCCCGTTTCAGTTTCGCCTTGCAGAATTGCCGCGGCGATGGGGTCGGCCCCACGATATTTGGGGAGGAGCGAGGCATGAATATTCAGCGTGCCATAGCGCGGCTGATCGAGAACTGCCTGGGGCAAAATCTGTCCAAAGGCGGCAACGATGTAGAGGTCGGCATGATAGGCCGCGAGAGCTGCGCTATGCTCGGCTTGCTTGAATGAACCGGGTTGCCAGACTGGAATATGGTGAGCCAAAGCACATTGCTTAATGGGCGAGAAGGCGATCTCGCGTCCCCGTCCCACAGGCTTATCGGGGCGTGTAATCACGGTAACGAGTTCATATCCCTCAGACAAGAGTTTTCCTGCACCCGTCCCAGCACCTTCGATTAATGCTTCAAGGGCGGGTACCGCAAATTGTGGTGTTCCCATATAGATGATACGAAGCATATGTTCCCCCTTTTATCGCAAACCTTTCTTCTATAATAGCACATTCTGGCTATCGCTTTACTTCTATTTTGCTTCATCAGTTCTATATTCGAGAGAGGTAGACAATCGGACAACATTTTTAAGATCACTGAGGAAATCTATGCAAAGTAGTACATCGATGGAGAACGCTATGGCGCAAATGCCGGAACCAGGACAGACATCTCTGGGAGGAGTTCCCGCTCCGCTGGGAAACAGCCAGATGCGGCACACTTATACTTTTGGTATTCCCTCAACAAGTCCGCTCGTCTATGAGCCAAATCTGTTGATGCCACGTGCGGACGAGGTGGAAACGATTTTACGCATGTTAGGTAGTGCGCAAACGGGTGCTGTGATGCTGATCGGGATGCCGGGTGCCGGCAGATCAACGCTGGCCTCGCTCTTATACCAGCGCGTCCGTCAAGCTCAACAGGCGGGCGCAGCCGCTCCCCGTCATGTGATTTGGTTGACGCTTGGAACGTATAGCACGCTGCCCGATGTGCTTTTTTCTCTCTTAGATGCACTACAAGCCAGCGAGGTTGGCTTTTTTCAACTGACAGCAGAGCAACAGGTCACCACATTGCTCAATGCGTTACGCCGTCCGCAAGACCCTGCTCTCATTATTCTCGATCAGTTTGAGCTGCTGCTCTATCCTGAAATACAGCAAGGGACTGCTGGGCGTGGTAGCCTCTCATTGTTTCTCAACTTGCTGCAAATGGACCTGGGCGGTAGCCGTATCTTGTTGACTAGCCATCAATCTCCTTACGATGAGCAGATGGAGACTACGCGGGTTCGCTCTTATCTCGTCTCGCGGATTAGTATGCCAGAGGGTGTGATGTTGCTGCAACAGTATGGCGTGCAGGGATCGCCAGAAGAACTATCGCTACTCTGGCAACGTTGTAGCGGGCATGCCTTCGCGCTCTGTCTGAGCAGTGGCTTGATGCATTTAGGCGATATTGCGCTCAGCTATTTGCTCAATGCTCCCGACTATCAACCACTCTGGAATGGCGAGGTGACGCTGCGACTGATCGCCGAAATTTATCGCCATTTTACGCCTATGCAATATGCGGTTATGCGTGCGCTCAGCCTGTTCGCCGAGCCTGTCCCATTATTTGGCATCATGATGGCTGTTGGCGGTAATGCTATTCTGGAACCGGCAGTGCAGGAACGTTCCTATACGGTCTTTGAGCGTGAACTTGCTATATTGGTGCAATATGCACTGGTGCAGCGGGTTATCAATACTGCTGGTATGACCTGCTATCTCTTGCATCCGCTGATACGTCAATATATTCAAGAGCATTATCTGGAAGGTAGCGACCGTAGCAACAGAATCTTTGGCAATCCCGCTGTAACGGATGCATCTTCTGTGCCCGCACCGGATTCGCCAGAGGCTCGCCGTGCAGCTCTCATGGAGGGCCATGTGCAGGTCGCGTATTATTATCAGCACGTGGTAGGGCAACACTATAAGCCACGCTCACAACGGACCACTTTGCAGGATGTTGGTGGGCTGATTGCCATGTTACGCCATCTTTGTTTGGGTGGACGTTGGCAATATGCTTGTGATCTGCTTTTTGAAGAAGAGTTACACGAGAGTATGGTACGTTGGGGAGCCTTTAATGCGCTGATTGGCTTGTATACCGCGCTACTGCCACCCTTTGGTATGCTACAACGCCAAGATGAGGCACTGGTTGCCAGCCATCTTGGCACACTCTATGGGCGGATTGGCGAATATCAACAGAGCCAGGCCTACTATGAGCAGGCTGTGATTATTGAGCGTGAGCAGGGCAACATTCGCTCCGAGGCGGCAACGCTGACCAACCAGGGCGAAATTTTACGCCAGTGCGGTGAGTGGGAGGCGGCTCTAGCATGCTATGAGCGCGCGCTTGTCTTAGAGCAGCAGCAGCCCGATCTGCTTTTGCGGTGTGTTTTATGGCATGATATTGCCTTGCTGTATCAAGGGGCGAAGGATTATCAGACGGCGCAAACCTATTATGCGCGCTCTCTTGCTCTGGCTTACCAGATGAGTCAGGAGCAGATGGGCAACAAGCGTGTGATCATTCTTTCCAACCTCGGCATGATTCTCACGAATTTCGGCGTCTTACTCTACGAGCAAAAACGGATACAGGATGCACTTGCTCTACTGCTTGCTTCGTTCCAGGTGCGTCAATCGCTGCAAGACCCGTCGTTAGGTGTACTGGAACGTCTGTTGATGGCTCTGGAGCGCAAAATTGGGGCAGTGGCCTATGCCCAGTTGTATCAGGCGGCGCAAGGTATGCAGCAACAAACGATTCTGCGTTTTATCCAGGAGGCGCAATAGCTCATGCGTTGTCTGTCCTGGTGTGGTATCCTATGCAAGGATGCATTTTGTCCCCAAGAAAGCGTTGAAAGCGAGAATCTGGCATGTCCACTGCTACCCCCAGTCCTGGTGAGACCGAAAAGACTGTATCAGAACAGCCACATGTAATCCCGTTGACTGCTCAAACGAGGCTTCAGCGTTGGCTGCAACTCATCCTGGTTTTCGTGGCGGGTATGGCTTCACTCACGCTTGAGTTAGCTGCGTCACGTCTATTGGCTCCAAATTTTGGCTCGTCGCTCTTCGTCTGGGCCAGTCTGATTGGTCTAATCCTGCTTTACCTCACCGTTGGCTACTATCTTGGTGGGCGTTTGGCTGATCGCTATCCGCACGCTCTCTTGTTTTATAGTATTACGCTGCTCGCCTCTGTTTTCATTGGCCTTGTGCCACTGATTGCGCAGCCTGTACTGAATTGGTCATTGAACCTGTTCTCGACCGATAACCTCAATATTTTCTATGGCTCGCTCCTCTCTGTTTTACTGCTTCTCACCGTCCCGATGGTGCTGCTTGGCTGTATCTCACCTTTTGCTATTCGTCTGCGTGTCGCGCAACCTGGCGAGATAGGACACACTGCTGGTCAACTTTACGCACTCTCGACGGCCGGCAGCATGCTAGGCACATTTCTCCCTGTCCTCGTCTTGTTGCCAACTATAGGCACCGCAATGACTTTTTTTGCTTGTGCCCTCCTGCTCGCCTTTGTCTCGCTGCTTGGGATACTTGTTTCGGCGCATCGCTAGTGTTTCCTCATTTTGGAACACTAGCGATGCATACACGCGTCTTTTTGTGCAAGCAGGCAGAGGAAGCGATAGGGCACAGTCCCGCAACACTCTCAGGCAAATTGGCGGCGTATACTGATGGGTATAGGGCCAGCGAACATCTCCGTTAGCACTGTACCCGGTGAGATGACGGGCGTTACTGATGCGATCACGCCCGCTACTGCATTGATGACAAGGCCGCTTTGGTTCTTTGTGGCCGTCACGGTGAGCGTGCCGCCATAGTGTGTTCCTGTGCTATCGTTGCCGTTGGCGGTGAGTGTATAGGTTCCCGCGGCAACACTGGTGAGAGAAAATGTACCAGTGCTATTAGTGGTCACACTCATTACCGCTGTACCGGCCGCGTTGAGCAGGTTCACTGTTGCCCCTGCTAGCGGTGTTGGCGTGGGACAGGTTGCCGTGGCACAGGCTTCGACTGTGCCACTCAGCGTATAGCCTGTGACAGTGAGTAAGACAGGGAGCGTCTGTGGGCTGGACTGCACTGCTGCACCGCCTGTGCCACTCGCTGAAATTGTGATTATGCCGTTATAGCTACCGGGTGCTAACGTTGCCGTTGGGCTAATGCTGACGCCGAGTACACTGCCAGTGCCGCTGTCACTGCCCGCTGTTGCGGAGAGGACAAGCCAGCTCGTGCTGTTGGCATCGCCAGCAGCACTCCAGGTGACAGGCAAGGCACATGTCCCCGTCTCACTGATGGCGAGTGTCTGGGCTGACGGTGTTGCCTGTCCTGATGCCATGGTAAAGGCCAGCCCACTACTGGGAGCGAGCTGTAGGGCACAGGGCTGCGTGATCGTCAGCGTCACTGTGATGGTCTGTGGGCTGCCCTGTGCTGCCGTATTTGAGCTATCAACAGCGGTAATCGAGAGTGGTGTCGTGTCGATGCCCGTCGGCAAGGTCGTGACAGTGGGCGCAACGATGACTGTAGTAGACTGCCCACTTGCGCCGAGCGTGCCTGTGATGGGGCTAACTTTGAGCCAGGAGGAGGCACTGCGTGGAATGCCGATATGCCAGGTGAGGGGCCAGCTACAATTGCCAGAAGCTGTGAAGGTCAGGCTTTGTGGTGAGGGATCACCCGTTCCTAATGTGGCTGTGAATGCCAGTACGCTTGATGATGCCTGGGCTAGCGCACAAGGCGGTAGCACGACCAGATTGACGGTGATGGTCTGGGGACTGCCACCAGCATTCTGTCCGTTGCCATATGTGCCAGTAATTGTGACTTGCCCAACATATGTGCCGGGAGTGAGTCCAGTTGTATTGACATTGACTATCACTTGTCCTGTTTGGCCAGCTGCAATTGAGCCGTAGGTTGGTGACGCGCCGAGCCAGGAAGAGGCCAGAGCGGTGACTGTCGTATGCCAGAGAAGTGTACTTCCGCCCGCACTGGCCGTGTTAGTGATGGTCACAATCTGCCCCGGCGGACTGCTCTGTCCCTGTGTCGTGCTAAAGTTTAGTGCAAGTTGCGAGAGACCCATCACGGGTGCGCTTGGCGGTAGTGGTGCTTGCACTGTTAGCGTGACGATCACCGTCTGTGTGTTCTGCCCTGCCGTAATTGAGATGTTGCCGGTATAGGTTCCTGCCGCCATGCCTTGTACATTTGCACTGACGCTGACTGCTGCATTACTGCTGCTGCTATTGGAAACTTGTCCACTGGCGGGACTGACCGTCAGCCAGTTGCCGGATGCACTCGCATTGGCTTGCCAATTGACTGTACTTGCACAGCTAGGTGTTGATGCTAGCGTTAATGCCTGGTTGCTTGGGTTTCCCTGACCAGCCACAGCTGTAAAGGACATGCTACCTGTACTCAATGTCAACCCACAGTTGCGCTGAACGGTGAGCGAGACGGTCACGTTTTGTGGCACGTTGAGCGTTCCCTGTGCAGCACTAAAGGCGAGTGTGTTGATGTAGGTTCCAGGTAGCAAGTTCTGGCTATGTACCATGACTGTGATTGTATCGGTTGCCCCAGGTACAATTGTGCCAGAAGCGTGATCGACCGCCAGCCAGCTTGTGCCAGACGAGAGTGAATGCAAGAAGGCATTCTGGCCGGAGAGAAGCGTTGGTGTGTTGCTTGTCAGGTTCCAAGAGAGCGGACGTGTGCCGGGATTGCTCACAACCAGATATTGTGTATCTGGGTCAGCACCGCCATCCAGAGCTGTGAAAGAAAGCACCGGTGGTGTGATTGATAGCACGGGTGTATTGGCGGGTAGGGCGCGCACGCTCATTTTGACGAGGATGTCAATATGATCGCCCACCCCTGAGGTAAAGGTGATCTTGCCGCTATAATCGCCTATTTTGAGGCCTGAGCGTTGTACGCCAACTTCAACAAGCTGACTCGCACTAAAGACTCCCTGGTTGGGTGTGAGCAGAAGCCAGGGTTTGTTGCTGTTGGCAGACCAGGTGATAGAACTGGTTCCAGCATTATCCAGCATAAGTGGCTGAATAGTGTTCGCTCCCTGGGGGGCAGCTCCCATGTCCAGAACGGTCGTTTTGATAACCAGTTTGGAGGGGCGCGAAACGCCTTCATTGGTGATTTGTAGGGTCGCGCTGGCAGTATAATGGGTGATGTGGTCTTCGGCCTCGATAGTGTGAAAACCGGGTTGCCAGCTTGAGTCAATCACGGTGGTGATGTCAGTGCTACCATCCGTGCCCACTTGCACCAGCGGCGTGTTCTGATTCGTCTGTACCGTTTCCCCAATATCGTGTGTGAGCAATACTTGCGAGGAAGGCGAAAAATGGCGCAGGTGTAGAGCAACACCTTGCCCGAAGCTCACGATATTCGTGAGTTGTTGCTGACCAACCAACGAAATTGTTAATGTGGGCGGTCCACTAATATGTGTGATTGGACGCGATGGATGCTGGAACACAAAGGAAAGCAGGGCACTGTCAATGCCAAGTGCGGCGATTGCCATGATGGTCATGCAGAGCAGGATGATACGTAAGTGTGCCACGCGTCGCCGTTTCCGGCGGGGGAAAGGAATGCCACTGCCGCCCGCTAGGGCGCGCTGCATATCCTCAGCCTCAATGCGTGCGGCTTCCTGGCTATCCGGCACATGGCGTGATAGCAGAGGATCAGTATAGTTTGACCAATTGTCATGCTCGCTCTCATCCGCATCAGCTAGCCAGGGCCAGAGGTCGGGCATCCGTTGTCCCAGATCGTCGTTGGCCGTGTTGATAAGCCTGCCTGATCTTGTGGTGCTGGGCATTGGTGTGCTTTGACGCTGGATATCGGCTGAGATATCACGCAGTGGTGTCAGGCGTGAAACACGTGGCGCCCGTGGACTACGCGTCTCCACTGCGGCAATACGGTGCGCGGCCTCGCTCAGTTTGCGAATGAGTTGCTCGACACGATTGGCCGGTTCGCCCAGGATGGGCGGAGGCGGCGTAATTGGTCCCTCTATCGATGCTTTGTCTCCGCCATATACAATCGGCATACCCTCCGGCGGAGTCTGTATTTCATCGATACGATATGCATGTTCGTCTGGTGTCTGCATTGCCGGAGCGGAAATCCGCGAGCTGTACACTTGTTCTGATGGCACGGTAGAGAGTGATAGCTCTGGCTGAGTTTGGTTTTGCAATGCTACACGACACGTATCACAAAATAAAACAAAAGAACTGCATTGCTTATTACAGCGCAAACACTGATTCATGGCCCCTTGCTCCGTCCCAAAATCTTCCGCCCAGCCCCACCCATCC
>VFSW01002174.1_pt1 | contig 29727 bp, 32 predicted proteins | sample 5358111 | NCBI WGS metagenome assembly VFSW01 (sample SAMN11554181, study PRJNA540505) | mine drainage metagenome | isolation source: sediment from site ElyBrook_90M | place: USA: Ely Copper Mine, Vershire, VT | collected 2017 | reverse complement strand
TGCGTGCCGCAAACCGCGTCAGCCATGGCGTCAGCCGATAGGAAATCTGGCTTAGACGCTGCGGTTCACTGGCGGCATAGCCATGATAGCTGAGCACCGCCTGCTGACGACACCCGACAAGCCAGCAACTCAGGGAAAGCTTCAGATTGCCAACACTGAGCGCCGAGAGGCTGATATCCGGCTTTTCACGCCGCAACAACCGTGCCAGGCCCAAAACTGTCCGCACATGCCCGCCGGTCAAGACGTGATATCTGACTGATTCGTGGAGCGTGCCGCGGTTTTCCGCCCTATCGCGATCAACCACGAACAACACATCATGCCCGCGCTCCGCAAAGCCCGAAGCCAGCAAAGCCCACACCCGCTCCGCGCCGCCACCGGCCAGCGCATGCGTATAAAACAATAAACGTAAAGGCTGTTTCATGAATTTTGCAAAATCTCGAACATCGCATCAGGCTTTTACCATTACCTGTCATGGTTCCGTGCATAAACACGCAACAAAGTGAACAAGGCTCGCGCCATGCGGATCACCATAGCCACCGATGCCGGGCGTGCCCGCGTCTGGCATCATAGTCTTGCCGAGGCACTGGCGGCATGTGGCCATGAGATCAGCTTTGCTGAAGTGCCTGTCGCAGATCAACAGCTTGCCAGGGTTTTGCGTCACCTTGACCTGTTGTTGCGGGCCGAGACGCGGCTCTATCGCGTACCCGGCGACCACGCCTTCGCCCGGTTTACGCCTTCACTTGCAGCCGCCGCGCCACCCGATCTCACCCTCGATCTTTCCAGTGCGGGCACCACCACCAGTCCCGGCATTTTCCCGTTGTTCAATGGCGAACGCGGCGAGCGTGGGCAGTTTGCGACGCTGGTCAATCGTCAATCCCCCGATCTTGCCATCCACACATCAGACGGGGGCGACCTCGACCTTTCCGGCCTTCCGGCCATCGAAAACCGTCAGATTGCCAGCTTTGGCCTCGCGCATCTGGCGATGGCCACCGTTGCCCTTCTGCTCAAGGCGGTGGCGCAGCGCGGCCCGCATGGCAACGCCAAAACAGCAGCCCTGGCGCACGCACCAGCCTCCGCCGTCAAGCCGCTGTTTTTTGGTGCCTCGATGCTTGGTACGAAAATCCTCCATAATCTGGGCAAAGTAGGTCGCCGAACGCCCGCCTGGCACGTCGCATGGCGGCGCACTCATGACGATGCCATACAGAATACAGGGCAGTGGCCGCAGGGTCATTTCACGCCCTTGCCTGATGATGGCTTGCGCTATTTCGCCGATCCGTTCGTGTTTGTGCAGGACGGCGTCCATCATGTGTTTTGCGAAGAATTCCCCTACGACACCGGCATCGGCGTCATCAGCCATTTCACCCTTGATCGGCACAGCCGCGCCAGCCCGGTGCGCCGGGTGCTGGAGCAGCCCTATCACCTCTCCTATCCGCAAGTTTTCGCTTATGAAGGCGCGATTTACATGCTTCCGGAAACCAGCGCGAACCGCGACCTTCAACTCTACCGTGCCCGTAATTTTCCTGATGACTGGGTGTTGGAGAAGGTCTTGATCGAAGACATTGATCTTGCGGACGCTACTTTCATCACGCATGGCGGACGTTGCTGGATTTTTGCAACGCCGAGGCTGCGGCATGGCTCAAGCTGGGATCAACTGGCGTTGTTTCATGCCCCCCATCCTCTGGGACCGTGGACGGCGCACCCGGAAAATCCGGTCATTCTCGACGCTGGCCGCGCCCGACCGGGCGGCCAGATGTGGGTCAAGGATGGCAGGATTCATCGCGTCGCGCAGGATTGTTCCGGTTCCTATGGCGGCAGCCTGCGGCTGCTGCGGGTGGATGAGATCGACGCCACAGGCTTCCGCCAAAGCGAAATCGCGCGGATCGTCCCACCGCCAACGGCAACATGGCGCGGCTTGCATACGCTCAACTGCGCCGGTGACTTTGAGGTGATCGATTATTTCGCGTGAAAATCGTCAACCGCGTGAGGCGATAATCATGGGTTGCGCGATGGGAGGTTTGTCGGCAAGCGTGTAGGCTTGCGACACGCTGGCTACGGCGATCCTGGCCGAGGCCGCATCGCGGGCATGCACCAGCGCCAAGGGCTCACCACGCGCCACCCATTGGCCGGGTTCTTTGAGCGTGCCAAGGCCGACGGCAGGATCTATCGTATCGTTGGCGCGGTGACGCCCACCGCCAAGTTCAACCACAACCAGCCCCAGCGACCGTGTCGCAATGGCGCTGACATAGCCCGCCTGCGGCGCTGGAACCGGCACTACCACCGGCGCAACGGGCAGGTAACGATCCGGCCGCTCAACAAAATCAGCAGGCCCGCCCAAAGCCGCGACCATCCGCGAAAAGCGCTCCGCACCTGCACCCGAACGCAGTGCGGCCTCAAGCTTGCCCTGGGCCGCCGCATCGCTGGCCGCCAGCCCGCCGAGGCGCAGCATGTGCGCACCCAGCGCCATGACCACTTGGCTTAAGCGCGCATCCTCCCGCTCGCCCTTGAGCCAGGCCACTGCATGGCTCACTTCAAGGGCATTGCCCGCCACCGGTGCCAGAGGCGCATCCATACGGGTGATCAAGGCGGCGGCGGGCAGGCCGCTGGCCCCGGCGACATCGACAATCGAGGCGGCCAGCGCCTCGGCGCGCTCCAGCGTCGGCATAAACGCGCCATTGCCGCTTTTGACGTCCATCACCAGGCCCTGCAAACCGGCCGCGAGCTTTTTCGACAGGATCGATGCGGTGATCAGCGGGATTGATTCGACCGTCGCGGTGACATCGCGGATGGCATAAAGCCGCTGATCCGCCGGGGCGAGCCGCGCCGTCTGGCCAATGATCGCCGCGCCCGCCTCGCGTACGGTGCGCCGAAACAAAGCAGCATCGGGGCGGGTATTATAACCGGGGATGGAGTCCAGCTTGTCGAGCGTGCCGCCAGTATGGCCAAGACCACGGCCCGAAATCATCGGTACAAAACCACCGCAGGCCGCGACCAGAGGCGCGAGCATCAGGCTGACATTATCGCCAACCCCGCCGGTCGAGTGCTTGTCGAGCACCGGGCCGGGCAGATCGAGGCCGGACCAGTCCAGCACCTCGCCCGAATGGGTCATGGCGCGGGTGAGCGCCACCACTTCATCGCGCGCCAGCCCGCGAAAAAACACCGCCATCGCAAAGGCCGCAGCCTGGCCCTCGCTCAGCGAACCATCGGTCAGCGCCGTAATCAGCGCCGTAATGTCATCGGCGGCCAGCACCAGGCCATCGCGTTTGGCGCGGATGATTTCCTGTGCAAGCATATCAATACCCTTCGCCGTTGGCCGCAACAGTGCCCGCAATCTCGGCCAGAAGCACATCAAGCAGGCTGCTGGCCCCGAGCCGGACATGGGCGGCGCTGGTCCAGCCGCGCCCCAAAATCTGGTCAGCCAAATCAATGTAAGTTTGCGCCTGCTCAAGCGTTCGCAACCCGCCCGCAGCCTTGAAACCAACGCGCGCGCCCCGTTCACGAATCGCTTCCAGCATGATTCGGGCGGCTTCAGGCGTCGCGGAAATGGCGGTTTTGCCCGTCGAGGTCTTGATGAAATCAGCACCATTGTCGATGGCGAGCAGCGCGGCGGTTTTGATCAGCGCCGGTTCGCCAAGCTCGCCGGTTTCGAGAATGACCTTCAGCAGTCCGGCCCCGACGCGTTGTCTGGTCGCAGCAACCATCGCCGCAGCCAAAGCGCTGTTGCCTGCCTTCAGCGCTTTCCACGGCAATACAAGGTCAATTTCATCGGCACCTTTCGCCAGCGCCATGGTTGTTGCAGCGAGAACTTCCGGCAAGTCGGCATCGCCAGATGGAAAATTGATCACCGTTGCCACGGCCACCGGTGTCGCCGCCAGGGCGTCCTTGGCGATCTCCACAAACTGCGGCCAGATACAGACCGCTGCCACCGGCCCCGCGGGGGTTAGCGAGCGCGCACAAAGCGCCTGCACCGCTGCATCCGTCGAGGTTTCGGCCAGATCGGTCAGATCAAGCAGCGCCAGCGTCCGTCTGGCTGCGTCCTGGCGGACGCTCATTACGTCGGCCTCGTCGGGGCGCCCCAGGCGTCTTCCCTGGTGCGCAAAAATGCCCGCACCAACCGCTTCAGGCCCACCGAGCCTTTCAGCGCCATGTCCTTGGTGTCACCATGGGTAGGGTGCCCACCCATGACGCCTGTGGCGAAATTAGTGATCATTGACAAAGCCGCAACGCGCAAGCCCAGCCGCCGCGCAATAATCACCTCGGGCACGGTGGACATGCCGACGACATCAGCCCCCAGTGTGCGCGCCATGCGGATTTCGGCAGCCGTCTCGAACGATGGCCCGCTGAACCACATATACACTGCCTCGCTCAAAGCCGTGCCGGTTGCGGCTCCCGCGTGTTTGAACCGACGAATCAGGCGCGGATCATAAGCATCGACCAGCGAGACAAAGCCGTGATCACCGCCGGTGCCGAGCAGCGGGTTCTGGCCATTGAAATTGATGTGGTCAGTGATCAGCGCCAGCGTGCCGGGCGCAATATCAGCGCGGCAGGAGCCCGCCGAATTGGTCAGCACCACGCATTGCGCGCCGAGCTTTTGCAAGGTTTCAAGCGGCGTGAACATCGTCGCCGGATCGCCGCTTTCATAATAATGCGAGCGGCCCTGCAGATAGGCGACGCGGGTGCCTTCCTGCGTGCCGATCACCATGCGCCCGGCATGGCCGGAAATGGTTCCGGCAGGAAAGCCTGGAAGATCGGCATAGGGGATGATCAGCGCATCGTCCAGTGCTTCGGCCAGACTCCCCAACCCGGTGCCGAGCACCATGGCAATATCAATTTCGCCCGTCAGGCCGCGGTCACGGATGATCTCGACGCAGGATTCGGCTTGGTTGATCGAGATCATGGCCCGCGATGCTCCCTGGTCAGATTATCTGGCCCAAATGAATCTGGAAGCAGTTCATCCAGCGTGAATGTCTTTAGGTGGGTCCGATCATCGACGCCATAGACGAGCGTCGTTGCATCGCCAAATTCCCTGATGCGCTGACGGCAGGCGCCGCACGGGGTGACCAGGCTGTCGCCCGCCACCGCAAGGGCGCGAATGTGACGACCGCCGCCAGCGATCATCGCGGCAATGGCCCCGGCCTCGGCGCAGGTGCCGACCGGATAGGCGGCATTCTCGACATTGCAGCCGCTATGCAGCCTGGCGTTTTCGTCCAGGACAGCCGCCCCCACGCTAAAGTGAGAATAGGGGGCGTAAGCTTGTCGGCGTACGGACCGCGCGGCGCTGAACAGGGCCTCCAAATCGCTCATGCGCGCTCCTTGAAATACGGAATACCGGAAGCTTTGGGTGCGATGGCGGCACCGATGAAACCTGAAAGCAGGATCACCGTTGCCAGATAGGGCAGCGCCTGCACGGCCTGCACCGGCACTTTGCCGAGGCCAGGAATAACCAGGCCCTGCAACCTGTCGGCGATGGCATTGAGCAGGCCGAAAACCAGACAGGTTGCGAGCGCAGGCCAGGGCCGCCATTTGGAGAATACCAGCGCCGCCAGCGCGATAAAGCCGGTACCTGCTGTCATATCACGCAGAAAGCCCGCATTGGCCGCAACCGAAAGATAGGTGCCGCCAAGCCCGCAATAAAGCCCGCACAAAGCGACGCCGGCATAGCGCAGCCCGCGCACCGAAATCCCGGCGCTATCGACCGCAGCGGGGTTTTCGCCGACGGCGCGCAAGCGCAGCCCAAAGCGCGTGGCCTTCAGCACCCAGGCGGTGAGCGGCACAAGCGCCAGCGCGACATAGACCGGCAAGGCATGGCCTGAAATCACCTGCGCATAAAAAGGGCCGAACCATGGCACATGCGCCAGCGCATCACTTCCCGGCAGATGCAGCCCGCGAAACCGCGCCGCACCCGACAAAGGCGGGGTGCGCCCGCCATGGTGATACCAGGCATTGCCTACCAGCGCCGTGAGGCCGGAGGCGACCATATTCAGCGCCGCGCCCGAGACAATCTGGTTGCCATGGCGATCAATCGCGGCATAGCCATGCGCCAGGGCCAGCGCCAGCGATGCCAGGATGCCGGCCGCGAGGCCCACATAGGCGCTGCCGCTGGCACTGGCGGCGACCGCCGCCGCAAAAGCCGCGACCAGCAGCTTGCCTTCAAGGGCGATATCGACAATGCCAGAGCGCTCTGACCACAGTCCCGCAAGGCAGGCGCAGAGCAGCGGCGTCGCATAATCCAGCGCCGCGCTGAGGCCAGAGGTGACGATGGCACCGTTCATGCGGGCGTCTCCGCCGGGGCGCGGCCTGCCAGCAGCGCCCGGATATGGCCGCGAAATACCCCTTCCAGGGCACCGGCAAAATATACCACCAGCCCCTGAATCACCAGGATCATGTCGCGGGTGACGGCGGGCACATCGAAGGCAAGCTCGGCCCCGCCCTGATAAAGCATCCCGAACAGCAGGCCCGCCAGCACCACGCCCAGCGGATGGCCGCGCCCCATCAGCGCGACGGCGATGCCAACAAAGCCAAAGCCGGAGGTAAAATCAATCAGCAAGCGGCCCTGCGCGCCCATCACTTCATTGACCGCAACCCCGCCTGCCAACGCGCCCGAAACCAGCATGGCGATGATGATCATCGCGCTGGCCGAAATCCCGGCATAGGCGGCGGCCTGGCGGTTGACGCCTGCAACCCGCAAACCATAGCCGCTGCGGGTGCGAAACAGCCAGAGCCAGACGCCAAAGGCCGCCAGCAAAGCGAGGATAAAGGCGCCATTGAGCGGCGTTGGTGTCAATTTCAGACCGAATGTCCCAGCCAGATGGGTCAGTTCCGGCATGCGCGCACTGTGTGGCAAGGCGGCGCTTTCGGGCTGCATGTCGCCTTTGGGGCGCAGCACATTGACCAGAAGATAGGACATGAGGGCGCTCGCCAGCCAATTGAACATGATCGTGGTTATGACAATGTGGCTGCCGCGCCGCGCTTGCAGCCAGGCGGGAACAAAGGCCCAGAGCGCGCCTGCCGCTGCGCCAGCGCCGATGCAAAGTGGCACGAGCAGCCACGCGTTCAACCCCGGCAGGGCCAGCGCCATCAGCGTGACGCCAAGCCCCGCGACATAGGCCTGGCCATCCGCGCCAATGTTGAACAGCCCGGCCTGATAGGCGACGGCCACAGCGAGACCCGCAAAAATGAAATCGGTCGTGTAAAACAGCGTATAACCAAGGCCTTCGCTGGAGCCAAGGCTGCCCGCAATCATCAATCGCGCGACGACCAGCGGGTTTTCGCCGATCATCAGCACTACCAGCCCGGAAATCAGGAAGGCAAAACCGACAGTGGCCAGTGGCACCAGCACGGCTTCGGCCAAAGCGCTATGGCGCGGGCTCATGCTGCCTCCGCGCCGATGCCTGCCATCAGCAGGCCGAGATCGCGCTCGCTGGTCGCCTCTGGGCGGCGTTCGCCGGTGATGCGGCCATTGCACATCACCAAGATGCGATCCGCGAGGGTGAGAATCTCGTCAAGCTCGACCGAAACCAGCAGGATAGCTACGCCCGCATCACGCAGCGCGATGATTTGGGCATGGATGAATTCAATCGCGCCGATGTCAACGCCGCGCGTCGGCTGGCCGATCAGCAGGATTTTCGGATGACGCATGATTTCGCGCGCCAGCACCAGCTTTTGCTGGTTGCCACCTGAAAAGCCCGCCGTCACCAGTTCCGGGTTGGGGGGGCGCACATCGAAGGCCAGCATCTTGGCTCGGCAATCAGCGATGATCGCCGCCTTGTTCAGCAACAGTGCGCCAAAGGCGGCATCATGAGCGTAACCCAACAGTGCGCTTTCGCTCGCAGCAAAGGGCAGCACCAGCCCACGGCCCTGCCTGTCTTCTGGCACATGCATCACGCCTTGTGCCCTAAGCTTGTCCGGATGGCGCGCAGTTGCGGCAAGTTCGCGTCCAAACAGCGCCACGCTGCCCGCTTGCGGCTGCGCCAGCCCGGCGAGCACATCGAGCAATTCAGATTGCCCATTGCCGGAAACCCCGGCTATGCCCACAATTTCCCCGGCGTGGAGATCAAGGGAGACGTGATCAAGCCGCGCGACACCATCCGAACCGGCGAGACAGATATCCCGCGCTTCAAGCACCCGCGCACCGGGTTGCCGCGCGCCCTTGGAGGCCCGCAGTGCCACCTTGCGCCCGACCATGGCCTCGGCCAGTTCGTCGGCTGACGTGGCAGCAGTGGCAAAAGTGCCGACAATCCGCCCGGCTCGCATCACCGAGACTTCGTTCGTCAGATCAAGCACCTCACGCAGCTTGTGGGTGATCAGCACGATGCTGCGGCCCTCGCCCTGCAAGCGCCGCAGCAAGCTGAACAGCTTTGCCGTTTCATCAGGGGTGAGCACCGAGGTCGGCTCATCAAGAATGAGGACGCGGGCATCGCGCACCAGCGCCTTTAGCAGTTCGACGCGCTGGCACTGGCCAACACTCAGGCCGGAGACCAGGGCATCGGGATCAACACCCAGTTCATAATCGCGCTCCAGCACCGCCAGTTTCTGTCGCACCGATTCCGCGCCGAGGCGCAGCAGCATGCCGCCCTCGGCCCCGAGCATGATATTGTCGATCACGCTCATCGCCTCCACCAGCATGAAATGCTGATGCACCATGCCAAGGCCAAGCCGCATGGCATCGCCGGGCGATGCCATGCGCACTGCAACGCCATCAATTTTTATGGTGCCGCTGTCGGCCCCATAAAACCCGAACAGAATCGACATCAACGTCGATTTGCCTGCACCATTTTCGCCGACCAGGCCGTGAATGGATCCAGCCTTGATGCAAAGATCCACCCCATTATTGGCCATGGTCGCCCCGAAGCGCTTGGTGATCGCCTGGGTTTCAACAGCGAACGCGGCAGCCACGGCGCGTTACAGCGGGCATTTATTGTCCGACATATAGTCGTGCACCTGAATGCCGCCGCCGATAATCGCCGCCGTCGCGCCATTAACGGCTGCGGTCATGGCCGGGGTGATCAGCGCCTTGTTATAGGAATCCTGCGCCCAGCCAATGCCGCCCTGTTTCAGGCCGAGCACCACCACGCCGGGCTGCCATTTGCCTGCATTGGCATCCGAGAACGTCTTGTAAACGGCTGTATCGACCCGCTTCAACATCGAGGTCAGGACCTTGCCGGGAAACAGGGCATCCTGATCGCTATCAACGCCAATGCCCAACTTGCCAGCGTCTGCGGCGGCACGCAGCACGCCCACACCGCTGCCACCCGCCGCATGATAAATCACATCGGCCCCCTGTGCGATCTGCGCCTTGGCCAGTTCGCCGCCCTTCACCGGATCATTCCAGGCAGCCCCCGTGGTGCCGATCATGTTCTGGATGACGACATCTTTCGGCGCGGCGTATTTCACGCCCTGGGCATAGCCGCATTCAAACTTGCGGATCAGCGGGATATCCATGCCGCCGACAAAACCGACCTTGCCGGTTTTGGACGCCAGCGCTGCCAGAATGCCAACCAGAAACGAGCCTTCCTGCTCCTTGAAGACAATCGATTCGACATTGGGGGCCTTCACCACCGAATCAACAATGGCAAATTGCGTCTTGGGGAAATCCGGCGCGACCTTGGCCAGCGCGCTCGCTTGCGAAAAGCCGATGGCGATGATCGGGCTGTAGCCGTCCTGCGCAAATTTGCGCATGGCCTGCTCGCGTTGCGCATCATTCTGAATCTCGAAATCGCGGAAAGCGATGCCGGTATCCTTCTGGAATTTCTGTGCGCCGTGGAACGCCCCTTCATTGAAACTCTTGTCGGATTTGCCACCAAGATCATAAATGATGGCCGGCTTGATCGTCGCGGCCAGGGCGGCACCGCTGCAGGCGAGCGTCAAGGCAAGACTTGCAAGTCGTAAAAGGGTTTTGGCGGACATGGCGGACTCCATTGCGCAAATTTGGCAGCTTCGGGAGACGCTCCCCCGACGATGCGCAAATCTGGCACGCCCGGCGCGCTACCGCAAGGAACTGTTCAGCGAACTGTTCAGAATCAAGCGCGAAAATGCTTCGACAGTTTCAGGCCCTGCGCCTGATAATTCGAGGCCAGCCCCGCGCCATAGAGCGCGCGCGGTGCGGCAGCCATGCGCTCGTAAACGAGACGGGCCACCATTTGCCCGTCTTCGAGCACGAACGGCACATCGCGCGAGCGCACTTCCAGCACCGCCCGCGCGCCTTCACCCGCCGCCTCGTGCGCTCCGAAGCCGGGATCAAAGAAGCCGGCATAATGCACGCGAAACTCGCCCACCAGCGGATCAAACGGCGTCATTTCAGCGGCATGGTCGGGCGGCACCCGCACCGCCTCGCGCGAGGCAAGAATGTAGAATTCGCCAGGATCAAGCACCAGGTCAAGGTGGGCGCTGGCCCGGATCGGCTCCCAGAAATCCGCCGCGGCCAAAGCGCCGGCCCTGTCGACATCAATCAGCCCGGTGAAGCGGCGGGCGCGGTAGCCGATGAGCCTGTCGTCGCCAAAGCCTGATAAATCAACCGAGACGCCTACCCCCAGTGCGATGGAGGGCGCTGGCGTTGTCACCAGCCGCTCGCGGTGATGCAGCGCGCGATGCTCGCCATCATCAAGCCGCGCGTGGCCGCTGCGAAACCGCACCTGGCTCAGGCGCGAGCCTTCGCGCACCAGCACGGGGAAGGTGCGCGGCGAAATCTCGGCGAAAAGCTGGCCGTGGTAGCCCGGCGCAATCTGGTCAAATGCTGCTGAATGGTCGGCAATGACACGAGTGAAAACGTCGATGCGCCCGGTCGAGCTTTTCGGATTGGCAGCGGCCGCGACATCGCCAGGCAAGGCCAGGTGCTCCTGCACTTCGGCCAGATAGATGGTGCCAGCTTCCAGCACCGCGCCTTCGGCCAGGTTGATTTCATGCAGCGCGAGCCGCGCGACCGCCTGGCGCACCGTGCGCCCCGCGCCCGGCAGAAAGCTTGCCCGCAAGCGCCATGCGCGCGCGCCCAGCCGCAGATCGAGGCTGGCAGGCTGCACCTGGCCCTCTGCGAGCGGGCGCACGCTGGCAATCGCGCCTGCTTCAACGAGCGCCTGGATATGGTGATCCGGCAGGATGCCGGGCTGTCGATGATGGGCCATGATGGAAATAGCCATAGGCAGTTGCGGCTTTGACGCCAACAGGCCAACAGGTGTAAGTCCACAGGTTCTTGCGCGCCCACGCGCAAATTGAGCAGGATGATGGCGAATATGACCAAGACGGATGGCAGCAAGGCACCCTTTCCAGCAACGCAGCTCGTGCATGGCGGCACCATGCGCTCGCAGTTTGGCGAGATGTCGGAAGCCATCTTCCTGACCCAGAGCTATGCCTATGACACGATGGAATCGGCCGAAGCCCGCTTCAAGGGCGAGGCTCCCGGCTTCATCTATGCGCGTTACGGCAACCCCACGGTCGCCATGTTTGAAAAGCGCATGGCTTTGCTTGAAGGCGCGGAAGCCGCGCGCGCCACCGCCAGCGGCATGGCCGCCATCGCCGCATCGCTCATGGGCCAGGTCAAAGCTGGCGACCATGTGGTCGCCGCCCGTGCGCTGTTTGGCTCGTGCCTCTATGTCGTCGAGGATCTGCTGCCGCGCTTTGGCGTCGCCACGACGCTCGTGGACGGCGAGAATCCTGATGCCTGGCGCGCCGCGATGCGCCCCAACACACGGACATGCTTCGTCGAATCGCCCACCAACCCCAATCTGGGTCTGGTGGACATCGCCGCTGTGGCGAAAATCGCCCATGAGCATGGCGCGACTTTGGTAATTGATAATGTTTTCGCGTCGCCGATGCTGCAGCACCCGCTGCAACTCGGGGCGGATTGTGTGGTTTATTCCACCACCAAGCACGTCGATGGCCAGGGGCGCTGCCTTGGCGGCGTTATTCTGGCCTCCGAGGCCTTCATCAACACCCACATCCACAATTACCTGCGCCAGACCGGCCCGGCGCTGTCACCCTTCAATGCCTGGGTGATGCTGAAAGGCATGGAGACGCTGGCCTTGCGGGTTGAGCGGCAGGGTGCCAACGCGGCCGCTTTGGCCGATATGCTGGCCGGGCACCCGTCAGTGACCAAGGTGCTATATCCCGGTCGCGCCGACCATCCACAGGCCGAACTGGCACGCCGCCAGATGAAGGGCGGCGGCACGCTCATCGCCTTCGAGGTCGCGGGCGGCAAGGCCGGGGCTTTCGCCATGGCCAACGCGCTGCAGATTGTAAAAATCTCGAATAATCTCGGCGATACCAAGAGCATGATCACCCATCCGGCGACGACAACGCACCAGCGCCTGACGCCGGAAGCCAGAGCCACGCTCGGCATCAGCGATGGCATGTTGCGGCTGTCCTGCGGCATTGAGGATGTGCGTGATTTGATCGGCGACTTTACCCAGGCCTTCGAGCGGGTCGGACAGTTGCGCGCCGCCGAATAGCGGGGGAAACTTCTGGCGGCTCTGCCGCCAGTCGCCCCGCATCTTAGGCCGCGCGGGTGCCTTGCGGCTTGAGGGCGTGCATTTTTGCGTCGGCCAGCAGCGGGCGCAGCGCGGTTTCCAGCCGGTCAGCCCATAGCCCAATGCCTGCGTCATCGCTGATCAGATCCTGGCGCAGCTCGATCAGCACATGCGGCAGGCCGGGGATCGTCGCAATCTCATGCAGCGAATCGCCGCGCAACGCGCCGTCATAGGGCTCATTGTCGCCAACCTTGAGGGCAGGATCAGCCCGAAGCTGCGCGATGAGCGGGCCTGCCAGGCGGTCGTCGGTGTCCCAGAGCACGGCAACATGCCAGGGCCGCGGCCGATTTTTCCAGCGCGGCGTGAAAGAATGCAGCGACACCAGAACTGGCACCGGGCCGGTTTCGATCATGCGCGCAACCTCAGCCTGCACGGCGCTGCGATAGGGCTGCCAGTAATGCGCGATGCGATCGGCACGCTCTGCATCGCTGATGTGGCGATTGCCCGGAATGATCGCGCCATCCGATATTTCCATGATCAGCGTTGGATCATCAAGGCCGCGATTGGGATCAATCAGCAGCCGCGAGAAATGCGACAGCACTGCCGGGGCACCAAACCGCGCCGCAAAAGTGCGGGTGAGCGCGGCAGCGCCAATGTCATAGGCTATGTGGCGGGTAAAAGCCTCTGGCTTGAGCCCCAGATTGCCATAGACATCTGGCAAAGCGGCGCTGGCGTGATCGCAGACGAAGAGCACGCCGCAGTTCGCGGCACCTTCGCAACGCTCAAAAGCTTCCCAAAGCAGCGACGCCGACAGCTTTCCAGCCATACGCCAGCCCTCAGTTAAGCAGGGTTTTCAGCTCGCTGATGTTTTTTTCGACCAGCCCGGCACCCGCCGGGCCTGAGGCGTGCTGCTGCAACACCACAGCCGCTGCCTTGATCGCCGCATCAGCGGCACTGGCGCGCACTTCCTGGGTGGCCTGGGTCTCGGCCAGCGCGATTTTGGCGTCGGCCTGCGCCGTGCGCCGCCCGATGAATTCATTGAGTCTGGTCTCGGCATCCTTGGCCAACGCCTCAGCCTCGACCTTGGCGGCGGCAATGATGTTGGCCGCATCAGCCTCGGCCTGCACCCTTTTCTGTTCGAACGACGCGAGCAGGCTGGCAGCCTCGGTGCGCAGGGCTTTGGCCTGGTCCAACTCGTCGGTGATGGCTTTCACCCGCGCATCAAGCGCGCCGATAATGCTGGTATGCACGCCATAATAGACCATCGCGATCATAAACAGCACGAAGGCGATAGCTACGAAAAACTCTGCGCCGAATTCCATTGTCGTGATCTTCCCGGTCAGTTTGTCGAGGCTGCCTTCAAGGCGGCATGAATGGCATTGGCATCGGCGGGTTGGCCGGTAACATGCTCAAAAATCGCGCTGGCCGTGTCATGTGCTATGGCATGGACATTGGTCATTGCGGCGGCTTTGGTGGTGGCAATCTGCGCTTCGGCATCGGCCAGCCTGGCGTTGAGGCCGGATTCCAGCTCGGCCTGGCGCGCAGCGTTCCTGGCGTTGAGATCATCGCGGGTCTTCTGGGCGAGGCCTTGCGCCTCGGCGCGTGCAGCCGCCAGCGCCTTGACATGGGCCGCTGCGGCCAGATCAGCCTGCATCCGGGCATCGCGTGCGGCAGCAAAATCAGCGTCAATGGCTTTGCGCCGGTCGGTGACAATGCCTTCAACCCTGGGCAGCGCCACTTTCGCCATCAGCGCGTAAATAATGCCGACGACCACAATCAACCAGAACAGCGTCGAGGTGAATTGCGCGGGGTCAAAGGGCGGAAACGGCGCAACGCCGCCCGGAGCGACCGTGCCGGTCGTCGTGGCCGGGGTAATTTGAGCCTGCTTCGTATCAGCCATGTGCTGTGCTTTCGCTCTTTTTCAAAGAAATTCCGGCGCAGCCGTCGGCCGCGCCGGAAAAGGGAGATTCGCTTACGGCTTCACGAACAGCAGCAGGATCACGACGATGAAGGCGAACAGGCCAAGACCTTCGGCCAGTGCCACGCCGAGCAAAGCGCGACCGAATTGCCCATCGGCAGCCGACGGGTTGCGCAGCGAGCCGGAAAGGTAATTGCCGAAAATGTGGCCGACGCCGACGGCGGCGGCACCCATGCCGACCGAGGCGATGCCAGCGCCGATATAAGCTGCAGAAGTGTGATCCATGAGAGACTCCGTTTCAGGTTTGGTGGGTCACCATTGTTGTTGGAAAATTATCAGTGGCCCGGATGAATGGCGTCATTGAGATAGACGCTTGTGAGAATGGCGAACACATAGGCCTGCAGAACCGCAACCAGCAGTTCGAACGCAAACATCAGTGTCGTCATGGCGAAAGGCAGAATGGCAAGTGCCTTCAGCCCATAGGAGGAAGAAGCCAGCAGCACCACCACGAATCCGCCGAAGATCGCCAGCAGGATGTGCCCGGCGAGCATGTTGGCGAAGAGACGAACCGACAAAGTGAGGGGCCGCGAGACGAAGGAAATCACTTCAATCAGCACGATCAGCGGCAGCAGCGCGATGTGCACGCCCTGGGGCACAAACAGCTTGAGGAACTTGAAGCCGTGCTTGTAGGCACCGTAGAGAATGACAATAGAAATCACCACGGCGGCGAGCGCGAAGGTGACAACGATCTGCGCGGTGACGCTGAACCCATAAGGCAGCAGACCCAGAAGGTTGCACATCAGCACAAACATGAAGATCGAGAAGACGAAGGGAAAGAATTTCATGCCCGCATCGCCCGCCGTCGAGCGCAGTGTGTCAGCAATAAATTCATAGGCGACTTCAGCGGCCGCCTGCGTGCGCCCCGGCACAAGATTGCGCCCGGAGGTGAACACCACCATCAGCAACGTCACAATGGCCAGCACGGCCACCATGAACAGCGATGAATTTGTGAAAGACAGGTTGAGCGAGCCGATATGAATCGGCACGAGTTCGCGAACCTTGAACTGTTCAATCGGATCAATCGGATTGCCTGCCGCCACGTTCTTCCACCTTCAGCGCCGCGTGGACCGCTCTCGCGCCCCTATCTGGAGCGCGCAGCGGCCATGCGATAAATGTTCCAAATACCAACTACGAAACCCAGAACCAGCATGACGATCAGACCCAATGGCGACGTATGCAGCCATTTGTCGATGCCCCAGCCAGCAAGGCCCCCCAGCAGCACCGCCCCCATGAACTCCGACAGGAATCTCGAACCGAGGTTCGTGTCCCTGGCATTAGCTGCAGAGGCCTTGCCATCTTCAGCGGTCTTTTGCGATGTCGCGCGGTCCGCGTCAAGGGTCTTCGACAGGTTGTCGAGTCGTGTTTGCAGGGATTTTTCATCCTGACTGTGATTCATGAGCACTCTCCATAGCTTTGGCAGGCTCTTTCAGCCGAGGCGTGACGCGATCAGGGCGTCGATTTTGTCAGGTTCACTGAACACCAAATCAACGGGTAAAGCCATCACGTCGCGACGTTCATCGGCTGGAAGGCGGGCATAATCCTTGGACGTCGTCACCAACTGCGAATTTTGCGCCAAAGCCAAAGCCCGCAGGCCAGCGACATCACGGGCACTGAAGCGATGATGGTCGCCAAAACCGCGAAACGCGGCGATTGTACATCCGGCTTCGCGCAAGGTGGCAAGAAATTTCTCCGGGCGGCCAATGCCCGCGAAAGCCACCAGACTACGGCCCTGCAGGTGCGCGCGTGTCGTTGCGTCGGGTTGCAGCGTCGCACGCAGCACTGTTTTACCCTGCGCAGCAGCCGTCCTGACAACAGCATCGCCGCCGGCCCCGACCATCACGAGACCATCGACCAGGGGCCATTGGTCAACAAGCGGTGCGCGCAACGGGCCTGCCGGCATAACGCAACCATTACCAAAGCCCGCGACGGCATCCACCACGGCGAGGCTCAGCGTCTTGGCCAGAGCCGGATTTTGCAGCCCGTCATCCATCACCAGCACATTGGCCCCTGCGGCCAGCGCGGCGCGGGCTGCGGCGAGACGGTCAGCCGCAACATAGGTGGGCGCGACGTCTGCCAGCAGCAAAGGCTCATCACCGACCTCAAGGGCGCTGTGACGGACGGGATCAACTTTGACCAGGCCGTGCCCGACCCGTCCAAATCCGCGCGACAGCAGCGCCGGGCGCAGCCCGCGCTCACGCAGCATCCGCGCAATCGACAAGACAACCGGTGTCTTGCCTGTGCCACCTGCCGTGAAGTTGCCGATGCAAATCACCGGTACATCAAGATGGACGCCAGTTCGGCGCAGCCGACGCACCACTATCGCCCCGTAAAGCGCCGATGCCGGGCGCAACAACATGGCGCGCGTGCCTGCCTCCGGGCCTTGCCAAAACTTTGGCGCGCGTATCATGCCGGGGCCTTGAGCGCATCAAGCCAGGGCGCAAGGGCGGCCATTGTATGGTCACTTGCGCCGGTCATGCCTGCCACGGTTTCCTGCGCGGCGCGCGCCATTTTGCGCATCAGCGCGGTATCGCGAAACAACAGCAGCAAGGCTTGTGTCAGCGCTGCCTCGTCAGGCACCAGCAGCGCGCCGCAGGCCTCGTCGAGTGCACTGTAGGCGGTTGCAAAATTGTTCACCCGCGGGCCATGCAGCACCGCGCAGCCGAGTTTGGCCGGCTCAATCGGATTCTGCCCGCCGCCGGGCGCCGCACCGTCAAGCGCCAGAGATTTGCCCATCAGCACAATGGGTGCGGCACGAAACAATACACCCATCTCGCCGATGCTGTCGGCAATATAGATCTGGGTTTGCGGGCCGGGCACCTCGCCACGCGAGCGCAGCGTGACCTGCAAGCCGCTACGCTCCAAATCCGCCGCGATCATCGCACCGCGCTGGTGATGGCGCGGGGCGATTATGGTCAAAAGCCCCGGTATCTGCGCCAAGGCGCTGGCATGGACGCGTGCAATGACATCCTCCTCGCCAGGGTGCGTCGATGCTGCAAGCCAGGCGGGACGCGACCCGATAGCGCCGGTCAGCAGCGTCAGGGCACGGGCATCGGCGGCCGGCGCGGCAGCATCATATTTGAGATTGCCGACGCTCAATACGGCGGGCATGCCAAGTTCAGCGAGAAAGTCAGCATCAACATCGCTTTGTGCCAGGCAGAACCGGACATCGCGCAGCAAAGCGGCAATGGTGCCGGGAAAGTGCGCCCACCGCCGGGCGGAGCCTGGCGACATGCGGGCATTGACCAGAAGCAGCGGAATATCCCGCCGCGCCAGCGCGCGGATCATATTCGGCCAGAGTTCCGATTCGGCAAACAGCGCCAAATCAGGGGCCCAATGATCGAGGAAGCGCCGCACGAACAGCGGGCCATCAAGGGGCGCAAATTGATGCAGTGCCCCGGTGCCAAGCTGGCTTTGCACCAAACGCGCCGAGGTTGCGGTGCCTGTCGTCAGCAACACCTTGAAACCCTTGTCGATCAGGCGCTGAATCAGGGGGCGCAGCGCCATCGCCTCGCCAATGCTGGCACCATGCAGCCAGATCAGCGGCCCCGACGGGCGGGCCAACCCGGCAAACCCGCACTTTTCGCGCAGCCGCACGCTGTCTTCCTTGCCCAGCCGCAAACGATACCGCAAAAACGGCCCGGCCAGCGGCTGCAGGCCGAAACTCACCGCACGGTAGAGCGGCAGAAGGTTGGCCTTGATGATCAAGGGGTGGTGCCGGCATAACGTGATTGGGCCAAACCCGCGCCCGGATCCTCGCGTCCGACCAAAACGTGAGCGCGGGTCTGGATGCGATCAAGTTCGGCTTCGAGCTCAAGACGGGTCGCTTCCAGCATGGCATCATCAGCATGGCGCGCGACAAAGAGCGGCCTGCCGATCACCTGCGCACCCTTGCCAAAGGGTAATGCCAGAGAGGCGCGATCCCATGAGTTGAAGTTCATGCGGTTATGCGTGGCAATGGCGATGGGCACAATCGGGCGTCCGGAAAGCTGCGCCACGGTCACCACGCCCATGCCGCAGCGACGTGCCACTTTGGGCACATCCGCTGTCATCGCGACGGATGTGCCTTTCGCCAGTGCCCGCAGCATTTCGCGCATCGCCGCCACGCCGCCACGCCGCTGCATCTTTTCGGGAGGCCCTCCCGAGCCACGAATCGAGAGCAAGCCCAGGCGTTCAATCATGGCCGCATTGATGCCGCCGTCACCATGGCGGGAGATCAGCGCAGCCAAGCGCACACCGCGCGGCACAACACGGTATACCAGGCCGTGCTGACCATGCCAGAAGGTGAAGATTACTGGTAGTTGAGCACGCACAATGCTCTCAGAATCATCCGGCTCAAACGTATAGCGCGTCGTTCTTTGAACAAAAGTCATGTAGTGCGCGAGCGTCGTCCCTAACAGGGCTTGGCCTGCTGGGCTGCGGCTCCAAGCTTTCAGCATGTCGTATTCTTGGCTAGGAAACTGATCATGTCACGCTTTCATGACGCTTGGGTCGAGGAAGCGATGCAGGTGCACAATGAAATAACGCATCAGCGCATTGTCAACGCTCACTTGCGCCTTGGCACGCCACGCCACCTGGGCAGAGGCATAATCTGGAAAAATGCCGACAATATCGAGGCTGGCAGGATCCCGAAATTGGTGATCTTCCAGTTTTGTCAGTTCGCCGCCAAACACCAGATGCAGCAGTTGCGGTTTTGTTGTGGTGGTCACGCTCATGGAACATCAATCCCATTCTAGAATGTTGTTGCGATCGAGTTGCACATCTCAACCCCAGGCCTGCCGCAACGTTTGCGCCAACTCAGGCCGCCCGGCAAACAGTTCCTTGTGGCGCAGGTCTGGGCGGTCGTATCGCAAAGCGTCGCCATCATGGTCAAGCAGCACGCCACCTGCCTCGCGCACAATCAGGTCGGCTGCGGCAATGTCCCAATCATGTGCATTCGGGGAGGCTATCACGCCGTCAAGCCGCCCGTCTGCCACCATCATCAACCGATAGGCCAGCGAAGGCGCTTTGGGGCGCGAAATCAGCGGTGGCAGACCGGGCAAAGTCGTCAGGCGCGCTGGCCCATTCAGCCGCAGCGGCGCGCCTGCAATCCCACGCGCGACAGAAATCACCGCATTGTTCAGCCAGGCGCCTGCGCCCGCCAGGGCCGTGAAGGTTTCGCCAAGCGCCGGTGCCTCGATGACCGCCATGACCGGCACGCCATCGCGCACCAGTGCAATCGACACGCACCATTCGCGCTCGCCGCGAATGAACCCGCCCGTGCCGTCGATGGGATCAATGATGAAGGCTTCGCGCGTTGTCAGGCGGGAGCCGTCATCGGGCGTTTCTTCCGAAAGCCAGCCAGCTTGCGGCAAAAGCTCGCGCAGCGCGCGCTGCAAATAGCGATCCACCTCAAGATCAGCGGCGCTGACCGGCGAATGGCCGCCCTTGTAGCTCACCTTGGCGCGCGTTGCCGAGCCAGGCTCGAACCAGGCCAGCGCCTTGCGTCCGGCTTCGCGCGCAGCATCGCACATGCCCTGAAACAGGATGTCGGCGGCGTCTGGGGTCTGGGGAGCCTGATTTAACATAGCGCCCGTTTATGCGCCCTCAGGCGCGCTGGCAAGGGCCGCCAGTCAGCGCGCGACTCCGACGCGCTTGATTTCCCAGTGCAACATGATGCCAGAATGCTCCATCACCCTGCGGCGCACTTCCTCGCCCAGGGCCTCGATTTCGGCTGCAGTAGCCTGCCCGCGATTGATCAGAAAATTGCAATGCATTTCGGAAACCTGCGCATCGCCGATCACCAGGCCCCGACATCCGGCCCTGTCGATCAACTGCCACGCCTTGCCCCCGGGGGGGTTGCGGAAGGTCGAACCGCCGGTTTTTTCGCGAATCGGTTGCGCCGCCTCGCGCGCGACCGTGATGCGGGCCATTTCCGCCTCAATGGCGGCGCGCTCGCCAATCCGGCCCTGAAACAGCGCCGAGGTAAAGACAATGTCGTCATCTATGCTGCAATGGCGGTAGCTGAAGCCCATCTCGTCATGGCTGAAGCGCACCCTGTTGCCGGCCCGGTCAAAGCCGCGCGCTTCCAACAGCACGTCGGTGGTTTCGCCGCCATGCGCACCGGCATTCATCCGCAGCGCGCCGCCAATCGAGCCGGGAATGCCGCGATAGAACGCCAGGCCGTCGATGCCAGCTTCGGCAGCAGCCTGGGCGACGCGCATGTCGGGCGCAGCGACCCCCGCCCGCAAGCGCTGGCCCTCTTCTGTGACAATGGCGCCAAAGGCCCGCCCGCCCAAGCGGAGCGTCACGCCGGGAATTCCGCCGTCGCGAATGATCATGTTGGATGCAAGTCCGATGGTGCTCACCGGGATTTCGCGCGGCAGTTGCTGCAAGAATGCCGCAAGATCCTCTTCGTCTGCCGGTGAGAACAGCACCTCCGCGGTGCCGCCCACACGAAACCAGGTCGTTGCGGCCAGCGGTTGGTCAAAAGCGAGCCGGCCGCGCACACCGCGCAAAAGTCCTGGCAGGTCTTGAGCTAATGATGTCATTCTGGAAATCCGTATCCTAGATCAGTTCTTTGTTTTCAACCGCGCCAGCATGGCGCGTACCTCCGCCGCCGCGGCCTCCAGCGCCGGCTCGTCGCGGCCGCGCAGCACAATCTGGTTGTGGAAACGCCCGTCAACCAGCGAAGGATAAGAGCCAATCGATATGCCGGGATGCGCTTCGGCAACCGCGCCCAGGGCTGTGGCATAGGCCCCTTCTGGCAGATCGACCGTTGCAATATTGACGACCTGAACCTGTGCACCCGTGCGCAGGCGGGGTGTCACCTCGTGCAGCATGGCGGCCATGATGGCGGGCACGCCAGCCATGACAATGACATTGCCCAGCATGAAGCCAGGGGCCTTTGAAATCGAATTTTTGATCAATTCGGCCCCCACCGGTATTCGCGCCATGCGGCGGCGCGCGGCGTTAAGGTCTTCCGGTTTGATCCGCTCCAGCAACAGCGCGATGGCGCGTGGGTCTTCGCGCAGTTCAACGCCAAAGGCCTCCGCCACGGCGTCAGCGGTAATATCATCATGGGTCGGGCCAATCCCGCCCGTGGTAAAGACGTAGGTGTAAGCGTGGCGCAGCGCATTCAGCGCCGCGATAATGGCCGCAGGCACGTCTGGCACCACCCGCACTTCGCGCAGATCAATGCCAAGCCCAAACAAATGATCGGCGATGGTGCCGATGTTTTTGTCCTTGGTGCGCCCGGACAGGATTTCATCGCCGATCACAAGAATGGCGGCAGTGATCGATGGGGTCTCGGACATGGTCAACTCCGGTCAGATTTTTTCAAAGGCAATGTTGCTGCGGGTATGCAGGACAGCGCGATAATTGTGCTGCTCGATCAGGCTGACCAGATCCGTCGGCCAGATGCGGCCAAGATCGGGAATCAGTAACAGGCGCGGATGCAGGGCTGGCGGGGCGTGCGCAAAAAACGGCTCGAGGATAATATCCTCCGCGCCTTCGACATCAAGTTTCAGCGCGTCGATGTGCGTCACCCTTTCGCGGCTGATCAGGCTCATCAGGGTCACGGCAGGCACCTGGCGCATGTCACCGGCATGGCCACGGTTGAACAGCCGGATCGACGAATCTCCCTCGTTGCGATCATCGACGAACAAAGTCACCTCGCCATCCTTGTCGGCGATGGCGCAATCCAGCGCCTTGATCGTGGCGAAGGCGTTGAGCTTGATATTCACCACCAGCCGCTCGAACAGGCAATCCAGCGGCTCGACAGCGATGATCCGCGCGCCAGCCCCCATCGTTGCCGCGACGTGCAGCGCATAACCACCAATATTGGCCCCGATGTCGATGAACGTGCAGCCCGGTCTCAGCCGCTGCGTGAGGAAGTCGCGCTCCGGCTCATCAAAATAATGCGGCGTGAACAAAATCCGCTTTTCGCAAACATTATGCTGCGGATGGACCCGCAATCGCGCGCCCAGGGCCTCAATATCGACGGGGCGGGCGCCAAGCTGTTTCATGGCAGCCGCGCGCAAAAAAATGGCCCGTCTTTTGCCAGCCCAGGTGTGCGAGGTCACCCGCGTCGCCCGCAAAATGTGCTGCAACAACGGGTTGGGGGCGTAAGTGCCAAAGGGCTGGGGTTCGGTGCGGACTGTGGTCATGGCGGGGGCGAGCGCAGTCCTTCGAGGTTTCTTCAGGTGAGTGTCGTGCAAACAGAACGGGGGGTGAGGTGACACCTCATCCGCCATGACAATACGGCAAGCGGCCTGGAGAGTTGCCTTGCCCAGACTCACAATGACGACGATTTAACGCATTCACTAGCACAATTGGCAAGATTTCAAGCCAGCGCGGCCGTTGGCCCCAGCCTAGCGCTCCTTGCGCGCTGCCAGTGCCTTTGGCAAGAAAAAAGCTGGTGCCTCAGGTCGGCGGCGTTTCCGGCACCGGGGTCAGTGGCGGGCGACCTTCGACAAAGGCTAGAATGTTGTCGATCACCAATTGCGCCATCGCGTTGCGGGTGTGATGCGTGGCGGAACCCACATGCGGCAGCAGCACGACATGCGGCATGTCGATCAGCGCTTGCGGGACCTGCGGCTCGTTGGCAAAAACATCGAGCCCGGCTGATCCAAGCGCCCCTGATTGCAGGGCCGCGATGAGCGCGGGTTCATCGACAACCGATCCGCGCGCGACATTGATCAATACGCCTTCCGGCCCGAGCGCCGCCAGAACCTGCGCATTCACGAGGTGGCGGGTTTGCGGCCCGCCCGGCGTAATCACCATGAGAATGTCGCATGCCGCCGCCATATCGACGAGGTTGGCGTAATAGGCATAAGGCGAATGCGGCTGGCGGCTGCGGCCATGATAGGCGATCTTGAGGCCGAAGGCCGCCGCACGTTTGGCAATCGCCTTGCCAATCCGGCCGAGCCCGATAATGCCCATTGTCTTGCCGGCGAGGGAGGCGGTGAGCGGGAAATGACCCTTCGGCCATAGCCCAGCGCGCAGATGCCGCTCGGCCTGCGGCAATTGCCGCACGGTGGCGAGCAGCAGCCCGATGGCTGTGTCAGCGACCTCTTCATTCAGCACATCGGGCGTGTTGGTGACGATGATGCCGTGCTGGCCGGCATAGGCCGCGTCAATATGGTCATAACCGACGCCAAACGACGACACGAGCCTGAGCTGAGGAAATTGCGCCATGTAGGCGGCATCAATGGCCTGATGGCCACCACCCGCCGCCATGGCCTGAATAGCGGGCGCGACCGACCGCAGCATCGCTGCAGGATCGGCGGCCTCATAAAGTTTGTGCAGCCTGACCCTGCCTTCCAGCCCCGCCGCAATCATTGGCATCATCGGGTTGGGCATCAACACGTCAACAAGGGGCATGGCGCACTCCACTTGGGGCCTGCACGCAGCGTTGCCGCAGGCGGCGCCGTCTGTAAACCTTCAGGGGGTCAATTTTGTCAGGGTAGGGACAACTTTGACCACCCGCTCACGATACCAGAGATACAGTCCCGAACCAATGACAATGGCGCTGCCGCCCAGCGTCCAGAGCGACGGCACGTCGCCAAACACCACAAAGCCGATGGCGACCATCCAGATGATCTCGGTATAGACGAAGGGTGCCAGGACAGCGGCAGGGGCGCGGCGATGCGCCGCAATGATAAAATAATGTCCGACAGCGCCTGCCAGACCCGGCACGATCATCACAGCCCATTCCAGCGCACCATGTGGCCACACCCACCAGAATGGCAAAGACGCTGTCAGGATCACCGTGCCAAACAAGCTCGAATAGGTCAGGGTTGTCTGCCATGAATCGCGAGTTGAGAGCTGGCGTGTCCAGATATTGTAGAGCGCACTGCACACCGTCGCGACAAAACTCAAGGCCATGGCCATTTGGAAACCACCAAGGCCCGGCCGTGTCACCACCAATATGCCCAAAAATCCCACGCCAATCGCCGCAAGTCGGCGCGGGCCGACCCATTCGCCCAGCATGGGCCCGGCCAGCAGCGCCACCAGCAGCGGCAGACTGAAGGAAATCGACACCGTTTGCGACAATTGCAAATGCCGCAAGGCAAGGAAATTGGCCAAAGTCGAGATGAACAAAGCGACCGAGCGCACCAACTGCAAGCCCAAAGCCGAAGTTTTCAACACGCCGCGATGCTTGATCGGGTTGACCATGGCAAGGCCGATGAGGCTGGCACCCGCATAGCGCGCCCAAGCTGTCTCAAGGGGCGGCAAATCATGGCCGAGCCATTTGGCGGACGAATCCAGAAACGCGAAAAACAGATAGGCGGTCACCATCATGATGATGCCGATCTGGCGCACGCGCCGCGCCGCAACGTCTCCGCCATCAATATCGATGGCGGACGTGTTCAACGACATGGCGGCGGACATGAGCGGGCGCTCCGACGGTTTCGACAAATAAATCACTCCCTTGCGGTATCATGCCTATGGTTAATGAGGCGATGCGCAAAGCCGTTGTGGGGGAATGGGAGCCATGCGCCGTGCGCGGGGCGGCAGGTTCACGCCCAGCTTTGCTGGCGCCCTTCAGGCCGGTGACGCAGCATCCAGCGCGCCAGGAAGGTTGTCGCCCCGAACAGCGCAATGCCCATCAGCGAGATCAGCACCAGGGCGGCATACATGCGCGGGATATTCAACTGGAAGCCGGATTCGACAATGATGGTCGCAAGGCCGGAGCCAGCGCCCGAGGCACCTGCCGCCAGTTCTGCAACGATGGCACCAATGAGGGCGAGCCCCCCGGCGACGCGCAAGCCGCCAAGAAACCACGGCAGCATGGTGGGCAGCCGCAACAGCCGCAGTTCTTGCCAGCGCGATGCTCCCGAGAGGGCAAAAAGATCGGCAAGGCCGGGATCCACCGCGCCAAGTCCTTGCGCTGAGGCGGCCAGCAGCGGGAAAAACGCTACCAGAAACGCCGCCAGCAGCACTGCGGCATGGGTCGAAAGATAGATCAGCAAGAGAGGCGCGATGGCGATGATGGGCGTCACCTGCAAAATGACCGCAAGGGGAAACAACGCCCGCTCCAGGCTGGGCGCTTGCACAAACAGCAGGGCCAGGCCCACGGCACCAAAGGTGGCGAGCCCCAGCGCTTCCAGCGTGGTGCGCAATGTCACCAGGGCCGCCGCGCCCAGCAAATGCCGGTCATGCAGCAGTGTCTGGAAAACCAGGCTGGGTGCCGGCAAAACAAAGGGTTTGATCGCCAGCGCCATCACCAGCCCCTGCCAGAGCGCCAACAACGCCACTAGGCTGATGAACGGTGCAAGACGATGGCGCAGCGGCAGCTTCATAAATCATCCCCCGCTTGCAGGGTCTGGCGGAGGCTGGCCGAGACTTGCGCGCTCATCGCCAGAAATGCCGCCGTCTGACGGAAGTCGCTGCTGCGCGGATGCGCGGCGTCCACCCTGAATTCGGCCATGATCCGGCCCGGCGCCCGCGCCATCACCAGCACGCGGTCAGCCAAAGCGACGCTTTCGGACACTGCGTGGGTGACAAAAACCACTCCCATACCAAGCCGTGCCTGAAGGGCCGAGAGATCAGCGCTAAGCCGAAGCCGGGTGATTTCATCAAGCGCCGCGAAAGGCTCGTCCAGCAGCAGCAATTGCGGCTCAACCACCAAGGCGCGGGCCAAGGCCACCCGCATCTTCATGCCGCCGGAAAGCTCATGGGGCCGCGCCTGGGCGCGATCCGCCAGCCCCACCTGCGCCAATGCTGCCATGACCCGCGCATTGCAACCGGCTTGCGCGGTGTGGGCAAGCCGCAGGGGCAGCGCAACATTGTCAAAGGCGCTGGCCCAGGGCATCAGGGTCGCGTCCTGAAACACCAGCGCGATGCTACCCCGGCCTTCGGGCCGCAGCACCTTGCCCGACGATGGCTGCGCCAGCCCCGCCATCACCCGCAACAGCGTCGATTTTCCGCAACCCGACGCGCCGACAAGAGCCACAAACTCGCCCGGCGCAACGCTCAGGTTGAGGCCGTGCAGCACTTCAGCGTCATCGCCAATACTGAAGCCAACGTCCTCCAGCGCGGCAAGGGGCGTTGGTGCGCTCATTTCGGCTCAACGATCCCCGGCCCTTTATCGACGAATTGCAGCGTATAGGCCTTGGCAATATCGAGCCCGGTCGGCACCACTTTGGCCGCGACCATCTTGGCATAAAAATCGGCGATACGCGCCGCATTCATTGCGCCAATGCCCATTTTCACCGTGTCGCCTGATTCAACAATGCCGTATTTTTTCAGGGCCGCCAGCGAGAACGCCAATTGCGCATCGGTCATTTGCGGGTTGGCCTGCTTGATGAGCGCATTGGCGGCGGCGTTGTCGCCATGCAGGTAGTGCTGCCAGCCAAGCGCCGAGGCTTCGACAAAGCGTCGCACAATGTCGGCATGTTGGGCGACATAAGCATCGCGCGCCACAATCGTCGTGGAATAATTGTCATAGCCATGATCGGCGAGCAAAAACACGTTGGGCTTGAAATGGCCTGCCTGCTCCACCGCAAAGGGCTCGGACGTGACATAACCAATCTGGATCGATTTGGGATCGGCAATGAACGGGGCCGGGTTGAAATTATAGGGTTTGGTTTTGGTGGCCGCAAAACCCTGCGATCTGGTCATCCAGCGCCAGACCGAGGCCTGATCGAGCGTGCCGATGAAGGCGGTCGCTTTGGGCAAATCAGCCCAATGATCGAGACCCTGGCCGGGGTGCGACATGAAAATCTGCGGGTCTTTCTGGAATTCTGCCGCAACCACTTCCACCGGAACATGGTTCGCCACGGCATTAAATGCATCAATCATGTTCAGGCCCATGGCAAAATCAATCTTGCCCGCGGCCAGCAGCAGCGCATTGTTCTTGTTGGGGCCGCCTTCGATGATCGTTACGTCCAGCCCGAATTTCGCATAGGTGCCGTCAGCGACCGCTTGATAAAAACCGCCGTGCTCGGCCTCAGCCAGCCAGTTGGTGGCGAAAGTGACGTGGTCGGCGGCATCTGCAGCGGGCACAACTGACGTGAGCCCGGTGAGCACCAGGCAGGCAACAAAAAACAGTCTCATCAATAACCCAGTCCTTCGGTGTCAATTGCGGCGTCCTTAGCGGCTTTGCGCGCCCAAGGCGACGAAAATCTGTTGTGGGCAAGCGGCAGGCCAGGCTCGCAGTCTCCCGGTGATCCGCATCGGTTTATCACATTGGCGCGAGCGAGCCGCGACATTGCCGCCAGCGGACACCCCTTCAAACTCCGAAGACGATGACGTTCCGGCGCGACAGGCGGTATTGCATGATGCGCGTCAGCCACCGCTCTGGAACTGTACCTTGTGATGCTAATAAATTGATATAACTCCATTTTATAGAGGAAAACTGGAGCAGGTTGATAAAATGGCGCGGGCCAGACACCTTGCGGTCAACCCCTAACCTGCACCGCACTCCGGTGGGTGCAAGCCCTGCGGCGTAAAGTTCTCCTCGCACATTCGTGAGCACGGTTCAGGGATTTTTCAGGTAAAAGCCTGCTTCATGACGGCGGGCCAGGTGCCAGCAGAAAACGATGAGGGTTTGACATGAATGCGCTCGCTCTTTCCATCCCCTTGCCGTGGGTTGACCGCGCGGGACGCCTTTCAGCTTTCAAGCTCGCCTGTTTCATTCTCACGTTATTGCCGGGTGCCTATATTTTGGGCGAGGCCCTCACAGGCAATCTTGGCGAGCGCCCGATTGATTCGGCGCTGCTGCAAACCGGCCTGTGGATTGTGCGGTTTCTGATGCTGACACTGGCCATCACGCCGCTGCGCCGGGTGCTGCAGATGCCCAAACTACTGAATGTACGCCGCATGTTTGGCGTGGCCACGGCGGCCTATGCCGTGCTGCATTTTTCGCTCTACAGCGTGCAGCAGAACCTTGATCCGGTGCACATCGCCAGCGAGATCATTTTCCGCTTCTATCTCACCATTGGCTTTCTGGCGCTGGCAGGCTTGATTGCCCTGGGCGTGACTTCAACCGACAGTGCGATCAAGCGCATGGGCGCGAAGGCCTGGAACCGCCTTCACATGCTGGTTTACCCGATCGCCGTGTTCGGGCTGGTGCATTTCATGCTGCAATCCAAGCGCGACGTCAGCCAGGCCTTCACCTTTCTGGGAATTTTTGCGCTGCTGATGGTGGCGCGCAAGCTCGACAAGAAAGGCACCGCCACCGTTGTGCAGTTCACACTGTTGGCCCTGGGCGCTGGCTTGATCACCATGCTGGGTGAGGCGCTGTGGTATCATCTGCATTCCGGCATCCCGCTGCTGCGCATCCTGTCGGCCAATATCATCTGGGCGATTTTCCCGCGGCCCGGCCATTGGGTGTTTGCCGCAGGCATGGTACTGGCGCTGGCAAGGTGGTGGAAGCCAGCCCCGGTGAAGCGGGTGCGGGCGGCCGCCACCCCTGCGAATGCGGTTGCTCAGCGGTAAAATTGCAGAACACACCGCCTTTCACTCAACCGCCTCCTCACTGCTGAAGAATTCCGAGGCACCTGAGAAGAGCTTCAAGCTCCGGCTCGACCGCGGCCGCGCGCAACACGGACGCCAAGTCAAGCCTCCGGGCCAAGTTGTCACGAGTCATGGGTTTCTCATATTCGGGCCAATCGCGAGTGAGAGCCTGCCCAGCTCGCGAACTATCGGGAGGTCTGTGCCCGGCACGACCCTTCGGGTGCCGCAGCAGCACCGCCTCAAAGCAGGGACGCTGCCACACGATGACGATATTGTCGTCGGCCGCCTTACGCCGCGCTTGGTCGGCGCGTTGCGGATCGCGTTCGGCCTGGTCGAAATCGAGGAGTACGAAGCGCTCCGCTGGCGCGGCGCGAGTCCGCCGCAAATGTGCGAGCCGCCGCACCGCCATTTCGACGCGCGCCAGTGGATCGCCGGCACCTGGTCCCAGTTCATCTATGACGAGGTGGACAGGCAGACCGGCTTCTCTGAGCAAGTCCTGCAAGAAGCCTGCATAGCTGACCTCTGAAGCGCCTTCATAGCCAATATAGACCGGCCGTCGTTGCAGGATGTATTGCGGGCGGCGACGGGTCATCCGAGGAGTGGAACTCCACCGTAAGCGCCGCTCAGATATTTACGGTAGTGGTTTTCATCTCGGCGAACCTTCACATCCATGAGGCTGTAGACGCGTGTGCGGCCTTGGCGGTCTTTCTCACAGATCACGATTTCCTCCTTGTGGAGATCGTCGAGAAGCGAGGCCGAATGGCATGTCAGCCAAAGTTGCGCGTCGAACTTGTTCCGATTTTCCTTGTCGTAGAACCATCGCAACAATTCGGGCAGCACGACCGGGTGGATGGC
>VFSW01002173.1_pt1 | contig 29731 bp, 24 predicted proteins | sample 5358111 | NCBI WGS metagenome assembly VFSW01 (sample SAMN11554181, study PRJNA540505) | mine drainage metagenome | isolation source: sediment from site ElyBrook_90M | place: USA: Ely Copper Mine, Vershire, VT | collected 2017 | reverse complement strand
ATCGTCAAGCGACAGACTCCAGGCGCCGTGCTGCTGGTGGGCCATGGCGGCAAGGTGGTTTTTCACCACGCGTATGGCTTTCGCGCCTTGTCGCCGCGCCGGGAGCCGATGACGGAGGACACGATTTTCGATCTCGCTTCGTTGTCGAAAGTGGTGGGAACGACGCCTTGCCTGATGAAGCTTTTCGAACGAGGAAAGCTGCGGCTGAACGATCGCGTTACGGAATATTTGCCGGAATTCCAGGGCGGAAAGAGCGACATTACGATACGCGATTTAGCCACGCACTTCTCCGGCCTGCGTCCCGATCTCGATCTGGAGCCCACTTGGACCGGCTATGACACCGGTATCCGCAAGGCTCTGTCCGACGTGCCCGCGTACCCGCCGGGGATTCATTTCGCCTACAGCGACATCAATTTCATTTTGCTCGGCGAAATCGTGCATCGGTTGAGCGGCGAGACTCTCGACGAATTCGCCGCGGAGACGGTGTTCGCACCGCTCGGCATGAAGGATACGATGTACCGGCCGCCGGCCGCGCTGCGCCCGCGCATCGCTCCCACCGAGCTCGACCCGGCCACCGGCCAGCCTTTGCGCGGCGTAGTTCACGACGAGACTTCGCGCGACATGGGCGGCGTGGCCGGTCACGCCGGCGTTTTCTCCACCGCCGCCGATCTCGCCATTTATGCGCAGATGTGGCTGGACAACGGAAGCTATCGGGGCGCCCGGCTATTCAGCGCGGCGGCGGTGAGGAAGTTCACCACGCCGCAGACGCCGCCCGGCCAACCCATTTTGCGCGGTCTCGGCTGGGACATCGATTCGCCCTTTTCGAGCAACCGCGGCGAGCTGTTCCCGATCGGCTCCTATGGACACACCGGTTTCACGGGCACCGATATTTGGATCGACCCTTCGAGCGGCACCTACATGATCCTGCTCACCAACGCCGTGCATCCGCACCGCGGCATCTCCATCGTTTCGCTGCGCGCCCGCGTGGCTACGGCCGTCGCCGCCGCCTATGGTTACGCCGGACCGGGGGTGGAGCTGACCGGTTATAACGAGACCATCGCCGGTCCGGGCGCGCGCCGCACCGTCGAACGCAACTCGCCCGTGATGACGGGACTCGATGTTCTGGCGGCGCAAAATTTCGCGCCGCTACAAGGCCGGCACGTCGGATTGATCACCAATCACACCGGGTTGAGCCGGGATGGCAAACGCAATGTGGATCTGCTGCGCGCGGCGGGTATCGACGTGAAGGCGATCTTCTCGCCCGAGCACGGATTCGCCGGCGCCGAGGACCGCCCCGATATCGCCAACACGCGCGATGCGGCGACGGGAATCCCCGTTTATAGCTTGTTTCAATCGAAAACCAAGCGGCCCTCGGACGCCATGCTGTCGGGCATCGACACGCTGGTTTTCGACATTCAGGATGTCGGGGCGCGGTTTTACACCTATTCCTGCACCATGATCTATTCGATGGAAGAAGCCGCCGCCCGCGGGTTGCCGTTTTACGTTTTGGATCGTCCGAATCCGATCACCGGAGTTCACGCCGAAGGGCCGGTGCTCGATCCGGACCTGGAATCCTTCATCGGCTGCGCTCCCGTTCCGGTGCGCCATGGCATGACTTTGGGCGAGGTGGCGGCCTTCGTTCGCGGCGAGCGCAAAGTGAATGTCGATTTACACGTCGTGCCGATGACCGGCTGGGAACGCGGAGATTGGTTCGATTCGACGGGGCTGCCGTGGATCGATCCCTCGCCGAATATGCGCAGCCTCAACGCGGCGCTTCTGTATCCGGGACTGGCGCTGCTGGAGGCGTCGTCCAACTATTCCGTAGGGCGAGGGACGGACGCACCGTTCGAGCAGGTTGGCGCGGATTGGATCGCCGGCCGCCAACTCGCCGCTTATCTGAATGCCCGGTTCCTCTCCGGCGTGCGCGTTTATCCGGCCCGCTTTCAACCCGCGTCGTCCAACTTCAAGGGCAAATGGATCGAGGGAGTCCGGTTCGTGGTCACCGACCGGGACCGTTTCGATAGCCTGAAACTGGGCGTCGAGCTTGCCTGCGCTCTTCAAAAGCTCTATCCGGGCGAGATCCGATTCAGCGACGACCGGCGGTTGATCGGGAGTTCGGCGGTGGTGGAAGCGCTGGGTGCGGGTTCCGATCCGGACGAAATTTTAAATCAGATCCGAGCGCCGCTGGAGAACTATCTGGAGCGGCGCGCCAAGTACCTCCTCTACGCCCCGTAACGCGGGCGACGGGATCAGCCCACGGCCGCCTTGGCGGCGGAAAAGCTCTTAGCGTCGTTCTTCGGTTTGTTCTTGCTTCCGGGAGGGCGGCCTCTCTTTTTCACCTCGGCAAGCCATGTCGGCGGACGGCCCCGCCGTTTCCCTCGTCCTCGCGCCAAGCGCTCCAGACTGAGAATGGCCTCTTCGATTTGTTCTCTTTCCTGGCGTAAATCCGCCAGCATCTTGATGACGTCCATCTAATTTGCCTTCCAAGGGAAATCATTTTTCTCGTTGCCTTCTCGTTCGGAAACGCGAACACGCGTTAACGCCATAAAGGCACTTGTTACAGCAGTTGTACTCTATCCCGCTCCGAATTTCAAGTGCTCTGTTCGGAATTCCGAACATGGGGCACCCAATTTAGGTACTACTTGCAAGCGTAGTACTCACGGCCCGCCGGGAAGATGTCAAGCGCTCCGCGCCCGCTTCCAGTGCAAATAAAAGGGAAACCCCAATGCGATTATCGCCAGGCCGAATAAAGATTCGCGCGGGGATTTTACGAGCGTCGAGACAATCAGGCAGACTAAGGCGAAAATAAAGAGGATGGGGAGATAAGGATAGCCCAGCGTGCGGTACGGCCGCGGCAGATCGGGGCGTTTGCGCCGCAACACCAGCACGGACGAGGCGGCCATGGCATAGAAGATGACGCTCGAGAAGATCACATAGGTGTAGAGCTGGTCGTAGCGGCCGCTCAACACGAGGATCGACGACCAGCAACCGAGCAAGGCGATGGCCGAGGCCGGCGTATTCCATTTCGGATGGACGCGGCCGAAGCCGTGAAAAAATTGTCCGTCGATGGCCATGGCGAACGGGACGCGCGAGCCGGACAGGATGGAGCCGTTGAGGGCGGCGAAAATGGAGATCATCGCCGCGACGCTGACGGCGTTGGCGCCCCACGTTCCGAGAATCCTCCGCACCATTTCGCTGGCCACCCGCTCTGTTCCGGCGACGGTGTGGGCGGGAAGGACGAAGAAATAGGCGGTGTCGATCGTCACGTAAATGAGGACCACGGTCAGCGTTCCGAGGATTAACGCCAAAGGAAGATTGCGCTGCGGACGCTGAATTTCCGAGGAAACCATGCTGACGTTGTTCCAGCCGTCGTAGGCCCACATGGCTGCTACCAAGGCGGCAAAGAATCCGGTGAGTCCGCCCGTGGCGGGCGTGGAGGAATGGAAATTCGATAGATGTCCCTGGCCGCCGCCGAAGCCCACCATAATAATGGCCGCGATCAGCGCGACTTTGATCACGGTGATGCCGACCTGTAGCCGCCCTCCCAGCTTCGCGCCTAAATAATTCACCGCCGACAGGAACAGGATCACGGCGATCGCCATCAATTGGCCGTAGCGAATTTCGAGGGGCCGTCCGCCTTCGCCGAAGGGCAGGGGAGTGACCAACCAGATGCGGTCGAGCGCGGGATTGAAATTCGCCAGATAAAGGAAAAAGCCGGTGGCGAGAGTGGCGATCGATCCCGGCTTGCCGACCCAGGTCTGCATCCATCCATAGAGAAACGCCCAAACCGGGCCATAAGCTTCGCGGAGGAAGACGTACTCACCGCCGGCCTCGGGCATGGCGGCGGCGAGTTCGGCATAGGACAGCGCCCCGCACATGGAAAGCAGACCGCCGAAGATCCAGACGAGCGTGACCATCGCCGGCGTGCCGACGTTGAGGGCCATCGTCTTGGGGACGAGAAAGATTCCGCTGCCGATGACGGTGCCCACGACGATCGCCACCGCGCTCCAGACGCCCAACGTCCGTTTCAGTCCGTCGCCGGATTCACCCATGTTTCGGTTCCTCTTTCACGAATAACGAGACGGCCAAGCCGGTGGCGAAAGTGGCCGACGTTCCGAACAGGACATACCAGGTGAAGGCGACGGGGGTGAACAGCTTGAGGCTCACGACGGAAAGAAGGCCCACGGCCATCCCCGCCATCGCCGCCACTTCGCCCACGCGGCGGGTTAAGGTGCCCAGGAGAAACACGCCCAGAAGACCACCGTAAAGGACGGACGCGATGGAGAGGCCGGCCTCCAGCACCGAGCCCCAATGGCGGGCGATCAGACCGACCGCGGCCAGGATTCCGCCCCAGACGACGGTGACCCAGCGGGCCATGGAAAGGAATCGCGCGTCACCGCCGGTTTTGGAAGATAACGGCTTGATGAAGTCCATTACGGTGGTAGAGGCGAGAGCGTTTAAGGCCGCGCTCAAGTTCGACATTCCGGCGGCGAGAATGGCGGCGATGACCAGCCCGGCGATGCCGGGAGGCAGATGGTTCCAGACAAACTGCGGGTAAATTCGATCGGCGGGCTGAGGCGGGCGAAGGCCGGTTTCGCGGTAGTAGACGAACAGGAGCGCGCCAATCAGGAGAAAGAGCGAGAACTGGATCAGGATGACCACCCAGCTTGCAAACAGCGCGGCGCGGCTTTCGCCTTGGCTGCGCGCGGCGAGCAATCGCTGGACCATTAGCTGTTCGGTGCCGTGGCTGGCGGTAGTGAGAAAACAGCCGCCGACGACCCCGCCCCAGAAGCTGTAACTGCGCGAGAAGAATTGCATCGTCCAGGCGAAACGGAAGTCGAAGACTTGAAACTTCCCGGCCTGCGACGCGGCTTGAATCGCATGGTGCCAGCCGCCGGGAATCTGTCCGCCGATGACGGCCAGGCTGACCGCGGCGCCAACGACGTAGAGGATCATTTGAACGACATCGGTCCAGATGACCGCCGTCAGCCCGCCTTCGAAGGTGTAGAACAAAGTCAGGCATACGATGGCGAGGATGGAGGCGATCTCGCCCGCGCCGGAGAAGCCGAGGCGCGAGTAAACGGGGCCGAGCACGATCGAGAGGATGATCGAAAGGGCGAAGACTCGGACGCCTTCGGCCAGCGCGCGCAGGATCAGAAACGTTCCGGCCGTGAGCCGGCGGATCCGTTCGCCGAAGCGGCGGCGCATGAGTTCGTAAGCGGTGAAGATCTGGCCGCGGAAATACAGAGGCAGGAAAACGGTGGAGATGACGATGCGGGCGAGCAGGTAGCCGAGAACCAATTGGAGGAAGCCGAAGTTACCGGCGAAGGAAAGCGCCGGTGTGCCGATGACGGTGAGAGTGCTGGTCTCGGCCGAGACGATCGACAGGGCTATCGCCCACCACGGAGCCGTGTTGCCACCGAGGAAATAATCGCGGAGGCTGCGTTGGCTCTTCCCGAAGCGCGATCCAAACCATGTGATGCCGGCAAGGTAGGCGGCGATCACCGCCCAATCGATGGCGTGCATGAAACAACGGAGGATAGCACAGACGCGCTTTGCGCCCTTCCATCTTCGGCGCGAATGCTACACTGCTGAATCCGATGGCTAGGAATTGGCAAGCGGCCGTGGCGGCGGCGCTCGTGGTGGTTGGGATTGCGGTAAGCTACGCGCCCGCGCTGTTGGCCGAATATGGCATCGCGGACGATTATCCGTGCTTACAGGATGCGACCGCCGGTCCCGAGTGGATGATTCCCGCGATGAAACGCCTGGGACGTCCGGCGGGCGCCTACGCTTTGTTCTATTCCTACCGGACGGCGGGAACGATCCCGAACTTGCGCTGGCTGCGCGCGCTGTCGGTGTGCGGCATCGCGACGCTCGCGTTGCTGCTATTCGCCGAACTTCGCCGGCATTTACAAGCTCCCTTTTCCGCCGCTTCGCTCGCCGTGCTCGCCGCCACGCTTCCCGCATTTCAGGTTTATGCGGCGTGGGCGCAGGTGTGGCACTACAGCTTCGCCTGCGCCTTGACTTATGCGAGCTACCGGATGGCCGGCTCCGCTTCCGTCGTCCGTTTGGCGGGCGCGGCCGCGGTGTTGTGGCTCGCGCTGGCGCTGTATCAACCGGCGGCGATGTTTTTCTTCGTTTGGATGACGCTGGACGTCTGGTTCCTGGGCGACACGCCGTGGAGTGCGACCCCATGGGTGCCGCGCATGGGCGCTTTCTGCGCGGCGTTATTCCTATATTTCGCCGTGTTTCGTCTGTCGGGAATGGCCGGACCGCGCGCGCAATTGGCCACCGATCTTTGGGCCAAAGCCCGTTGGTTCGGCTTGGAAGTTTTACCGCAAGCCCTGCGTCTGAATTGGATTCAGTCCCACGGCGCGTTCCCCCCGATTGTCGCCGCGGTCGTGATCGTCTTTGGCGCCGCCGTGCGTGTTCGCGGCATGAGATCGTTCATGGCGCTCGGTGCGCTGGTGGTCCTATCGTGTTTGCCGAATCTGGCGGCCGCGGAGATGGCCGCTCCGCTTCGGACCATGGCGGCGCTTTCGACGATTCTTGTTTTGCTATTCTGGCTGAGCGCTGCCGCGATCGCTCGCCGCGGTGGGGGGATTCTGTTGAGCGCCGCCGCCGCATTTTTCGTATGGAACGCCCGTGAAATCGAGGTTCGTTCGCTCATCGAACCGCGCGTCCGGGAACTGAGCCTGCTTCGCTCGAAGCTTCGAGGCTGGAACGCCGCGTATCCGCGAATCGAGGTTATACAAAGGAGCGACGGCGCGGCGGACAGCCAAGGCCCATACGCCCAGGAGTTCGCCGGCGGCACTTTCGAATTGCCTCTGGCCTGGGATGTCGCGAAATGGATGACCGTTTTGTGCGCGAGGGAAATATCGCCGCGCACGGCGGTTGACGTCCAGGTGTTCCCCGCCGGCCACTCCCCGCCGTCCGCGCCCGGTGTGTGGATTATCGACGTGACAGCTCCCATGAAGTGAGCGCGATGGCGTGATAGCCTATTGCTCGGGAGTTTGCCTATGCATCCGGCGCCAGTCATTTTGATGGCCGCGCTCGCCGCGACGGCCGAAGCGCAATCGGCGGGCTGGCGGCTCGTGTGGAGCGACGAGTTCAACGGCCCGGCCAACTCGCAGCCGAGTTCCGCCGACTGGAACTACGACCTCGGCGGCGGAGGGTGGGGCAATGGCGAGCAGGAGACGTATACAAATTCAGCGCAAAATGTTTTTGAGGACGGCGCGGGCCATCTGGTGATCCGGGCCATTCGCGACGCCTCCGGCAACTACACCTCGGGACGCATCCGCACCGGCCGGACCTCGTCCGAGGATACGGCGAACGGGACTTGGCAGTACGGCCGGGTGGAAGCCCGCATCCGCTTGCCTTATGGACAAGGCGTCTGGCCCGCGTTCTGGATGCTCGGATCGAACATTTCGGCGGTTTCGTGGCCGCAGTGCGGCGAGATCGATATCCTCGAAAATTTCGGCTCCAAAATCGACGACAACGCGACCATCCACGGAACCATCCATGGGCCGCCGTCCGGATCGAGTTTCGCCGGCCCCGGCGTCTCCGCCGCATATTCGCTTCCGCGCGCCGAAACGATCACGAGCGATTTCCACATCTTCGCGGTGGAATGGGCGCAAGGCTCGGTCACGTTGTCCGTCGATGGCGCCGCCTACCGGACCTTCACGCCCGCCTCGCTTCCGGCGGGTGCGCAGTGGGTCTTCGATCACCCGTTCTTTATTCTGCTGAACCTGGCCATCGGAGGGCCGAGCACGTTCCTCGGAACGCCCGCCGCGGCTACGCCATTCCCGGAGGACATGCTCATCGACTACGTTCGCGTATACCAGTCGCAGCCGCTCGCCTCCGGCACGCCGGGAATCTCCCCAGGCGGCATCGTGAACGCGGCCTCCGGACTGGGATCGGTTTCACCCGGCTCATTGGCCTCGCTCTATGGAGTGAGTCTCTCCGGCGCCACTTACTCGGGCGCGCTGTTCCAGAACGGTGCGTTTGTGACCGGCGCTCCGTCGGGCGTCGCGGTGAGCGTCAACGGTACGAAGGCGCCGTTGACCTATGTCTCGCCCACGCAAATCAATTTTCAAATTCCGTGGGCCGCGGCGCGGGCGCCGGATCCGGTGAACGTGACCGTCACCCGCGGCGGCGTTACCAGCGAGCCGGAAGGCATAACCGTGACGGCCTCCGCGCCGTCGATTTTCCTCGATTCTTCCACGGGCGTCGCCATCGTCTCCGGCTGCGGCGTGCCCGGAGTTGGTGCGGTCTGCACGCTGTGGGGCAACGGCCTCGGGCCGAAGAACTCGGCTTCACTCGATGGGGTTCCGTTCGCGCCGACGACCTTGAGCGCCATGGAGACCGCCAGTGCCTGCGCGCTGTCGATCGGCGGCCAGACGGCTAACGTCGTCTATTGTGGCGCCGCTCCGTTCGAGTTGATCGATCAATTAAATTTCGTCTACCCATCCGGCGTTCCGGCCGGTCCGTCGCCCGTCGGCGCGACGCTCACCGTTCAGGGAAATACGGGAAACTTCCTCATGCCGGCGCCGGGAAACCCATAGGCGCCGGCGCACCTTTATCGATCAAAAATGCACGGGCTGGGTGAAGGCGCCGTTCCCGGCCGAGTCCCAGACGGCGAAGCGCACCCACTTCTTTCCCGCCGGATCGAACGGTACGCGAAACGTCTTCAATCCGAAGGGCGGCAAATCGGTGGCGGAGAGGATCTGCGTGCGAACCGATTGCCCGTCGCCCCAAACCAACTCGGCGAACTCCAGCGGAAACGTCCATTCCACGTCGGCCCGGTATGTCCGGTGGGGGCCGGCGCCTTCGATCGCCCAGTCGCGGAACAGCACCTCGCCGCTCGAAACGTAAAAATCGCCCGCGCGCAACGCCGTAAGAACCGCCTCCCAACCATTGTCGAATCGCGGCACGCGGTCCAGCCTCACGTAGTTCACGATCAACTGCGGGAACGTCTCGTCGTCTGGATACTTCATATAGGTGTCGCCTTCGGCGATCAGGTATTTCGGCCCCGTCCAGTTGTTCATCTCGTCCAATAAGCCCAAACATCGCCGTTCGCAAAGACGCTTCTCCGATTGATCGACCGGCAGCGATTGATAGGAAGCTCCCAGGAACCGGTCGCTCAAAAAGTGCGGCAGCTCGCGCACCGCGTCGGGATAGCCGGCCGACCCTTTGGTCCGCGGATGCGCCTGCCACATCAAACCGTTCCGCTCGCGCAGCATCGTCAACTCGTCGCTGGCCGAGCCAACATGATACACGTCGCCGTATATGGGATCGCGTTCGTGGAACGATTGGCCGGGGCCGCGCGTTTGCGACCAGAACACCGGACGCGGCATCACCGAAATGTAATGCCCGCCCAAAGTGTCGTCGGGTTCTTCGCCGGGGATGACCAGAAAATCGCGGTCGGAAACTCGCCGGCAGCCGTCGAAATAGACCCGCTGTTCGGCGAAGCGGAGCGGCCCGGGATCTTTCGGATGGGAGTCGGAATGAAAGTCGGCGAGGTTGACGATATTCACACCGAGCCCGCGGAACACGTCGACCCACGGGGGGCGGAGATCCAGCGTGCCGGCGTCGGTTAGCCGCTCGTTGAAGTGCATGTGGAAGTGGCTCGCCATGACCTTAAATCCGGGCATCGGTTTGTAGACATCGCCGTGGGTGAAGGCGAGCACGGCCTCGGCGGTGGCCCGGCCCCCAGCGGTGTCGAGGTAGAAATAAACCGGCATGCGTTGGAGAGTGCCGGGCGGGGCGTTGTAAAGCGCGAAGTTATTGATGTCGTGACGGGCTTCGTGAGCGCGCTTTTCCCATTCTTGTTCGGACACGCCGTAGGGTTTGTATGGTTCCTCGCGATCGGCCTGGCGCACACCTGCGGCGAACGCGCCGTCGCCGGTTTTGCGGTAATAAAGGAAGCCGAGGTTTGTCTCGATCTCGCGGGCGAAAGTGAACTTGTGGGAAGGCGGGAAGCAGGCGAGCGATCCCTGCGGGGTCTCGATTACGCCAACGCGGTTGCGCGCCTTGAGCGCCACGGGATCGGCGTTGACTGGACCGCCGAAATCGTACTCCTGCCATGCGCGCGCCGGATCGCGCCAAACCAAATGCGTCGCGCCGCCGGCGGCGAAGCCCTTCAGCCCGGCCAGATACTTATAGGCGACGGAAGGCGCCTCGGTTTTGGCGATCGCTTCCTGTCGAAGAAGATTCGTTCCGCGATAGACGGTGAAGCGCAGAGCGCCGGAGAACAGGCCCAGGTCCACGCCGGAGTAAGTCACTTCCAGCCGCGCGCCATCGGTCTTCACCGAACAACCGGTGGAGTGGAACGTGGCCCAGTCCCGCCGGATCTCCTCCGGCTTGCGAGGAAGATTCAGACTGCCCGTGCCGGGCACGATGAGCGGCGCGTCCCAAAAAGCGTTCCACTTTTCGCGATCGACGACTTCCGGAGTCAGGGCGATGTGCAGCGCGCGCAGCGGCTCCGCCTGTTGTTCGGAGAGGCGCCGCACGCCGGTGGTCACCTGAAACTCCGGCGTTAGATCGCGGGCGAGGACGGCCCAGCCGCCGCCACGCCGGCGCACCGCGAGTTCTTCCACCACCGGCTGTCCGTCGTGGACGCCGAAGGCCGCGCGCAGATCCTCGCCTCGCTCTCCGCTCCAATGGAGCGTGACCACGCCGGCGCGGAAGTCCGCGGTCAGCCCAGGGAGGGCTTTGTAAGCGCGAAGATCGCAAGGCGGTCCTTGCGCGAACGCCGCGCCGCAGCACAGCGCAAGGCTCCAAATCGGAGAAGCGTTCCGCTTCGTGAAGGTGTTTCGCATGGGAGATCCGGTGGCCAGTATACAGCGCCCGCGACGCGGATTGCGGACGATCGAAACGAGCCTACAATCGAGTTATGGATCTCCTCATCAATGGAGAGCGGCGGCATGTCGAGAGCGATCCCGAGACTCCGCTCCTTTACGTTCTGCGCGACGAACTGGATCTGACCGGTACCAAGTATGGTTGTGGCGAAGGCCAGTGCGGCGCGTGTACCGTGTTGCTGGACGGCATTCCCACGCGATCTTGTCTGACTCCAGTGCGGGCGGCGCAAGCGAAGCGCATTGTAACCATCGAGGGCTTGGGTACGGGCGGAGTGCTGGACCCGGTGCAGGAAGCCTTTCTACATGCCGACGCGATGCAGTGCGGCTACTGTACCGCCGGCATGATCATGGGCGCCAGCGCGCTCCTGAAGAAAACTCCACATCCGAGCGAGGCCGAGATCCGGCACGCGCTCCAAGGCAACATTTGCCGCTGCGGAACGTATCCACGAATCATCGCCGCCGTGCTGCACGCCGCCCGCGCGACGGCCGGGACGCCGAAGAGGAAACACAATGCCTGAAGTCGAGATAGAGCGCTACGAACTGCGCGAGGCGCCGTCCTACCGGTTCGTGCCGGACCGGCGGGATTTTTTGCAAGTCCTTGGCGGCGGCATCTTATTGTTCCTTGCACTCGATGCTTCGGCGCAGGAATCCGGAAGCGCGGGGCGTCGAGGGCGAAGTGCGCACGAATTGCCGGCGAACCTCGGCGCGTGGCTTCACATCGGGGAAGACGGCGTGGCGACGGTTTATACCGGGAAGGCCGAGGTGGGCCAAAATATACGAACCTCCTTGACTCAGGCGGTTGCCGAGGAGTTGCGTATGCAACCGGGTTCGATCCGCCTGGTGATGGCGGACACGGATCTGACGCCGTGGGACATGGGGACCTTCGGTAGCCGCACCACGCCGACCATGGCGCCGGAATTGCACCGTGTCGCCGCTACGGCGCGCGACGTTCTTGTCGACCGCGCGGCGGAGATTTGGAAAGTGGACCGCGCGTCGCTCACTCTGCACAACGGTTCGGTGAGCAACGCGGCGAATGGTTCGAGTCTATCGGTCGGGGAATTGGTCAAAGGTCAGAATTTAACGGCCACGATCTCGCCGGATGCGCCCGTGAAGGCCGCCGCCGGGTGGGAGATCGCCGGACACGATCTGGCGAAGATCGCGGCGCGCGACATCGTGACGGGCAAGCATCGGTATGCCGCCGACGTGACGCGGCCTGGGATGCTGCACGCCCGGATCGTGCGTCCGCCGGCATTCCGTTCGACGCTCGCCTCGATCGATACCAGCGCGGCCGAGCGCATGGACGGAGTTACCGTGGTACACGACGGAGATTTCATAGGCGTCGCCGCGCCCGATCGAACGAAACTTGCGCAGGCGGTGAGCGGGATTCAAGTGGAGTGGAAAAGGCCGGCTCAAATCAACGCCAGCGAGCTCTTTTCCTATTTGAAAGCGAAACCCGCCGCGCAGGACGGCGCCACCACCGAGGCGCTCCGCGCGGCCGACGTGAAAGCCGAAAGCGCTTATACCATCGCCTACATCGCTCATACGCCTCTGGAGCCGAGAGCGGCGGTCGCGGAATGGAATGGCGGCCGGCTGACGGTGTGGACCGGCAGCCAAGTGCCCTTCGGCGTTCGAAGCGAACTAGCCCAGGCGTTCGGAATTCCCGAAGAACGGGTGCGCGTGATCGTGCCCGACCCCGGATCGGCGTATGGCGGGAAGCATACCGGCGAGGCGGCGGTGGAAGCGGCGCGGCTGGCGAAGGCGGCGAAGAAACCGGTGAAGCTGATCTGGACGCGGGAGGAAGAGTTCACCTGGGCCTATTTCCGGCCGGCGGGCGTCGTCGATATCCGCAGTGGCGCGCGGAAAGACGGAACCATCACGGCGTGGGAGATCCATAACTACAATTCCGGACCGTCGGGCATCCGCAGCCGCTACGATATCCCGAACGAAAAGGCCGAGTTCCATGAAGTGGACGCTCCGCTGCGGCAAGGCTCGTATCGCGGACTCGCCGCCACGGCCAATCACTTCGCTCGCGAGTCGCATATGGACGAACTGGCGCACGTGGCGGGCATCGAGCCGTTGGCGTTTCGTCTGAAGAATACCGCCGATCCCCGCCTGCGCGCCGCGATGAACGACGCGGCGGAACGCTTCGGTTGGGGGAAAGCGAAGACGCGGCCGGGGCAGGGTTTCGGGATGTCCGCCGGATTTGAGAAGGGAGGCTATGTCGCCTGTTGCGCCGAAGTGACCGTGGCGCCAGGAACCGGACATCTTAAAATCGAGCGCGTGGTGGAGGCCTTCGAATGCGGCGCGGTCGTCAATCCGGAGCACCTGAAGAATCAGATCGAAGGGGCGGTCGCGATGGGGATCGGCGGCGCGCTGTTTGAAGCGATCGATTTCGCCAACGGCCGCATACTGAATCCCCGGCTATCGCAATACCGCGTTCCGCGGTTCAACGACATGCCCGTCGTCGAGAGCGTAGTCATCGATCGTAAGGATCTTCCCTCGGCCGGCGCCGGCGAAACCCCGATCGTGGGAATCGCTCCGGCGCTCGCGAACGCGTTCTTCGACGCGTGCGGCCAGCGCATCCGGTCCATGCCGATGAAGCTCGGCTAGATCGCGGATGTGAGGTTTGCGGGAAATGGCAACGGACAACGAGCGCTTATCGTTGTGCAGCGTGTTACCGCGTAAAGTCAGGAAGGAGCACGCGAGCGCCCAGTAGCCAGTCCCTCTTTTCCGCCCGGATGCCATCCTGATAACGATGAGAGCGTTGTGCCCGTGTTGCCTGAAGCGCGACACCAGCCCGCCTTTGCTCCCATCCCGCCAGGGAATCGTCTTCCAGCGCTAAGCCTGGTAGGCCCGCGCTTGTGCCGCGGCCGGCAGTTGAACGCCATAGCGGACCGCGGCCGGTGGCCACCGCTTACAGTTTGTCGAGAGCGTGGCAAGCCATGGGAGCTTCAACCACACCCTCATTTGCGGCAAGGCACCTTCGGCAAACCTGAGACCCGCTTCCCGGCGCTTCCCGGGCCCGATCGCCTCACCATGACCGGCGTCAATAAACACGACTCGATCCTGCATGCCCCCGCCTCATAACCGCTCGACGATTTCCAGCGCCAGTCCGCACTTTTTACGAAAGGGCAGTCTGCTCGGGAATGCCCGCCTCGGCCGGTCGCCTGGCATTGCCGATCCAACTCTCGGCAAATGCAGGCTCCGCCCCGGCGGCGCATTTGCCCGCTCGCTCACATGGTGAACGCTCTCCTGGACCTGGCCGTTGCGGGCGTCGCTCACCTCCCAGCCGCTCCAACGCAGGAGTCCAGTCCCACGGGCTCCGCCCGGCGAACTGCTCCACCGCTTGTACGTCCCCCAGCCGTTTATGGCTCCGCTCCGCTTGGCATCCGGCACGCCCAAACATGCTTGGGGGATTAGCGTCTTGTCAAGACTCGACGAAGAAATCCGCGTGGAATCGGGTCCGGCCACCCCTGAGCCTGGCGCGCTCCAACGGATAGAACCATCACAAAAGAAGTGGCTTGCACGAGATTTGGCGCGATGACGGGATTCTTCGGTCGCCAGGGACGCCACATTTCCACAAGAACTTTGCGCCGGTCGGAGTACTACATAGTTCAAGTGAAAAGTAACGTGTCACGTCCCGATTCCGCGGCGGTCGTGTCTCGGAATCATTGCACCGGCGAAAGTGTAAGTCGATTTCCGGGGCGCTTCTTCCCGTCGTTCGTCCTGGGCCTCGGATCCAAGTTTCCACAGGTCCGGTTTCCCGCGCTTTTGGCGATTCATCTATTTTGTCTCGTTTCCACATCGTCCGCCCAGATCGCCTTTGTCCAAACGACAACGTGCGGCTCGGGAACGTTTCCCGCGACAGTTTGCACGATTCCCGCGACTGGAAGCGGCCACTTGATTGTCGTCGCATGGACTTCAGCCTGGGGCAGCGCGCCGGTGATTGCCGGCATGACGGATAACGCTCAGAATGTTTATGCAGAAGCCGGCGACGCTATGGCCGTTCTCTCTTCGGGCGACATGGTGGATATCTGGTACGCGAAAAACAGTATGGCCGGCGCGACCGCCATTACGATCACTCCGAATCCGGCGGGGACTAGCGGAGCCGCCGTCATCTGGGAATTTGCGAACGCCGATCCGGCCGCGCCACTGGATCAGACGGCGGTGTTGAACAGTCAGCCCGCGTCGATGTCCCCGATGGGCGCCCCCGTCACAACGACCGCCGCCGCCGAGGTAGTCGTATCGGTCCTGGTTCCGGGAGCCACGATCAGCGGACTCTATCCCGGCAATCCTTTCACCAGCGATTCCCTCTTTTACGGAACGGGCTGGGCTCATCTCATCACGTCGGCCACCGGAACGTATGCGGCCCAGTGGAGCACCGCCTCGGGCCCCTACGCCAGTAGCACGGTTTCGTTCAAGGCCGCCGGCTCGGGCGGGGCAGGAGGGCAAAATCCATGCGATCTGAACGACGACGGAGTAGTCAACGATCTAGACGTGCAGTTGGCCGTTAGCATGACCCTCGGTCTGACGTCTTGTACCGCAAACGTCGACGGGCTCGACGTTTGCGACGTCATCGTCGTGCAAAGAGTTGTCGACGCCGCTATGGGCGGCCAATGCGTTGTCGGCAACCCACACTCGGTGACTTTGAATTGGACCGCGAGCACGTCCTCGAACGTGGCGGGGTACAACGTCTATCGAGGGACCGTTTCTGGAGGGCCGTACGCCAAGCTGAATACATCGCTCGTTCCCGGAACGAGTTACATGGATGGAACCGTTCAGGCGGGACAGACATATTACTATGTCGCCACGGCTGTCGACACCAGCGGTAACGAGAGCACTTATTCAAATGAAGCACAAGCCGTTGTGCCCTATCCATAGACTCATTGCCGCCGCCGCGGGGAGAATCGCCGCGGAACAATCCGCCGTTTGCCGCCCTTCCATCCGATCGAGAAGAGCGCTATCGAAATGACATTGCCCATGAAAGCGAAAGTTCTAGTATTTTTGCTGGTTCGAGTTACTAGTTTCCTTGCATGGATCGCAGGGCGCGGATTAACTGTCAAATTTCGAGAATTCTCGCCGCCGGGCTTCTCACGGCGGGGACCAGCGTATGCTTCGCGCAAGACGTAACCCTCGCGCTCTCCTCCGCTCCCGGAAGGCCGGGGTTTGGCGTGATCTTAAGCCTCACATTGAATCATACGGGGCGGGATTCACCAGCTTCGGTCCAATGGACGATCCACTACTCCGTCCGCGATTTCACGGCACTGACGCTATCGCCTGGGCCCGCAGCGGAAAACAAGTTTCTCTCGTGTGTTCAGCGAGCCGGAAGCGCGACGTGCATTCTATGGGGACTGAATTCTACTTCAATTCCCGATGGAGTGGTAGCAAACGTCTCATTGACTATCTCTCCCTTCACGAAGGACTCGTCGTCTCAAATCCAGGTGGATGGGGGAGAATCGGCGGATCCAAGCGGAATTTCGATACCGACCACCGGCATGGGGGGAACCGTTACAATCATTTTGCCGAATCCCGGAATGTACGCTGAACCGTCTCCGCCGGCGCAATCGCAAGTCATAGAGCGGCCTACTTTGTTTATTGCTCTTCACGAAAGCCCGATGAGATCCGCGGCGTCCGGCGTGCGTGCTCGTGGGGCGGAGACAAAGCGATGGCATCCGGCTGGCAGATCGGATCCGTCAGTGGTCTCCCGGGCGAGGGTAGTTATGCCGCCTGTGCCGTGGAAAACGGCAGTTGCTCCTCCGATGGCGCTTGAGGCCGTGCCCACGTTATCGTGCATGCGACGTCGCATGTGAAGGCGCAGGTGTTTCCGCCACAAAGTGTGCATGAAGCGTGAGGGCCGTGAGTGTTCCCAGCGGTTCCTGGCGTTCGGGTAAGCCGCGGCGATAACTATCATATCGGTCTCACGTCGGAGCGAAACGGAGTTCATGAGGAGTATTTAAGGGGCCGCATCTTACTCCCAAAAACTTGTACGGCCTCGAGTCAAGTAAGGCATCTCACTCGAAACGATGGGTCGGTTTCGCGGATCCCGCGGGCTCGGACCGATCATAACTGGAATTAACCGCCGAGTCAGACAACGCGAGCTAAAATCCTGTTTCGCGAGAGAAAGCGGGCCAGAATCAACTCTAGTAATAGAGTCCAAGAAATCCACGATAGTTCCGGGTCCCAGGCTGGCAGTCCGAATTGAATAAGCCGCGACCGCCGCGTCAGCTTCCGTACGCAGAATTGACCTTCGCGATTCGATTTGGCTGTGAAGCGGCGAGCGCGGTCTCTCGGTCTACGAGTGCGGAGTGCGTCGCCTGGGGATCTCAACCAAGTTCGTAATGGTGCGGAACGGGTTGCCATCATCGGCGGTCTCGCGCGAGGCTAGTGGGTTTTTTCTCAAGGCGTAAGGCGATTTAGACATGGGAAACCGGTGCCATCCGCCCTTTATAGAAAGGGGACTGGCGCCGATCCCTGTAAGGAGAGCGAGGAATTTTGCGGAACAACGTGGCAATATCGTCGGCATTGCGGCTCGCAAGCGTCCCAGTCCTATGTTCGTTATCCTGCCTCGGGCAGACCGTAACGATGGGGCTCTCGTCTGCGACTGGGGTTCCCGGCTCTCCTGTTACGCTGAATCTCACAATGGATGGCGGCTCGTCGGATCCCGCGGCGTCGCTTGAATGGAATATCGGCTACTCCACGACTGATTTTTCCTCGGTGAGCGTAACGGCGGGACCAGCTTCATTAAGCGCGGGCAAGTCCGTTTCATGCAATAGCACGGCCGGCTCGATTACTTGTCTTGCGTGGTCACAGAGTACGACGCCGATTCAGAACGGGGTCGTGGCGAGCGTGTTGATGACGATCTCGGCCACTACTCAAAATACGTCGTCTCAGGTGCAACTGGGAACCGGCTTCGCTTCGGACGGCAACGGGGCGTCTCTCATGACTTCTCTGAGCGGCGGAGTGGTGACAATTCAACAGCCGCCGGGGCTAAACGGCTTTTCTTGCAATCCTACTTCGATCACTCCACCCGCATCGTCGTTATGCACCGTGACGCTGACGGCCGGAGCTCCAAGCGGCGGCGCCACGATCGCTCTCACGCAGTCTCCCGCGGATGTGAACATGCCGGCCTCACTTACTATTCCGCAGGGAGCCACTTCCGGCACATTCACGGTCACCGGCGGAAATGTCGGCGCACCGACGCTCGTGACACTTACAGCCAGCTATTTGAGCGGGAACGAAGGCTTCGGCATTACGATTAACCCGCCTCCGCCCGTGCTCTTGAGCGTTGGAGTCATTCCGAACACGATTCTCAGTGGCCAAGCCGGAGTCGGCACCGTCACTTTGACCGGTCCGGCCGGTACCGGAGGAGTGGTGGTGTCGCTCTTGAGTTCGAACCCCTCGGCAGCGAGCCTGCCAACCTCGGTCACGATACCTCAAGGTTCGACGTCGGGCATTTTCCAAGTGACCGCGGGCATCGTGTCGGTGGCGACTCCGGTAGTGGTGACGGCTTCCTACATGGGAGCAAACGTCCAGGCCAATATCGTTATTGCCCCGTTGCCGACCGCGCTGGCGAGTCTTTCCGTCGTTCCTACTGTCATCGCTAGTACCCAATCGGGAATCGGAACAGTGACGTTGACCTTACCCGCGGGGACCGGCGGCGCTGTTGTGTCGCTCTCCAGTTCGAATTCTATCGCCGCCAGCGTTCCGTCGACGGTAACCGTTCCGCAAGGTGGTCTGACGGCTACGTTTCAAGTCAGTGCGGGGACAGAAAGCGTCGACACTCCGGTCGTGTTGACCGCTTCGTATTCGGGATCGTATGCGACGGCGAACATAACCATCAGTCCGCTGCCCCCTGGTCTGACGAACCTCTCCGTCAGCCCCAGCGTCGTGCTCGGTGGCCAGCCTGCGACTGGCACCATTACCCTATCCGGTCCCGCGGGGACAGGCGGAGCCGTGGTTTCGCTCGCCAGTTCGACCCAAACCGTGGGAGTCCCGGCGACGGTCACGGTGCCGCCCGGCGCGACGTCGGCGACGTTTTCGGTTAGTACGGGACCGGTCACCGCGGCGAGTTGCGCCTTGGTTACGGCCACATTGTCCGGTGTGAACCAAACCGCACGAATGATTGTCGAGGCACAATCTCCTTCGGGATCGGCGGCTTGTTTCCAGACAATCGACACGGTTACGGAAGGAAATTGGCGATCCGTCTACGGGCAGTATGGCTACACGGTTATAGGAGATTCGAGCGGCGGCTCTGGTACGGTCAATCCATCGGGAGACCGCACCGGAATCTGGGCGCAGTCGACAAGCGATCCTCGAGCGCTGGAGCGCGCCTCGCGCGGCGGGCGCGTCGCCGCGATGTGGTACCAGCCGAAAGATGTTCTGGTCGACGTCGCCTTTCCCGATCACAACGTTCGCCAAGTTGCCGTGTATTTTCTGGATTGGAATCTGAAGGGGAGGTCCGAGTCCGTCGAGCTCCTCGATGCGAGCACGGGCGCGGTTCTCGATACCCGCACGATCTCTAATTTTACGAATGGAACATACTTGGTGTGGAACGTCTCCGGTAACTTCCACCTTCAGATCAAACGGGTCAGCGGCGTCAATGCGGTCGTGAGCGGCGTCTTCTTCTCCAATTGACACCGGCCGGCTGGATGTATGGGTAGAGCGGGCGTTCCATGTCAGATGTTTGCTCTTAGCGGAATGTGAAGGGCTGAGCGACTTTTGACGGTCTGACCTGGGGCGCTCGGCGGCCAGTAGGCTGGAGATCCATGTCGCCACCGGCAGACTAACAGCGAACCGGACGCTATCTTTAGCGTCAGAGCGATCCATCTATCCGAGCTTCGTCGTTGGTGGTTTAGCTCCGTCTTCCAGGTCTAATCACAGCATTTGAGGCGGTCAGCTTCGCGCCTCCCGCTGCGAGAAATGGGGGGAAGCGGAGTATCGCCCAAGCGCGCACGCGGTATACGATATCAAGTATCACGTGGTGTGGATCACGAAATACCGGTACAAGATCCTGCGGGGGTGGACAGCGGAGCGTTCCCATAGGTGCTGGCGGGCGTGGTAGAGATCGGCGATCTGCATGGCGTCGGGAAAATGCCGATCGGCCAGGTTTCTGATCCATTCGGCTCCGTCACCGATGACCACTTTCTTTTCGGCGCGGTTCCAGCCCCGGTTCCAGGCCTCCGGATAGATGCGCTTTCCAAACTCTTCGGCAGTTTCGATGGCTCCGGTATAAGTGGTCGAATCCGGATCACGAATGGCATAACCTTCTTCGTCCCACGCGGTCTGGGTAAACACGCAGCCCAGCTTGACTTCGCTGGTGTGTGCGGGCTGGCCATCTGTTTTGCCTTTGCATCCCTCAGTCTCTTTCTTCACCGCCGGCACGCCGGTTCCGTTTATTTGCACATACAAGATGGGAATCGGCTCACCCACGATAACGGGCAGGTCCAGTTGGATGGCCTTGCGGATCTGGCGCTGTTCACCGGAGGCGATGTCGGCGCCAATCGCCTCCGCCGTGCGTTCCACCGATTTGGCGGTCCCTTCCAGACCCGCCAGCGCCTTCATTCGCGCGCGGCCTTGATCAAAGGGACCATCCTGGCCCACGACGGCCTGCATGCGGCGCACGCACGGAGAATAGTCGCGGTTTTCGACATCCAACTGGCGGTCCACGGGGAATTGGCCGCTATGACAGCTCGGACAAAGATACCAAGGACGCAAAGGCTCCATCTCGCCCAGGGTAGTAAGAAGCCGCCGGGAGCGCAGTTCGCGGCGGCGTGCCTGGTGACCGCATGGACAGGCAATGGCGCGCTCGCCGGCGGCAGGCTCGGGGAACTGCAGCAACTGAGTGAGCGAAGCCGCGCCGGCCTGATGCATAGCGGCGCGGAAAGCCATCTCGACCGCTTCCAGATCCAGGGCCCCGGTCCGCTTGCGCTCGGCGAAGACGCGGCCCAGCAACGTCGTTACTTCGCGCGCGATCTCCCGGTGGATCGGTTCGGCCGTTTTTTTTCCTGCTGTGTCAGCGTGTCTTCCACTGGACGCAAGGAGCAGATCTTTTCGCTGACCTCAACGATCTCCCTGCAAAGCAATTGAAAGCGATGAAACTCAGCCACTTCCTGCTGCGCCTTGTCTAAGGCCGCAGGGGAGCCAAAGGTTTCCGTAACAGTTTTACCGGCCACTCTGCGGGTCAGCCGGAAGTTCGGACCATGGCCAGGGTCACCCGGTTTGGCGCAGTGACAAGTGGGCTTACCGCACTTGCCTGAAGTAGTAGTGATGGAGCCTCGGCGGAAATCGCCGACAGCAGTCAGTTGACGAAATAGTTCGGTTCTTTTGGCCTCCAGTTGAGGCAAGAGATCGGGCATGATCACCTCCTTGTTCTTAGCGGACTAGGACGCTAAGACTATCGCCACAAAAAAAAGCACCGAACCATCCTTCCACTTTGACGTCGCACACCCGTTGGCCGGACGGATACCCTCGACACTCCGATCCGCGAGTATCTCGCGGCGATTCCGCCGGGCTGGAAGACGTTCGCATTCAGAAACTCGCGGATCTCACGCCGGCCATCTGGGCTGCCCGCCGCCGCAATCAAGACCTCTCCGGCCTGTAGTCGGTTAGACGCTTACGTTTGGGGAATTCGCTCGGCGCGGCGCTTGCCGCCGGACATGAAGGTGAGAAACCAGATCGGATGACCGGGATCGTCCTCGGCCGCGCAATGGCAGGTCGTACGGCCGCAGCGGCGGTGGGTCCCGGTCCAAAAGGGCCATCACTCGCCGCCAATTCGCAAATAGGCGGGGTTTGAACGCCCGGGCATAGGCCAATCAAAGCCCATGCCTGGTCAAGGAGTTAGTGGAATCCGTTTATCGGAGGTTCCGAAGCTGCTGGTTGGCCGGACGGCTAACCTCTACCTGCCCAACCGGGCCCAACTTCCCGATCAGTTTCTGAATCGACTCCAACCGGTTTGGGATCATCCCGCGCAGGCGAACCTCACCGCCGGCTTCCGCCACCGCAATTGCGATCGCCTCGGCGTGAGCAGCCAGACCAACAAAGCGCAATTTAGACATTAAGACCGACTCCTTTCGTATGTGGCTCTGCGCCGCTGGATTCACTCTTCGCAGCGTAGCCCGCGCTACTACGATTTGGCGGTTGGCCGCTCCTTCAATGACTAACTACCGGCTGCCAAGCTCGATTCCGGCTGGTTGTGGTCCGCGCCACTTCGCTTGGCAACGCGATCTTGCCCGGCCCATCTGCGGGCGAGACAAACCAAGTCCTGCCTGTGCTCTTCGCTTAAGTAGGCCCAGAAACGTTCCATGGGCGTAAACGAGTGGTTGAGAGACGCGGTTTGAAGCCGCGATTGGTCCAATTTTTGCAAACGATCGAACTCCTCCGGTTGAATCTCCAAATACTTGCAGATGAGGCGGGCGACTGGCTCTGGAATCCGCCGGCGGCCGTGAACTATGTGCCGAGCATTTTCGTAGCTGCACTGAATGAACGACGAAAGCTCGCGGACGGAAATTCCCTTCTCCTCCATTCGTTCGAGCATTCGCTGCGATACATGCTCATAACGTCGTTTCATTTTGAGATTCCCGACTGTTTGGGGCGGACGAAATTCGGGATTCCGATTGTTTTCGAGGAACCTGGAAGGAAACGGAGCGATAATGCGGAGCCAGTCCGATAGAAAGAACCAGTGGGAGGCGCCGATAGCCGCCACAAGCCGGAAGACCGCCTATGTGCCAAGGGAGTTCGGAGGAAACGAATAGATTGATTGAGGACCCGGCCCAGACGGCGCTGACCATGCCGATGCCGCAACGCCGCATCCAAGTCGCAGTCGCAGTGGGTCAAGGTCAGCCTGAGACCGGGAAAGTGAAATCACTCACTGTAACGCCTTCGATACACTGTCCGAGACTCTATGGGCGTTCGCGGCATATGGGAAGTGGGGGTCGTCGCTTAGCGCCTTCTTCAGAGAACGCACGGCGGGGTCCGATTGGCCGTCCGCCAGGTAAGCCATTCCCAGATGGTATTGAAACATCGCGTTGCCGGGAACTTTCCGCGCGGATTCTTCGAGAAGAGAGACGGCGAAGGAGGGTCTGCCGAGCTTGTAGTAGGCCCATCCCAAGGTATCGGCGGCGTAGGGCGAATCCGGAGTGGCCCTCTTCGCCGTTTGCGCGAGCGTGAACGCGCGGCTGATATCGCCGCCGTGATCGAGGTAGAGGTAAGCCAATTCGTTGGCTAACTCCGCGGAAGAAGGGTTCGCTCCAAATGCTCGCTCGCAGATCTTCTTCGCCTCGTCCCAATTTCCCTCTCTTTCGAATTGGGTCGCGAGTTCGAGGTGGCTAGATACGTTATGAGGGTTGAGTTCGATCGCCGCGCGGAGGTCCGACTTGGCTTTTTCAACCGAACCTCTCGCGAAGTCGATCTTGGACAGCAAAGAATACGCATCGGGCGTAGCCGGATCGATGGCGATCGCCTGTCTGACGCAGGCTTCGGAGTTGTTCAAGTCCTTTAGGCCGAAATTGACGATGGCCAGCAGCATATGCAAGCCGGCATTTTGCGGGGACTGTCGAACCAAAGCTTCGATCGGTTGCAAGGCTTCACGAATTCGCCCTTCCTTGAAATACAGCTTGACGAGCACTCCGAGGGCGGGGAGCGAAGCGGGGTTGAGTCGGAGCGCCTGTTGAAGCGCTGCCTCCCCTTGCGCCGTCTTTCCCGTCGCGATTAGAGCCTCGGCGCTAGCTAAGTAAGCGAAAGGCAGATTGGGGTTCGCTTTCAATGCCTCGCTCGCCAAAGTAAGAGCTTCGTCGTAGTTTCCGCTTCGGACGTCGAGTCCGGCCAATCCAGTCTCCGCCTGCGTCATCCGAGGATCGAATTTCAATGCGAGGACGAAGGAATTCCTGGCGAGATCGAAAAGACCGGCGGCTCTTTGCGCGATTCCAAGGTAATAGTAACCGGTAGCCCACGAAGGCGCGGCATGAACGGCGTTCTCGAGCGTAGACACCGCCTGCTGGTATTTGCCCTCGGCGATCAGGATTCGGCCATTCGCTACCAGGCCTTCCGGGTCATCCCGGTTTGTGCGGAGGATTTCATCGGTTAGGACCGAGGCCTCTGGGATCCGGTTCAAATCGATAAGGAGTCTGGCGAGATGGTTCTTAATGGCGATACTTTTCGGGTTGGAAGCCAGCAGCGATTGGAACTCGGAAGCCGCCTTGTCCCGTTGTCCCGAGGAGACGTAGTAGAGCGCCAGCGCCTGATCGGCTGTGGGATCGCCGGGCGCGATGGCCTTCAGATCGCGGTAAGTCCTCTCGGCGTCGGAGGGCCGATTCATCTTCTCGAAGATTCGCGCCAGGAACATCCGCGGAAGCGTGGCGCGCGGATCGAGTCGACAGGTGGCATGCGCCTCGGCTTCCGCCTCCGTTAACTTATTCTGCGAAAAATAGAATTCGCCGAGTTGAAGGTGGGCCGAGGCGGAATCCGGATTCGCTTGAATCGCGTTGTGGTAGAGGGTTTCCGCTTCGGCGACGTCGCCGCTCGAAAGGTAAAGCGCCCCCAAGGCACCGTAGGTCTGAACCCGTTTCGGATCAAGTTGAAGCGCCTTCCGAAACTCTTCGATCGCGCCAGGCAGGTCCTGCGTGAGAATATCCTTTTGGGCGAGGATCGAATGCGCCTGTGCGCTCTTTGGGTCCGACTCAAGTACTTTCCGCGCAGTGGAAGCCGCCTCGGCATACTGCCTTCGTGCGATCAGCAGGGTGGCAAGTTGCAGATTGGCGGCGGAATTATGGGAGTCCAGGCTGGTCGCCGCGAGCAGTTCGCGGTATGCGGCTTCGGCGTCGTTTGAGCGGAGATAGGCACGGCCGAGCTGGTAGCGCGCTTCGGCGAATCGGGGGTCGATCTGCACCGCATTTCGAAATTCGATCACTGCTTCCTTGTACTGCTTTGAATCAAAATATTTTTCGCCGCTCTTCAAATACTTGAGCTTCAGCTTGCCCGGGTCGCTCGAACAAGCGGACAGAAGTAGCGATGCGGCGAGGAGGGGAATCGAAAACGCGAGTGTCCGCATGTTCGGACTGGAACGAAATTCAAACACGAAAGTATTATGGGAGACGACTTGGGATGGAGGGGTGCCTGCTTGCGCGAATCCGAGGCGATCAAGCTGAGGGCGACGCACGCTTCTTGATGCGGTGGCGTACAAAGAGGACAACACCCGCTAGCGTCACTAGGTCTACTCCAAGGAGCGATGCGAAGCCAGGTTCGGGAGTCTGGACCATAATGAATTCTTGCGGTGGTGAACTGCCGGATTGGGGCGAATAAACGAGAACATTGGAATACTGGCTCGACAGCCCAGCGTTCATGCTCGCCGCGTTCAGCCAAGCCCGCGCATTGGCCAGATCATTAGTCAGGCCACTGCTCTTTAGTAGATCGAGGGGCGCGCCCGGATCGAAGATGTTCCAAATCGCAAATTGGATGTCGCCGGCACAATCCGCATTTAAATTTTTACACGTCGTTGCCGGGTTCATTAGCTGTTCGGCCAAATACGCTACTTCGGCATAATCTGTGCTTTGCTGGGTTTCGTCGAGCTTATCTCTCTGGGAGATCCACGTGGGGCTATTCGATGCGACAGTTGTGACGTTGGCGTTCCATGATTCATCGACATACGTTTCGTCACTAAAGTCGTCACAGATGATCGGAACGTTTGGAACACCGTCGATGGTGGCGTAGTAGGGACCGACGTAAATGCCCGCAAGGACGTTGTCGCCGGGATTCGTGAGCTTCATGTGGACCTGGTTTTGAGCGAGCACGGCGGAAGCGGCGGCCACCGCTACCAACAAAACAATTCCAGCCTGCACAAGAAGTCGCACCTTCTGCTTCATTAAGTTCTCCTCCACTCCTAATAGACTGATCAAACTTTGACCCACCTAGCCGCCCTCGCGCCGTCAACTCGTTAGACCGCGCCGTGACATTAGTGTGAACCGACAGCGGCCCGCATGTCAACGATTTTGATGAGCGACAAACGCATCGGGGTACTGGAGGTACCACCCGATTCGGAACGAATCAATTCAGCTCCGTAGCGGACTGGCCCATCGTGAACACAATTCAGCGGCCTGCCGGTACAAAGCGATCCCAATAGAGGTTCCTAATGTGTTGGTGATGAGGTCGTTCATCCCCGATTGGCGCGTTGGAAGAAACGCCTGCAGGACTTCGATTAGCAGGCTGACGCTTGCGCCAAGCACGAGCGTGAGAAATCCCGGCCGTTTGACCCGCCAAGCGAGAGAAAAACACCAACAAAAAACGAAACCAAGCGGAGTGAAGCCTCCGATGTTGATGAGAACGTTCTTCCAGTAGCCCCAATCCATCCTGAATTCATTCCACGGCGGCGCCAGAAATGTCTCGTGAAGGAGCGCATACCTCGCGGGAATATTCAAATGAATCGGTCCACCAATTTCATTTTGAACGACATTTCCCACTCGTTCGCGAAATAGGTACACCGCGATGGCCCGGTCATCTCGGGAGATCTCCGGCCGCAACTTCCCAGTCCAGGACCGGTAATGGCGCAGGACCCGAATCGCAGGGAGATCCCGCCCGTAAATCGCGAGTCCGCGCAACTGGCCGGGCCAGCTATTGCTCTCCGTTGGGGAGTCACCTACGACCATCCGGCCTGTGAACGAGTCGCGGGATGGGAGGAATTGTGGAAACGACCCAACCAACGCGCCGTCGAGATAGACCGCCATTCCCTGGGCGCCCGCGGTAATTGTTATAAAGACCGGCGTTCCCTCACGAAAGACATTGCCCAGATAGACGGTCGCCGGCTTGGTGTGAGGCCCGTTTCGATTGTCACATTGAACGACGAGATCGGCGTGTGATTGGCGCAGCGAGAAATGGCGAAAAGATTTCGATTCATAGAATGCAAGAACAGTACTCGAATCGTCGCCGAGGTCAGGCCGCAGCCAAATCTCGATGCTAACGCCCGTGTGTCCGCCGGTCTTCGATATTTCGAACGTCCCGGAGCTCAGGAGAGTTCCGTGGCGGCCGAATCGGAGGCCGTTTTCCGTCTTCAGCCACTCGACCTCGTTCCTTGGAGCGTGGAAGGGCCACAGCCCCGCCGTCAAGATCGCGCACAAAACGAAAGCACAAAGGACACTTATTATCTTCTTTCTCGTGCCAGTTTCATTTACGATGCGGAAGCCCTCCCGGAATTGATCTATCATGCTTGAAGGCAGCCGCCGTTCCATAGGGGACGGGTGGTCAAGTCAATGTAGGCGTGGCTTATGCCGACTCGACGTTTTTATCACTTTATGTTCTCTTTCTGTCGCGCGAGCTGCCTGCCGCCATACGCCCGGCGCGAATATCCGTTCGTACGTGTGAACAAGTGAGGTCGGCGGGATGGATTATGCATGGGCGAAAGCCCAATAGAATTGTCGCGCCATGGTGTACACCGGGCCGATTGGAAGCGAACGGTCGTCGATCTGGGTTATTGGGACAACCTTGGAATAGTTTCCAGTAGAGAAGATCTCATCCGCACTTGCGAAATCCCGGTAGCGTAGGGTCTTTTCAACTACACTCACACCATTGTCCCGCATGAGACCGATCACTCTTTGCCTAGTTATACCGGCAAGAAACGTGCCATTTGCGGCGGGCGTAAACACGACACCGTCCTTCACCATGAAGATGTTGGAAGTAGCCAACTCGGCTACGTTACCAAGCATGTCGCAGACAATGGCGTTATCGAAGTTGCGTGTCCGCGCTTCGAAAAGCGACCGGGCGTTGTTAGGGTAAAGACATCCGGCCTTTACATCGACCGGCATCGTCTCAAACGTCGGCCGGCGAAATGGGGAGAGCGTGACGGAAAAACCACGCGGCGGACGCATTGGCGCTTCGTAGATCGAGAGGCACCACCGCGTCGACTCCGGGTCGTGTGCGTGGACCCAATATCCTTCCTTCTCTGCCCAATACATTGGCCGAATATACAGGGCGGCGTCTTTATCAAATTTGGCTATGCCCTCGTGCGCCAGCCGGACCCATTCCTCGGTTGACACAACAGCCTTGAGATATAGCTTAACTGCCGAATCGTTGGCCCGGGCGCAATGAAGTGCAAGGTCGGGTGCGACTCCCTCAAACGCTCGGGCGCCGTCGAACACGACGGAACAAAGCCATGCGGCATGGGTCCGGGAACCCATAATCGGCACGTTTCCTTCGCGCCATTCACCCTCAAAGAATGTCCAAGTCTTCGACCAGCCATAGCCGATTTCCAATGAGACCCTCCAATTCGCTAGTCTTGCCGTTGCCCTTGCCGAGACTGACTCTATTGAAAGCTGAAGATGGCGGCAGATTACATCGGACGCCGTGCGACCGACCAGTTGGCCGGCGTTGAAGAGGATCAGCCCGGCGGTAGCGCTCCCCTGTCGAGATAAACGAAGAAATGGCAGGACGAGTCGTCCTGCGGACACTAAAACAAGAATCCTCTTCGTGGAGATGACGGAGCGATCGTCCCGGCGCGATCTTCGTGTTGGCGAATTTGGTGATGCGATTCGAGCTTGTAAAACGCGAAGACGAGTGGAACGAACATAGCGAGTGCGAGAGGGGCGAAGGCAAGTCCACTATTTCGATGGAGCCGCCCGTACAGAAAAGCCACGTTGACGTACACTCCGAGGCACGAGATAGTCGCGATCCGAACTGCGTTCTTCAAGATTGCGATTGGAATTACAAGCAGGGTTAAAGAGACTCTGCACCAGCCAGACCGCAGAAAGAATTGTCCCGCAAGAAGTGCGGTGATGAATAAGGCGATGCTCGATCGAATTCCACTGCACTGTGCAGCGATCTCAATGTCGACACCAGGCAACGATAGCCGGATTCCCTGCCGAAACACGGGTACGCCCAACATCTTAATCAAAATGTATGTCAATTCGGATGTGCCTTCTTGCAGGGCAAGAATTGTTTGGTCGAGAACTCCAGTTGGCAAAGGGATCATTAATAGGAGAAAAGACAGTGGGAAGATGGCGTTCGTCACAGCCCTCCTGCCATAACAGACCGCAAAGCCGGCTATGACGATCAGAACGAACGCGAAAATGCTCAGCGTCTCGCTCGAACCAACGGCAGGATGGAAAGAAATAAGCTCAAGGATGATCAACGGCAGAGCCATGGTAGGGAAGAGCAATGACTCTCCGAAGATGGCCTTTCTTTGAAGATAGATCATGGAAGCGCTTATAATAGGAATCACCATTATATGCGTGTACCGTGCGTCCTGAAAGGAAAGCTTGAAAAGGGAAGTCAAGGGCGCCCAAGCCCGAATCACCGTCGAGAGAAGCAGAAGAAGAAACCCAACATTCCGACGGGTGGACGTTGCGCTGTTGCCGCCGCGCGAAACAAAATCGTGTGATGACGAAAGTGGCATCGAAGGGATCAAATCCGACCGAATCAATTTCTCGAAATGATCTTTGAGGAAGTTGTAAGGCGCTTGCCAATACTGCCGGTCGACTCCATGGCGATGTCGGTGACCGTGCAGTCCTTCAACCGGTTCCGAAGGCGTTTGAAGTCCCGGGTAAACATGCGAAAGATCGTTTTGCTGGCTTCCACTTCCCGTTTGACAGCCGGCGGAAGGATGCAGACAGTAACGTTGTTTTTACGTACGTCGATGCCAAAACAGCAGCGACACTTCTTGTTTTCCATTGGAGCGCTCAGTGGTTGGCTCCGGTAAGCGCGTCCCGACGAAGTTCACGTTTTGAGGTGGACCCCATCGTTTGGACAAAAATTCGGCGGTCCTTAGATGGTGCGGCGGGCTGATCCAGAGGGCGGTCCGAAGGCCGCCCTCCATTCCGGGCTTGAATCGGCGCTCGGGTCGCATCCCTGCGTTGCCTTATCCTCCTATCAAGCATTTCGATTGTACGGCAGGA
>VFSW01002172.1_pt1 | contig 29737 bp, 26 predicted proteins | sample 5358111 | NCBI WGS metagenome assembly VFSW01 (sample SAMN11554181, study PRJNA540505) | mine drainage metagenome | isolation source: sediment from site ElyBrook_90M | place: USA: Ely Copper Mine, Vershire, VT | collected 2017 | reverse complement strand
CCCCAGCCGCCGCCCCAGCCCCAACCGAACCAGGGTCCAGCACCGATGAAGAGGCCGCCGGAGAACCAATCCCCTCCGTAATAGCCGTAGGGAGCGCAGTCATACGGGTAGTAGGCGTAATAGCCCCACTGACAGACCGGTGGACCGTAGTCCATGGGAGCTGCAACGATCGCGGGGCCGATGCCAATGCCCACCGATATCTGGGCGTTGGCCGTCACCGCGATCGGCGCAGCCAGCAGCGTTGCTAACAGAACCAAGCGCATTTTCCGCATGACTTCCTCCTTGTGCTGCCCCGTCCTGCCGTTCCGGACCTGGACCGGGAGGCAACCTCCCGTTCTCAGCACCCGCCCCTCGGGATTCTCGCCCCGATCGGCTTCTGTCTTATCAAACAATAGTTCCGTCGTTAAGTTGCGGTTTCTCTCAAAGAATCGTGAATTTGTGAGCGATCAGGACAAGTAGTTTGATGCGTGTAAGCTGCCTGCATCCACGCGCAGGCAAAAAACGGCCCCTCCCCAGGAGAGGCCGTTGCGACCAAATCATTTCAAAAGAGTTACCTGCGACCCCAGCCGCGATCTCCGTCGTCGCCACGCCAGCCGCGGCCCCAGTCTTCTCCGGAGCGCCGGTCAAACCCCCGGCCTCGATCCCAATCACGGTGCTCACCGCGGTCGAAGTGCTCAAAGCGGTCGTCGTCGCCGTAACCGCCATAACCGCCATAGCCTATGAACTCCCATTGCCCAGGCACCCAATAACCGTCTGCCATGTAGCCGGCCGTCCAAACGTATCCAGGCCCGGGGCAGGGAGGAACGTAGGCCGCCGGCCCACGCGCATAGATACCAAACTCCGCCGCCTGGGCAGCAGTCGCGCCCATACCCAAACCGCTGGCTACCACCGCTGCTCCAAGCATCCAGTTCCTCATCGTCCTCATATCTCCTCCATCCCAGCCTGCATTCGTATGGCCAGTCCGGCTTCTCTCCGGTTGAGGCTTGCCTCGTGCCGCCTTCCGGTGCGCCGGTTATGTACTGATTCAACAGCGGATGCGGGCAAAGGTTGCGCTGCGGAGTGAAAATAAACTTCCGCAACTTTCCTGGAAAATGGGGTTTCTGGCGGCTCTCCCGACGAGCCTGGAACCGCGTCCGCGTGTAAATGGTACAGTGGTGTTTTCAACTCAAATGTTTGCCACCTCCCAGCACGCGCACTTTATCGGGATCGGCGGAATCGGCATGAGCGGCATCGCGGAGATTCTGCTCAGCCTGGGCATGAAGGTCTCCGGTTCTGACCTGCGCAGAGGTCCCGTGACCGACCGGCTCGCCCAATTGGGCGCCACCGTCTACGAGGGCCACGAGGCCGGACATGTGGCTGGCGCTACGGTCGTGGTCACCAGCTCGGCTGTTTCCGCCACCAACTCCGAAGTGCTTGAAGCGCACGCCCGCAAGATTCCTGTCATCCAGCGCGCGGAGCTGCTTGCTGAGTTGATGCGCCTCAAATATGGCATCGCCATCGCCGGGATGCACGGCAAGACGACGACTACGTCGATGGTGGCCTCGGTGCTGGCTGCCGGGGGGCTAGATCCGACAGTCGTTGTGGGCGGCCGAGTCAACGCTCTGGGCTCGAACGCCAGGCTGGGTACGACCCAGTATCTGGTGGCCGAGGCCGATGAGAGCGACCGCTCGTTTCTCAAACTCTCGCCCATCCTGGCCGTGGTAACGAATCTGGACCGCGAGCACATGGACTGCTACCACGACATGGACGATGTGGAGCAGGCTTTTCTGACGTTTATGGACAAGGTGCCGTTCTACGGCGCGGTCACTGCCTGTCTGGATAATCCGCCGCTGGCGGCGATTCTGCCCAGGGCTCGCAGGCGCGTCTTCACCTATGGCGTCGCGGCCGAGGCCGACTACAGGCTCGAATTTCTCGAAGCCCAGCGGGGATGCTTCTCCGCCTTTCTTGTCTCCACATCCGCCGGACCGCTTGGCCCCTTTGAGTTGAACGTGCCTGGCCGCCACAACGTCCTGAACGCCACGGCGGCAGTGGCCATTGCACACCAGCTTGAAGTGTCCTCGGAAAAGATCGCGGAAGGCCTCAGGCACTTTCGTGGAGTAGACAGGCGCTTCCAGCAGCGCGGCCTGGCCCGCGGCGTCACAGTGGTAGACGACTACGGCCATCATCCTACGGAGATTCGCGCCACGCTGGCCGCGGCGCGCGAGTGTGGGCACAAGCATATTCACGTTGTCTTCCAGCCGCATCGGTATACACGTACGCGCGATCTCTTGGATGAGTTCAGTAGTGCGTTCAAGGGTGCCGATTCTGTGATCGTGCTGCCCATCTACGCTGCCAGTGAGGAGCCGATTCCGGGTGTGACGGCGGAGCGGCTGGTGGAGCGTATCGAAGGGTCGCAGGCGCAGTTTGCCCCGGATTTTGCCGCCGCGGTTACCGCAGTTGCCGCGCAGGCGCGAGAAGGCGACCTGATCCTCACCCTCGGCGCAGGCAGCGTGAGCCAACTGGCCCCCCAGATTCTGGCTGCGCTTGAAAAGGGTTGAAGGAAGATCAGCGGTCTCCCACCCTCGTGGCAAAAAAAGGCAGAAACAATCCGCACGCATGGCACCCGCGTTTATACCGCCGGACAGGCGCGGCCTTTTCCATAGAAGGATGACAGCGGTTGAAGTTCGTGCTTTCCCAATTCTCTATTTCCTGTTTTTTCCGGTCTTTGCCCCGTAACGGTGCGGGTTCCCCCTGTGTTTACCGGGGATAAAAGCCGATCCGCTGCGGGCTATAGTGAAGGCTGGCGAATCTCACGACCGTGCTCAGGCGTGGCGACACAAGGTAGTAATCGAACCCGCTCCCTGGTTTGGGAGGATGAAGCGTCCGCGGAGCCCCGCTTCCGGCGCGTGCAGCAGGGTGTGCCCCTTTCGGGGCGCGGTCTGCCCGGCATGCCGCTGGAAATGCCGGACCCCGACGGCGACGACCCCTCTGACTCAGGCAGGTCTCGCTTTGGCGGCGCGCGCACCCCATGGTGGCGGCCGGCGAGCACGGTGGGGCGCGTGATTCTGGCGTTGAGCGCTCTGGTCCTCATCTCAGGGCTTGCCTTTTCCACCTATCTTTTAAAGACCTTCTTCGAACGCGATGCGCGTTTTCGCATTGCGGGAACCAGCAACATCCAGGCCACAGGACTCGCTGAGGTGAGCCGTACGGAGATGCTGCCCGTGTTTGGTGAAGACATCGGCCGCAACATCTTTTTCGTTCCACTGGCAGAGAGGCGCAGGGAACTGGAACAGATTCCCTGGGTGCAGCGGGCCACGGTTATGCGTCTGCTGCCGGACCAGATTCGCGTCTCGGTGGTAGAGCGGCAACCGGTTGCTTTTGTGCGCCATGGCCAGCAGATTGGGCTGGTGGACGCCAACGGTGTGCTGCTTACGATGCCGGCGGCGATGATGGCACAGCATCACTATTCGTTTCCGGTGGTGACAGGCATTGACGCGGGCGATCCGCTGCCCTCGCGCAAGGCGCGCATGGCGGTGTATCTGCGGCTGCTGGGAGAACTGGACTCGGGCGGCCAGCATCTCTCCGACCAGATCTCCGAAATTGACCTGACCGATCCGGAAGATGCGCGCGTGCTCATGCCCGAGCAGGGCGCCGACATCCTGGCACACCTTGGCGAAGATCACTTCCTGGAGCGCTACCAGCGGTACAAGGCGCACATTGCCGAATGGCGGCAGCAGTATCCCAAGCTGGCGGAGGTGGACCTGCGTTACGAACAGCAGGTGGTGCTGGAGATGGCGTCCGGTGTGGCTGCACCGACTCCCGTGAATGGTGCCGATAGCAAACCGGCGGCGCCGGACGCGCAGAAGGCTTCAGCCGATGCGGGAGCAGCGAAGCCGGCGTCGCCTAAGCAGGCAGCAGGTGGCAAAGCTGACAAAGCTCACAGCAGCGCGAGTGCAAAAGCCGCGGCGCGAACCCGGGCGGCAAAGATTCGAGCCGAGAAGATCAGGGCCGCGAAGATCAGGCAACAGAAGCGCGCGGAGGCCAGACGCGCCGCGCTCAACCTGAACCGACAGAAAGTAGCCGCAAAACCCCGCCCGGCCCAGGTTACAGGGCAGGGCCAGTGAGTCCCGAACGATGAGCCAGACGCAGGACAACCTGATTGTGGTGTTGGACATGGGCAGCGCGTGGACGCGCGTGCTGGCGGCCGACCTGAACGAAGGAGCGCTGCGCTACCGCGGGCACGGGGTGGTGGAGTCGACGGGGATGCGGAAGGGGCTCATCTCTGACCTTGGGCCTGCCGCCAAGGCGGTGAAAGCCGCCATTGAGCGGACCGAGCGTGTGGCGCGTGCCAATATTGACGAGTGCGTGGTGGGCGTGGGCGGCCCGCACATTCGCGGACTCAACACCAACGGCGGACTCGACCTGGGCAGCCGCATGCGCGAGATTACCCGGGAAGATGTGCGCGCGGCGGTGGAGCGCGCGCGGGCTGTGGAACGGCCTCCGGACCGCGAGATTCTGCACCTGTTGCCCCGGCAGTTCATTCTTGACGATCAGCCGGGCATCTTTGACCCGGTGGGTATGGTCGGCGCGCGGCTTGAGGTGGACCTGCATATTGCCACCTGCTCGGGCAGCGCGCTGCAAAGCACGGTCACCTGCGCCAATCGGGCGGGAATCGAAGTGACGGAGGCGGTGCTGGAGTCGATTGCGGCGGCCGAGGCCACGCTTTCAGCCGACGAGCGGGAACTGGGCGTGTGTCTGTTGGACATTGGGGCGCACTCCAGCGACCTGGCGGTATTTTTTGAGGGGGCTGTGGCGCACACGGCTTCTGTTCCCATCGGCGGGGCGCACTTTACCAATGACCTGGCGGTGGGCTTGCAGATGCCGGTGGCGCAGGCTGAGGAACTGAAGCGCCAGTACGGTCACTGCGTGGTGACGGCCGTGCCGCAGGATGCCGAGATCGAGATTGCCAATCCGCAGCCGCAGATGCTTGGTTTGCGCACTGTCGCGGAGATTCTGGAGCCACGGGCGCGCGAGCTCCTCTACTATGTGAAGGAAAACCTGCGCCAGGGCGGGGTGGTGGAGGCGCTGGGCGCAGGGTGCGTTCTCACGGGCGGCGGAGCCATGCTGCCCGGTATGCTGGATGTGACCGAGAGCCAGTTGCGCGTTCCCGCACGGACCGGAACGCCGGTGCGCCTCTCGAATATGCCCGGCGAGCTGGTGAACCCCGGCTTTGCCACGGCGATCGGAATGCTCTTGTATGCACATCGCACGCGGGTAACCCGCGCGGAAGAGAACAACAGTTTGCGTGCGAAGCTGCGCGCTATTTTCGCAGCCAGTTTCTAACCACGAAGGAGCCCAGAGGAGGCCGGAGCCACTATGGATCAGCAGATGAACGAAGCTGGAGAGATGCGCATTCAGTATCACGAGGAGAGCCCGCAAGGAGCCCGCATCAAGGTCATCGGCGTGGGCGGCGGCGGTGGAAATGCCGTCAATCGCATGATCCAGGCGGGCTTGGAGGGTGTGGAGTTTATCGCCGCGAACACTGACGTGCAGGCGCTCAAGCTGTCGCAGGCTCCGGTGAAGCTGCAGCTTGGCGTGCGTCTGACTTCGGGGCTGGGTGCGGGCGCCAATCCTGACGTGGGTCGCCGCGCCGCGCTGGAGGACTCGGAAAAGATCATTGAGGCCCTTGAAGGCGCGGACATGGTGTTTGTTACTGCCGGTCTGGGCGGAGGTACGGGCACCGGCGCGGCGCCGGTCATCGCCTCGCTGGCCAGCGAAATGGGCATCCTGACGGTGGCTGTGATTACGCGCCCTTTCGCCTTTGAGGGCAAGCGCCGTCTGCAGCAGGCCGAGCGCGGCTTGAAGGAACTGCTGGAGAGCGTGGACACGATGATCGTGATCCCCAACGAGAAGCTCTTGGTTGTGGCCAAGGATGCCGGCTTCTTTGAGAGTTTCCGCATTGCCGATGACGTGCTGCGCCAGGGCGTGCAGGGCATCTCGGACATCATCACCATCTCCGGAATCATCAACCGCGATTTCGCCGATGTGAAGACCACCATGGCCGGTATGGGCCACGCTGTAATGGGCACGGCGGTGCGCTCGGGCGCCAATCGCGCGGTGGAAGCGGCCCAGGCCGCCATGGCCTCGCCGCTGCTGGAGGCCGGCGCAATCGACGGTGCGCGCGGCATCCTGATCAACATTACCGGCTCCAGCTCGCTCAAGCTTTCGGAGGTCAATGAGGCATCTTCGCTCATCCAGTCTTCCGCGCATGAAGACGCCAACATCATCTTTGGCGCTGTGCTGGACGAAAGGATGGGGGACGAGGTCAAGATTACCGTCATCGCCACTGGGTTTCGCGACCAGATGCCGGAGCGCCGCGCACGCATGTTAAGCGTCGAAGAGGCGCCGGTGGTTTCAGTGCCCGTGGTGGCACCGGATACTTGGATGCGCGAGCGCGCCGAGGCCCCGGTTGCCGCGGCGCCCGCGCCTGCGCGCTTCCTGAGCGAAGATGAGGAACTCGAACAGGACGCGGCGGCGGCTCAGGAGCCGGAATTCTATTCGGTTTCAGCAGAGGCCGCGAAGAGTGACGGTGCGGACGCGCACGGCATGAAAGCCGAGCGGGAACCCGAGTTGGTGGCTGCGCCTGCGCGGCCGCAGTTTGCTGAGATGGCGGAAGAACCCGCGTTCACGCCGCTGCCCAGAGACTATGCATCTGACTTTGGCAGAGGAGTGCGCACCCCGTCGGTAGTGGAAGAACATGCCGCTCAGTCCGAGGCCGCGCCGTTCTCCGAGCCCGGCGAAGAGGCGGAGCGGGATCTGGATGTTCCGGCGTTCATGCGCCGGTTGCAGTTCTAAGCAGCACTGGCATGGGGTTGCGAAAGGAGGGCTTGCCACGGCAGGACTGGTTGTTGCAGGCGGTGATGGGTTCCAAAGCGACTCCAGAGGCCGAAAAATGTACCAGAAAATGTACCCGGTTCGGCCGGATGGTAGTTCGGTTGTATGCGGATTCGGTTATTGTAGAAAGAGACAATAGCCCGATTGAGGCCAAAGCGGCGTACCGGACGCCTCGGCGGCCAGCAGAGCTAAGTCGGCCTTGTATTGTCACCCGTGCGGTGCAGACTGTAGCTGCTACGGGGAAGAGCCAATGAAGACGAAGTGCGCCTCCCGTGGGCAGACGCATGGCACGAAATCCAAAAGTGGAGAGGATGCTAACGGGATGAAATGGTCTTTCGTATTGGCACTCGTAGTTGCCCTAGTCGGGTTTGGAACAGACGCGGGGCGCGCAGCGGCGCTGAACGCACCGCACACGCTGCATCATGCCAAGACGGCGACCCCTCACCTCACAGAAACCAGACATGCCAGAAGGCATCGCGCCTCGACGCATAGCGCCCGGCGTGCGGCCAAATCCACTGCGGCGCAAGCCAAGGCAGCGCCGGTTCGTTCGGCGGGCAGGGCAGCAGCGGGTGTGCGCCGGGCCAAGCTCTCGGTTCGCCATCATCGCTACTATGAGCGCTTTACCGCCAGTTCCTTCGTCACCGGCAATATCGGCGAGGGCGACATCACCACCGGCGAAGATCCATTGGTTCGCCAGGCTGCTATTGACGCGCTGGGCGACATGAACGGAACCGCGGTGGTCATCAACCCCTCGAATGGGCGAATTCTGGCGATGGTGAACCAGAAGCTGGCTCTTTCGCCGGGTGCGGAGCCCTGCTCCACCATCAAGATCACTGTGGCTATGGCGGCTCTCTCAGAGGGACTGGTTAATCGGGATACGATGGTGCAGTTGCCCGGCTTCCGCATGAACATGACCCAGGCGTTGGCCCACAGCAACAATCTTTATTTTGAGGAGCTTGGCCGCGAACTTGGCTTTGACCGGGTGCGTCATTATGCAACCCAGTTCGGGCTGGGCGAGCTGGCCGGATATCACATCCAGGGTGAGCAGCTAGGTGCCTATCCCGATCACGCATTGCCTGCCTCAGAGGGCGGCGTGGGTCGCATGTGCAGCTTCGGTCAGGGCGTTTCGCTGACTCCTCTGCAACTGGGCGCATATGTGGCCGCTCTCGCCAACGGAGGCACCCTCTACTATCTGCAGCACCCCACTACGCCGGAGGAGGTAGCAGCGTTCCAGCCCAAAGTGAAGCGGACTCTGGACATTGCCCGGTATATTCCTGACCTGCAGGACGGCATGGCTGGTGCGGTGGAGTATGGCACCGCACGCCGGTTGCGCGCCAACTTCCACGAACTGCCGGTCTTCGGCAAGACTGGAACCTGTTCGGACAAGGGAACCCGGTTTGGGTGGTTCGCCTCCTACTCCGACTCGCCCCAGGGCAGCCTGGTGACAGTCTTCTTCCTTGAAGGCGGCCGGCCCACCTTCGGCCCCCGCGCCGCGGAGTTGACCGGCGCGTTCTACAAGAATCTGTGGGACCGCAACTACTTTGCGGAAAAAGGACCGCAGACGGCACAGATTACGTCGGCTGTTCCTTCTCTGGGCGCCGCACAGTAAGGCTTGCCCTCCCTCCAGGTCATCCTGCAAAAGCCGCCCTCGGGCGGCTTTTTGGGTCTGATCCTCTTCCAGGCACGAAGACGTGCGTCGAATTCCCGTTTGCATCATCCGATAGGATAAGACTTCCCCCGGGTGAATTCGCGTTTTGGCTGGAGCGCGGGAGCTGTCGGTGAGAACTCACCTTTTGGTAGACGGGATTTCCCCTTATGGCTTTGCCTACGCATATTCTTCTGATGTACGGCTATTTGCTGCTGTTCGCCTGGGTTCTGGTGGAGCAGCTGGGGATTCCGCTGCCTGCTACGCCGGTTTTGCTGGCCGCCGGGGCGCTCTCGGCCGAGCATGAGATCAGCTTTTCACTGGCGCTGCTTGCTGGGCTGGTGGCTTCGCTTGTGGCCGATAGCGCCTGGTTCATAGTGGGGCGCAAGTTCGGTCACCTTGTGCTACGCGTGCTGTGCAAACTCTCCCTGGAGCCAGCGATCTGTGTGCGCAAGACGCAGAACTCGTTTGGGCGCCGCCGCGCGGTAACGCTGATGATTGCCAAGTTCGTGCCCGGGCTCGCCACTCTGGCGCCGCCGGTTGCGGGGCAGAACGGGATGTCCTTCGCGCCCTTCCTGCTGTTCGACGGCATCGGCTCGTTGCTGTGGGTGAGCGTACTGCTGGGTGCCGGCAGACTGTTTGGCGATGCGCTCAAGCGCGACCCCAGCATGCTGGACTGGGTGGGCCACTTTTCTGGTGCGCTGCTGGTTCTGGGCGTGGCAGGTTTCCTGCTTGGCCGCGTTTACCGCAGCCGCCGCTTCATGAGGAAGCTGGTGGATGCGCGCCTGGAGCCGCAGGAACTGAAGAGACAGATTGATGCAGGCGAGCAGGTGTTTATCGTAGACCTGCGTCATCCGCTTGAGCTGCTGCCGGACCCCTACACATTGCCCGGCGCACTGCATCTTACGCCGGAAGAGCTGGCTGCGCGCATCCAGGAGATTCCCCGCGACCGTGACGTTGTGCTCTATTGCACTTGCCCCAGCGAGGCCACAGCCGCCAAAACGGCAATGATTCTGCACAAGCTGGGTATTGAGCGCGTGCGGCCACTGCGCGGCGGCTACGACGAATGGAAGCGGCTCGGCTACCCGTTGGACGCGGTACCGCCCGCAATTCCCGTGGGGGAAGTGACCGCCTGACTTTGGCGGCCTGCATTCAGGCCGTGGGGAACAGCGCGGCGATTCTGGTGCCGATAGGCGATCCGATTCCGCTGCACGGGTCGGGGCCGGTTGACGCGTCGTACAGCCCGTTGCCGCCTACGGTGATGTCGTTGAATGCGCCCTGGTTTTGCCACAGCCGGGGTGTGACAAAACCCAGCTTGGTTCCAAATGCGGCAAACAAGCCGGCGTAGAGCGGCGCCACCGCGCTAGTGCCACCTGCAATCTTTTCCGCTCCGTGGACGAAGATGGAGTAGCCGCTGTTGGGGTCGGCGTCGGCAGCCACGTCGGGAACCATCCTGCCTTTGCCCGCAGTGCTGTTGGGCGGCGCAGGCGGTGCGCCAATTTGAAACGCCTGCACGGGGAAGATGGTCGAGTAACCGCCTCCGGTTCCCGAACCGTCGGTCTGGCCGGGGTTGTCGTTCCAGACGGTTTCCTGCGTGGAGGTCTTGTAGGTTCCTCCGCAGCCCACCACGTGCGGGCAGGAGGAGGGCACATCGACATTGGCTGGGGTGGGGCCGCCATCGCTGGAGTCGTTGTCGCCGGCGGCACCAAAAACGACCATGCCCGCACTGGTTGCGGCCGCGGCGGTCGATTCCATCTGCTGTGCGTCTGCTGCCCCCCAAATAGCCTCGTCAGCGCCCCAGGAGATGGAGCAGATATCGCAGCCGTCGGAGGTCGCCTTCTGCACGGCGGAGGGTATGTCCTGCGACCAGTAGACACGGATGGTGGCGGGTTTGCCCGTTGCCGCGAAGTAGGCGGCTCCGGCGACCTCGATGTCCAATGCGACCTCGACATCGGGATCGTCGCTGGCCCCCGGACTCTTGTTGGGAGTGTTTTGCGTGCCATCCACTGAGACGTCTGTGATCTGCGGCGTGGGCTGGCCAATGGAATGGAAATACGCGTCCAAATCGGACTGCACCCAGCCGCCGTCCAATTCCACAATGGCAATCACCCCGCCGCCGGCAAGGCCCGCAGGCCAGTTGTAGGCGGCGCAAAGGCTGGGCACGCTCCATGGACGAGCGGCTGACGTGGCCTGAACCGCTGGGAGGCTATACCTGCGCAGCTTGAAGTAGGGTTTGCATCGTACCCGGTGTGGTCTGCTCATGCAGGCTCCTTTGCACGCATCGGGCGTGGTGGGCGTGAGTATGCCATAGCCGGGCTTTGAAAGGCAAAGCTGCCCACGCCCCGAGGCCTTAATATGGGTGGGGACAGTCATTGTCCCCGGAGCTTGAACACTTGGCATACGACGATCTGCGCGACTGGATGAAGACTCTCGAAAAGCACGGCGAACTCAAGCGAATTCGCGAAGAGGTTTCGCCGGAGCTGGAGATTACGGAAATCACTGACCGCGTGTCGAAGATCGGCGCGCGGCAGGGCGCCAAGAGCAGCACGGCGAAAGGGAACTACGCGCCTGGTGGGCCTGCTCTGCTCTTTGAGAATGTGAAGGGACATCCCGGCCACAAGGTATTGATCAACCAGTTTGGCAGTGAGCGGCGCATGGCGCTGGCTCTCGGCGTAGAGCGGCTGGACGACATCGCCGAGCGCATCCGGGGCCTGATGAATTTGAAGGCGCCTGAAGGTCTCTTCGACAAGCTCAAGATGCTGCCGCAACTGGGAGCGCTCACGAGCGCATTTCCCAAGACCGTGAGCGCCAAAGACGCGCCGTGCAAGGAAGTGATTCTCAGGGAGAACTTCGATCTGCGCCAATTTCCAATCCTCAAGTGTTGGCCGCACGACGGAGGGCCGTTTATTACGCTGCCTTGCGTGCATACCCGCGACCCGCGTTCGGGCAAGCGCAATATCGGCATGTACCGGATGCAGGTGTTTGACGGCCAGACCACAGGGATGCACTGGCAGCGGCAGAAGGTGGCCGCTGAGCACTATCGCGAGGCGCTGCGTGCAGCGGCAGCTTCAGTGTCGGACGCTGATCCCCTGACTGCGCGCGTGGCGGCTATGGCGGAGTCGGCAGGCGGCGCGGTCGCCATTCCCGACGGCCCCATCGGCGGTCTGCCGCAGGTGGCCATGGGCAATCTGAAAGGCTCGCGGCTGGAGGTTGCAGTGGCCATTGGCACCGATCCAGCCACGACGTTTGCCGCTATTGTGCCCGCGCCGCCGGAGGTGGAGGAGTTCATGATTGCCGGCTTCCTGCGCGGCAAGCCGGTGGAGATCGTGAAATGCGAGACGGTCGATCTGGAGGTGCCGGCCCACGCTGAGATCATTCTCGAAGGTTACGTGGAGTTGGGTGAGCTGCGCACGGAAGGCCCTTTCGGCGACCACACCGGCTTTTACACCATGACCGAGGAGTACCCGGTCTTTCATCTCACGTGCATCACCCATCGTAAAGACCCTATCTACGCAGCCACCATCGTGGGCAAGCCTCCAATGGAGGACGCCTGGATGGGCAAGGCCGTGGAGCGCATTTTTCTGCCCGCGATGAAGATGCAGATTCCCGAGCTGGTGGACATTCATCTGCCCGTCGATGCCGTCTTCCATAACCTGATGATCGTGTCAATCAAGAAGAGTTATCCCGGCCAGGCGCGCAAGGTGATGAACGCAATCTGGTCGCTGGGACAGGCCATGTTTACCAAGTGCATCGTGGTTGTGGATGAAGACTGCGATGTGCAGGACGTGGGCGAAGTGGTGCTGCGCGTAGCCAACAACATTGACCCGGAGCGCGACATCCAGTTCACGCTGGGGCCAGTGGACTCGCTCGACCATGCATCGCGCCTGCCCAACTACGGATCGAAGATGGGCATCGATGCCACGCGCAAATGGAAGGCCGAAGGCTTCGAGCGCCCCTGGCCGGCCATGATCGAAATGGATCGCGCCACCAAGGCCAAAGTGGATGCGTTGTGGGCGAAGCTGGGGCTTTGAGGGCTCGCGAAGGGGCCTCTGATTTACCCTGAATTCATGCATGGTGTATTCCGCGGACGCATGGTTGCTCTGATGGCAGCCGTGCTGGCCGCTGCAACTCCGTTGTGCGCGCAGCAGGCGCCGGGTGCGTTTCGCTGGATTGACTTTCACTCGCAGAAGGATCAGGACGTGATCGTCTGGGTCACGCGGTCGCTGGAGTCCGCAAAGTGGACCGCGATTCGCGAGATTGGTGTGGAGTATGACGCGGCGCTGGTTGTCACCACGCTCAGGACAACTCCGCAGTCGCCGGCCAATGCGGACACCTTCGCCGTGTGGAGCGTGTCGCTGACCAATCACGCCATTACGCCGCTGCTGAAGGGCGTGAATCTGCGCTGGCTTGACTGGCTGCACTTCAGAGAAGGCTTGCCGATGGAGCCCGGCATTCTCTACGACAATTGCAGCGAATGCGCGGCAGACACCTATTTCACCACCTTCCGGTACGACCCTCCGCGACATGAGTGGGCGGCGCGCTGGATGCGCGGAGGCGAGGGAGTGCACGTGTGGAGTGCGAGCCCGCCGCCGGGCGTGAACTGGACGCAGGTCTTCGCCGTTATGGGCGAGGAGAATGGGCGCGAGCTGGTGGGCACCTGGAACCACTTCGACTATGGCAAGCAGAAGCCTACCGAAGACTATGTGTACCAGTACGATCTGGATCCCTTCAGCGGTTTGGAGCGCACCCAGCAGTTCAGCGGGAAAGAAGCCGACGCCATGAAGATGAGGCTCTGCCGTGCGCAGGATGCGGTTGCAGGAATGATGCACGGCCAGGATGCGCCGCTCTGCCAGCAGTACGTGAACATGCACTTTGAGCGCAGGCCCGTGACGACGCCGCCGGCTAACAACCACGGGCAATCCACGCCGCCCGGCGCGAGGCATTGAAGGAAGCTACTGCGGATAGGAAAACTTGTGCGATGACAGTAGTTTGCGGCGGCCACGCTGAAGCCACCGAACCGACTTGTCAGTTGCTGTGAACCCCGCCCGGAATCCATCGTATACTGGATTTATGTCGATTGTGCGCAACCTCACCGGCATTGCCAAAGGCATGAGCATCACCTTCCGGGAGATCTTTGAACCGACGCAGGTGGAGAACTACCCCGATGGTCCCGGCCCCATGCGCGGCGCCATCTTCCAGCAGCGCTTTCGCGGCGCGCACCAGTTGCAGCGCGACGAAAACGGTTTGGAAAAGTGCGTGGCGTGCTTCCTTTGCGCCGCCGCGTGTCCCTCGAACTGCATCTTCATCGAGGCCGCCGAAAATACCGAGGAGAACCGCATCTCCTCCTCCGAGCGCTATGCCAAGGTCTACAACATCGACTACAACCGCTGCATCTTCTGCGGCTATTGCGTTGAAGCCTGTCCGACGGACGCCATCACACACGGACACGGCTTTGAGCTAGCCACGTTGAACGCCACCAACCTGGTCATGCGCAAGGAAGACATGCTGGTTTCGGCGAGCGCGTTGACGGCGGCGAAGTAGAGAAACGATCCTTTGTTCATTTCAGACATTCAACGGTTACCGGCTAAAGAGCGGCAGGCTGTGGATGGGAGTGTCAACTCACCTCGTCCTTAACGCCCGCTCTATTCTAGAGCGTGGGTCGCTCTTCCAGTTTCTCAGGTGGCCGATGACGCCGGAGGCGGAACTGCGCATCAAGTTCGAACCGCCGCATTGCAGAACGGTGCTGGGCCTCTCGAACATTTCCTTCGGCTTGTACGCGTATGTGCGGCACGACCCGCAAATATGTTGAAGACGGTTTGCGCAAAGAGTGCGCGGGCCGGTGTTTTATGTCGAGGATACTTTCTTCGGGCTGCATGGGATGGCCGACCTGACCTCAGACGATGATGAGGTGCGTGAGCAGCGCGAGACGAAATATTGGATGGTGTGGCGGCGGTGGGCTTTGCATAGAATTACCGCCGATTGTGCAACATTGGAATCACGGCAATCGACAGAACGTGTATGGCCTCCTCGAACGGCCGGGGTGCTACGGCTTCGCGGCGTTGCATTCCCGGCCGTTCGTATTTTTTAGAGCTTTTCCCTTTAGACAATCGATTGACTTTACAAATTCAAGAATGCTTTAATGGTCAGCGGCGGGAGATGAGTAAATCTTCTTTGCTGGATTACGCAGAGTTTAGAAACGGTTGGGGGCGGCGATGCTTGCAGCGATTGTGTTGTCGGGTGCTTTGTTGTGCGGATGCGGCGGCGGAACTCCGGCGGGGGCTTCGGCTTCCAGCGCGCAGGTGGCCGGACCTGTTGTTTCGACGACTGCGGCGCAGAATGGCGCAGTGATCGTGAAACTGTCCACCACGACTGCGGGCGCAACCATCCACTACACGGTCGATGGAAGCACTCCTACCACTTCGTCGCAGATTTACGAGGCGCCGTTTCTGGTGGCGTCGAATCTTACAGTAAAGGCCATTGCTGCTGAGTCGGGCAGCGCCAGCAAGGTCACCAGCCGAAGCTTTACGCCCAACATTCCATCGGGCACGCTGGTGTGGAGCGACGAATTTACCAACGCAACCGGCGCCAGTGCTGCGCCCGATTCGACAGTGTGGACTTACGACACGGGCAACAGCGGATTTGGCAACCACGAGCTTGAGCACTATTGCGCATGGGGATCGAACACCGCGCCCTGCTCGACGGCAAACCCCAGTGCCTACGTGGGCACTGACGGCTCTCTGCACATCGTCGCGCGGAAGCTTGCAGACGGAGCCTACACATCAGCGCGGTTGAAGTCGCAGGGGTTGTTCAGTTTCCAATATGGCCGCTTTGAGGTGCGCGCCCGCGTGCCGGAGGCGCAGGGTTTTTGGCCCGCCGCGTGGCTGCTGGGCAACAACATCACCACCGTACGGTGGCCGGCCTCCGGTGAAATGGATGTGCTGGAGCGGGTGAACGCGGCGAAGACGCCCGATTGGAACGAAGGCTCAATCCACGGAATCGGGTTTACCGGCGACACCGGACTGGGTACGGTATTCCATTTTCCTGCCGGGCAGACGGCGGCAGAATGGCACACCTACGGCATGATCTGGGCCAAGGGTACAGTGGCGTATTACGTCGACGACCCTGCGCATCCTTACGTGACGTACACAATCGCTGACATGAAGCGCTTGCCCGGGACCATTTGGCCGTTCGATGCAGGACAGAGCAGCTACATTCTTCTTAATCTTGCAGTTGGCGGCGACTGGCCGCACTCGCCCGATGCAACAACGCCGTTCCCAGCGGAGATGCAGGTGGATTACGTGCGGGTGTACACGAACTAGGCGCGGACGAACCAGCAAGGGTGCGGCGGGACTGCTTACGTTTCGATTCCCGCAAATAGCCGTTGGAAAGCCAGAGCGCACCGTTCGCTGCAAAGCGGATTGCGCGTCGATTGCCCTTGTGATAGAAACAAATTATTCAAGTTTGCCCCCTAAAGGGCAGGCCTGGATTTCATGCAGAGTGGCTGAGGGACGGGCCCTGTGACGCCACGACAACCTGCCTGGGCAAACCAGGAGTATGGTGTCAACTCTCGCCCGGAAACGGGGAACATGAGATTCGGGGGTCGCTTCAGCACTCTTTGCCGCGGCGGCTCGCACGGTTTTTTCGAGTCATTTCACGTTCGCTCATCCATGAGCCGGTCACGCGCCCGCGTATCCGCAGTCACTCGCGCCAAAGCGAGGGACTTGTGACGACTGCTTACGAGTTGCGATGCCGGGAATGCGGCAAGACCTATGGGCTTCAACCGCTTTCCATCTGTGATGAGTGTTTTTCCCCGCTCGAGGTTGCGTATGACCTTGAGTACGCCCGCACCCGCTTTACCCGCGAGGCTATCAGCCAGGGACCGTTGAATATGTGGCGCTATCGCGCGCTGCTGCCGGTTGCGGATAGCTACGAGCCGCAGACGCCGGCGGGGATGACGCCGCTGGTGAAGGCTCCACGGTTGGCAGCGCGCATTGGCGCACGCAATCTCTACATCAAGAATGACGCCGTTTGCATGCCCACGCTGAGCTTCAAGGATCGTGTGGTGGCAGTGGCGCTGGCCAATGCGCAGGCCTTCGGTTTCGACACGGTCGGGTGCTCCTCGACCGGCAACCTGGCTAACGCAGTGGCCGCCGGAGCAGCGCGACTGGGGCTGAAGACTTTCATTCTGGTTCCTGCTGACCTGGAGCCCGCCAAGATACTCAACACGCAGGTGTATGGCGCAACTCTGGTGCGCGTGGAGGGCAACTACGACCACGTCAACCGTCTTTGCTCGCAGATTGCCGACCGCTACAACTGGGGCTTTGTGAACGTGAATCTGCGGCCCTACTACGCCGAGGGATCGAAAACGGTGGGCTTTGAGATCGCTGAGCAACTGGGCTGGCGCCTGCCGGATAACATCGTCGTCCCCATGGCCGGCGGTTCCTTGATTACGAAAATTCGCAAGGCCTTTGGTGAATTGATTGCCCTCGGGCTGGTTGAGGACAAGCCGGTTCGCTTCTTTGGAGCGCAGGCTACCGGCTGCTCGCCGATCACCAAGGCTGTCAAGAACGGGACGGACATCATCGAGCCGCAGCGCCCAAACACAATTGCCCGCTCGCTGGCCATCGGTAACCCGGCAGATGGAATTTACGCCGCGCGCGCCATTCGCGCCTCAGGCGGCTGGGCTGAGGATGTGTCGGATGTGGAGATTGTGTCGGCCATCGAGGAGCTGGCGGAGACGGAGGGCATCTTTACCGAGACGGCTGGCGGTGTCACGACGGCTGTTGCGGCGCGGCTTTATGCGCACGGCCGCATACAGCCCGATGAACTGACCGTTGCCTGCATCACCGGCAATGGATTGAAGACCACCGATGTGCTGGCCGGCGCTTACGACCAGAACAAGGCCATCCGCCCGCGGCTGGCCGATTTCGAAAACTTTGTGGAAGAACACGCAGCAGCGGGTCCAGAGTGGAACCAGGCCTGGAGCCTGGCAGGAGAAGCCAATGTCCGTTAGAGTTTTGTTGCCGAATGCATTTCAGAAGCACACCAACAACGTGCGCGAGATCGATAGTACGGCGGCTAACCTGCCGGAATTGGTGGGCGAGATTGAGGAGCGGTTCCCGGCACTGCGCCAGCACCTGCGCGGCGAGGACGGGCAGATCCGCCGCTTCATCAACTTCTACGTCAACGAAGAAGACATCCGCTTCCTTGGCAATGAAAAGTACAGCTTTCAAGAGGGCGATGAAGTACTGGTGATCCCCTCGATTGCGGGCGGTTGCCTCTAAAGCATTTTCACGGTTGCTGTAAGCCAAAGCTGGCACACTCAAGTGGCGTTTTCCCCAAAAAAACGCCACCCTGCACCGCGCTCAAAACGCCTCATGGTAGCTGTGAAAATGCCTTAAGTTACAAGTTACTCGTGTTATCGAGGGCTCTCCCGGTGCGGAGAGCCCTTTTCATTACTGCTGAGTTAAAGATATGAGATAGATGGATGTATTTGCACCGTATTTGTGTCGGCTTGACAATCCTTTTACATCCCCCGGCGGATACTACTCGCGTGATTGCGCACGTTGAGCAGAAGACGTCTTCGATTCTGACAGTCGATTCCACCCCCGCGGTGGAAATCTATATTTCCACGCAGACTCCGGTCTTTCCCGCCACTTGCGCCATGCCCCGTATTCATGCGGAGGTGGGGCGTTACAGAGTGCGCCTGGCACAAACCGTCGAAGATCGTGAGGCTGCGTGCCGTTTGCGATTCAAGGTCTTCAATATCGAGTTGGGCGAGGGGTTGGAGAGCTCGTATGCGACGGGGCTGGATACCGACCAGTTCGACCTGTTCTGCGAACATCTGCTGGTGGAGGACAAGCTGGAAGCCAATCCTGCACGGCGCATTGTGGGCACTTACAGGATGCAGTCTGGTTCAATGGCTGGCGATAACATGGGTTATTACTCCGAGCAGGAGTTCAACTTTGCCCCCTACGAACCGCTGCGGCCGGGAGTTCTGGAGTTGGGCCGCGCTTCGATTGACCGCGAACACCGCACTCCCGAGGTGCTGACACTGCTGTGGCGGGGCATTGCGCAGTATGCTACTGACATGGGGCTGCGCTACCTGATCGGTTGCTCGTCGCTGAACTCCAAAGACCCGGCCAAGGGTTGGCAGATGTATAGCCAACTTGAGCACTACCGGGCTTCGCCGGAGTTTGAAACCGTGTCGACCGCTGCCTACGCCTGCCCCACCGAGCAAGAGGGCGCACACGCACAGCCGTCGCCCGATGCGCTGGAATCACCGGCTCCCACCAAGGTTCCCAAGTTGCTTAAAACGTATCTTGCCATTGGCGCGCGCATCTGCGCTCCGCCGGCCTGGGACAGGGAGTTTGGCACCATTGATTTCCTTACGCTGCTCGATCTCAAGTTGATTTCGCCATCGGCGCGCAATCGCTTCCTGGCTCCGCTGACACGGTGAACCTGCGAGCTGCCCGGCGCGCTGTGGCGCTGGGTTTGGCGCTGCTGCTTTGCGTTCTCCGCTTTTGGATTGCCCACCTGCGCAGACCGTTGACACTGCCGCGGCGCGCGCACTGGGTTCAGTCTTCGTGCCGGTTGATTCTGGCCAGCCTGGGTATTCATTATCGCGTTGAGGGCCAGCCGCCCAGCCACGGGCTGGTGGTTGCGAATCACCTAAGCTATCTCGACATCCTCATCCTCAGTGCAGCCATGCCATGCTTTTTTGTGGCCAAGGCTGAAATAAGGGGCTGGCCATTTTTTGGCAAGGCGGCGCGCACCGGTGGAACGCTGTTTATCGACCGGTCCAGCAGGACCAGCGCGGAGAGGGTGGCAGCCAAGATCAGCGAGCGGCTTGCGCTGCCGGTGCCCGTGCTGTTCTTTCCTGAGGGCACAATCTCCGATGGCAGCACCGTGCTGCACTTTCACTCGCGGCTGTTTGAGCCTGCAATTGTGGCTGGAGCGCCGGTGACGGCTGCTGCTGTTCGCTACGTGCTCCCGGAGGGAGCTGAGGAGCGCGATCTCTGCTGGTTTGGCGATGATGCATTTTTGCCGCACCTTTTTAAGGCGCTGGGTACGGCCGGCTTTTCCGCTGAGGTCCGCTTTGGTGAGCCGCAGGTTTACACTCACCGCCGCGCCGCCGCCGACCAAACCCATGCAGAGATTACCGCGATGCGGAATGGCAATGGGCTTGTGCTGCAATAGCTGCCGTGGGCATCCGGAATTTGTTCAATGCAGAATTGCGCGTCCTAGCGGAAACAGGTAATCCAAGTCCCCGTTTCAGTATGCGTAAAAGACGCGCTCTAATGAATCGTGCGCGATCCAGGCGGAATTGAGCGATAGACTTCAATGACCTGACTATCATCTTTCTGACCGAGGCCCAGGTTGGCGGCAGAGCGGAACATATCCAATGCCTGTTCAGCGAGAGGAACGGAGGCACTGTGTTCCTTCCCGGCTGCCACCACAATGCCAAGATCCTTCACAAAGATATTGATGGCACTCGTTACCTCAGGGTCTTGCGTCAGCATGCGCGGACCCCGGTCTCGTAACATCCAGCTGGATGCCGCCGAATTCCCAAGGACACGCAGCGCCTGTTCCGGATCAATGCCGATTCTCTCAGCCAACGCAAAAGCCTCGGCACATGCCGCAATGTGCACTCCGCAGAGAAGCTGATTGACAGTCTTCATTGCAGATCCCTGGCCTGGTTGCAGCCCAATATGAAAGATCTTGTCTCCCATGGCCTGCAAAAGCGGCTTAGCAGCTTCAAAGGTCTCTTGCGAACCAGCCGCCATGATCGAAAGCTTTGCAGACTCGGCTCCTACCGTACCTCCAGAGACCGGGGCATCAAGGAACCGATAGCCGGCTGCTTCAACCCGGTCTGCGAGTCGCGCAACCGATGCGGAAGGACATGTCGCCGACAGAATCACGATCGCGCCCATTTTTAGAGAGTTCAAGGCGCCTGCTTCAAAAAGGACCTCTTCAGCCTGAGAGATATTGACGACCATGAGCAGGAGAGCATCAGCGTCCCGTGCAGCTTCAGCTGCCGACGATGCGGGCTGGCCGCCCTCTCTGGAGAATGCAGCAAGCGCATCTTTTCGCAGATCGAATCCACGGGTTTCGAATCCTGCGCGAACGAGGCTCTTCGCCATAAGAAGGCCCATCGCTCCCAGTCCCACGAACGCAACTTGAGTGCCATTCATGAACTTTCTCCTTGCTGGAAAATTAGGCGCCAACCGATGGGGCTGCCGTCGACCCTCGCACCACGAGGCTGGTGGAGACCAGAAATTCGCGCCGCATCTTTGGGCTGTCTGGCTCCTCAGCTTGCAGGCGGAGAGCTTCGAATGCGGCGTGCGCCAAGTCTGCGCGGGAGAGGCGGATGGTGGTCAGCGGCGGCAGAGTGAACTCGGCGAAATCAATGTCGTCCAGGCCGACAACCGACAAATCCTGGGGCACGCGCAGGCCTGCCATGTAGGCGGCGCGCAGCACGCCGATGGCGGTCATGTCGTTGGAGCAGAGGACCGCAGTGGGGCGCGCTGACAGGGCCTGCAACTTTCCATAGCCGGCCACGCCGCCCTTCAGCGTGTGGTCGCACTCGATGACCCACTTCTTCTGGATGGGCAGGCCCACCGCTTCCATGGCCGTGCGGAAGTCGTTTTCGCGGGTGATGGCGGAGTGCAGCTTGTGCGGTCCGGCCAGGAAGGCGATCTTGCTGTGGCCCAGTTCCACCAGGTGCTTGACGGCGGCGTGGATGCCAGTGGTGTAGTCCAGCAGGATGGTGCTGGTCTTGGGGTCGTCGAGGCGGAACTCGGCGAGCACCATGGGGATGTCGTGGTGCACCAACTGGTCCAGTACGGGCTCCTCTTCGCCGAAGGTGAGCACGGCAACGCCATCTACCTTGCGCTCAATCATGCGGCGGACGCAGGTGGTGAGGATGGCGGGATCGCTGTTCGAGGAGCTCACGAGGATCTCGTATCCGTGGGCCACGGCCACCTCTTCAAAACTCTGGATTAGCTCAGGGAAGAAGGGGTTTGTAATGTTCTCAACGATGATGCCGAGAAGACGGCTGCGTCCCGAGACGAGAGTGCGCGCATGTGTGTTGGGAAAGTAATTGAGCTGCTCGATGGCCTGCCAGACACGCTTTTTGAGCCGCTCGCTCACTACGGGAGCGCCGTTGATAGTTCTGGAGACCGTAGCGATGGAGACCTTGGCCAGGGCGGCAACTGCGCGAATGTCGGGCACCTTGTCGTCGGTCCTGCGGATTGGTTTTCGAGCCACGACCCACTCCTCATGCAAATCAACAGAACAATAAAGGTGAAGTTACATCATAGAGCAGGATGCACTCTGCGAATGAGCATGTTTGCGCAGAAGAAAACAGGCTCTACGATTTGTCGGCTATCAAGAGGCGCAGATCGCGCAAATTGTGGCCGGTGGGGCCGGTGACCACGGCGTCACCCAGGGCGGTAAAAAGTGGGCAGGCGTTGAAGGCGCGCAACGACTCCTCGGGGTTGAACCCGAAGGCGCGCGCGCGGTCGACGGTGGTGGGGTCGGCGATAGCCCCGGCGGTTCGGGTGTTGCCATCGATGCCATCGGAGCCGGCGCTCAGCACTGTGAGCATTTCGCCAGGATGGTGCGCTAGTTCGAGAGCGCATGCCAGGGCAAACTGCTGGTTGCGGCCACCTGCTCCCGGAGTGCGGTCCATGGTCACCGTCACCTCGCCGCCAGAGATGAGGCAAAGCCGCGGATGGCTGGCGCGCAGGGCATGGAAGCGCTCCAATAAGTAGCGCGCGGCATCGGCATAATCCCAGTCGTCACAGGAGTTATCCACCGCGACAAAGTAACCGGCCTTCTGAGCCAGGGTGCGGGCGTTCTCCACCAGATCGTGGCTTGAGAGCAGAAGCTCGAAGACCGAGTCGCGAAAGGCCTCGTCTTCGCCGGACATATTGGTAGCCGCTGTAACGCGGCGGGCCTGGGTGACCTCGGTCCGGGACTGCTTGGGGAAAAATGGAGGGTGCCACCCCTTATTGCCCGGCGACTCGGGCAGGTCTTCACGCTCGAAAAAGGCGCGGACCGAAGCCGGCAGCTTGGGACCAAGACCGTACTTCGCGATGATGGTGCGCACATCCTCGACCGTGGAGTGATCGGGCGAGGTGGGGCCGGAGGAGAGCGCGTCCAGCGAGCGCAAGGGCACGTCGGGCAACAGCAGTGAGACCTTGGTGGCCTCGGGTGCGGCCATGGCCAGTCGTCCGCCTTTGACGGAGGAAAAATGCTTGCGGATGGTGTTGATCTCGTTGATGGGTGCGCCTGAGGCGAGCAGCGCGTTGTGGAAAGCCATCGTCTCGTCGAGCCCGATCTGCGGGTCCAAAGGCAGGTCAAACATGGCCGAGCCGCCGCCCGAAATCAGGAAAAAGATCAGTGTGTCTTTCTTCGCCTTCTTGAGCATGGCCAACGTGGCTCGTGCGGCCGCGAACGTATCCTCGTTGGGGAGCGGGTGGCCGCCCTCGAAGTAACGAATGCGCCAGTTGCGCCGCTTGGGAAGATACTTTGAACAACAGATGCCGCGCAGACCTTTGCGGCGTTTCATGCGGTCCAGCAGAACGTCCAGCATGGGACCGGCCGCCTTGCCCATCGCAATCACAAAGACGCGCTTGTAGCTGGAGAGGTTAATCGTGTCCGGGCCGCTGCCGTCGGGCAAAAGGCGCTGGAGCGTATTGCCTTCAAAGCGGATGCGGCGGTCGAAGGCCGATCCAATGTTGCACGCATCCAGGGCGCCGGCAAAGATTTCGGCGGCTTTGGTATGAAGGAAATCGAGGACGGAGTCACCGACTGGCGTCATGGCAATTGCTCCTTCAGCCAACCGGCAAGCGCGAATTGCATCGGCTGCAGTTGACCGGTAAAAAAGTGATCGGCGCCAGGAAGAAGCACCAGTCGTTTGGGTTCGGCTGCGGCCGCAGCTGCCTGTATCAATTGCGAGCCGGGCGCGTACTGGTCGCTGTCTCCGCTCAGGAAAAGCTTGGGCAGAGTGCAGCCGGAAAGAAAAGGGTATGTGTAGTCGCGGCCGTCTGCATGCGTGGGCAGGCCCAACGCTGCGAGAGCGCGTACACCGGGGCGCGTACTGCCGCCTGCCGGTGCGCCGCAACAGGCCCGCAGCGCCATGGCCGCGCCAAAACTGAAGCCCACTACAACGAGGGGCCGCCTGAATTCGTTTTCAAGCCAGTCGAGCGCGGCCATCACGTCGCCGGTTTCAGCTTCTCCGTCGTGCGCGCCCTGGCTCAGTCCCGTGCCGCGGAAGTTGAAGCGCAGCACCGGCCAGCGTAAACCCCACTCCTGCGCGTTGAGCGCTTTCATGGCGTGGTAGACCACCTTGTTGTGCATTGAGCCGCCACCCACCGGATGAGGATGGCACACCAGCGCAGCAAACGGCGCATCTGGCGCGCCCTCATTGAGGAGCGCCTCCAGGCGGCCTGCGGGACCTGTCAGGTTCACGCCGCGCAGCTTGGCGTGCCCTGGATGCGAGCCTGGGTTGGCTGATGCAGATGTGGAGATCATTCCACAATACATTCTACGCTCAGGTGGGTGCTGTGCCGCATGCATCGACGATGCGTTTTGAGGGAGAGATGCGCCGCAGCTGGAAGAGGGGTGGAGGGGCGAGAAATCCCGGAAGTGGTGGTAGGAATGGCTATGTACGGTATTCTGGCAGCATCATGTCAGAACTTAAGCCTCTTGATCCCATCCGGTTTACGCGCGAACTTGTAGAAATTGAATCCACAACGTACCACGAGGGCGCTGTGGGAGATTTCCTGGCCGATTTTCTTGCCCGGCGCGGCTGGGCGGTGGAGAAGACGGCGGTGCCCCAACCGGAGGAGAGCGCCAACGGCGGCGCGCGCTGGAATGTCTATGCCGGTGTGGCGGGCGAGACGCCGGACCTTGTGTTTTCTACACATATGGACACCGTGCCGCCTTACATTCCGTTCAGCGAGGACGCTGACTTCATGTATGGACGCGGCGTCTCCGACGCCAAGGGCATTATTGCCGCGCAGGTGGCCGCCGCTGAAGCGCTACGCACCGCTGGATTTCGGGTTGGCTTGCTGTTTGTGAGCGGCGAGGAGCGCGACTCGGCCGGTGCCAAGGTGGCGAATCTTTCGCCCAAGGGCAGCCGCTTTCTTATCAACGGCGAGCCTACGGATAATCGTTTGGCTTTGGCTTCCAAGGGCGCTTTGCGCGCGGTCTTCAAGGCTGCCGGCAAGATGGCTCACTCGGCCTATCCCGAGCTGGGCGATAGCGCCGTACACAAACTGGTGGAAGTGTTGGGCAAACTGCTCGCGCTGCCCCTGCCGGTAACCGAGGACGTGGGCCCCAGCACGCTCAACATCGGCCAGATTCACGGCGGCCACGCGCCTAACGTGATTGCCGACAAGGCCGAGGCGCAGGTGCTGGTCCGGCTGGTGGGTGACTCGGCTCCGGTGCGGAAGGCATTGGTGGACGCCGCGGCCGGGTTGGCCGAAGTGGACTTTACGCTGGAGATCCCCTTTGTGCGCCTGCGCGCTGTTGCGGGGTTGCCCACCATGATTGCCAAGTTCACCACCGACATTCCGCAACTGAGTAATTGGGGCGAGCCGCTGCTGCTGGGTCCAGGGTCGATCCATGTAGCTCACACGCCGTTTGAAAAGCTAGCCAAGAAGGAACTTCTGGAAGCTGTCGAGTTATACGTCAAGGTAGGGAAGCAGTTATTAGGATAATGAGTTGGACTTATTGCCCGCTGTAACTTGCGGCTGTAGCCATTGCGAAGGAGAGCATTATGAGTACATCGGTCTATGACATTCCGGTTCGCACCATCACGGGCGCTGACGCATCGTTGGCGCAGTTCAAGGGAAAGGTTCTGCTGGTCGTCAACGTGGCCTCAAAGTGCGGCCTGACGCCGCAGTATGAAGGGCTGGAGAAGCTCTACGAGCAGTACCGCGGCCAGGGCCTGGTCGTTACCGGCTTCCCGGCCAATGACTTCAAGAGCCAGGAGCCGGGCACCGACGCGGAGATTCAGTCCTTCTGCACGGCGAACTTCGGCGTGAAATTTCCCATGTTCAGCAAGATTACCGTGGTGGGCGCGGACAAGCATCCCCTCTATGCGGCGCTGATTGCGGCACAGCCCAAGGCCATCAGTCTCGCAGACGTTCCATTCCGCGAAAAGCTGAAGGGATACGGCATTGAAGCCAACCCCGAGCCTGAACTGACATGGAACTTCGAAAAGTTCCTCGTCAACCGATCTGGGGAAGTGGTGCAGCGCTTCTCGCCGGACACTGCGCCGGATGCGCCGGAACTGGTTGCGGCCATCGAGGCGGAACTGGCGAAGAGCTAGCGGCGGAACGCTGTAAGAGCAGAATTGAAATTGACATCGCCTGCCAGCGGAATGAGGACGCCTGGACGGCGCGTCCTGTATTCTCAGCCCATGCATGAGGACTCTTCCCCAACACCCGGTGGCGGCAATCAGTTAGAAAAAGCGGCTTCATCCTACCTGCGCTCAGCGCGGCATCAGCCTGTGCAATGGCATGCGTGGGGTGAGGCCGCGTTTGCTCGCGCACAGGCCGAAGACAAGCCCATCCTGCTGGACATTGGCGCGGTGTGGTGCCACTGGTGCCACGTGATGGACCGCGAGTCCTATGAAGATGCGGAGATGGCGCGGCTGATCAATGATCATTTCGTTGCCGTGAAGGTGGACCGCGACGAGCGGCCCGATGTAGACGCGCGCTACCAGGCCGCGGTTTCGGCCATCAGCGGGCAGGGCGGCTGGCCGCTCACGGCGTTTCTTACGCCCGACGGACGGCCTTACTTTGGCGGCACGTATTTTCCGCGCGAAGACCGCTACGGACGACCGGGGTTTGGCCGTGTGCTGCTGACCATGGCCCAGGTGTGGCGCGAGAAGCGCGAAGAGGCGTTGGAGTCGGCCGGGAGCGTGATGGCGGCCATCGAGCACAACGAATCTTTTTCAGGCCGTGGAGGCGAGTTGACGCTGTCGCTTGTGGATAAGCTCGTGGGCTCTGCGCTCGGCCAGTTTGACCCGCGCAACGGCGGCTTTGGCTCGCAGCCCAAGTTTCCGCACCCTGCGGCGCTGGATCTATTGCTTGAAGTGGCGCTGAATCGCGGCAATGAACAGGCGCGCGAGGCGTTCACGGTCACGCTGGAAAAGATGGCGCGCGGCGGCGTGTACGACCAGCTTGCCGGGGGCTTTCACCGCTACAGCGTGGACGAGCGCTGGGTGGTTCCTCACTTTGAGAAGATGCTCTACGACAACACGGAACTACTGCGCAATTATGTGCACGGTTTCCAGAGCTTTGTCCGCGAAGACTTCCGGCAGACGGCGCGCGAGATCGTGGACTGGCTCGATGCGGTGATGACAGACCGCGAGCGCGGTGGGTTCTATGCTTCGCAGGATGCCGACATCAACCTCGATGATGACGGTGACTACTTTACCTGGACACTGGACGAGGCGCGCGCGGTGCTGGAGCCGGCAGAACTGGACGTGGCTTCGCTCTATTGGGACATCGGCGAACTGGGCGACATGCACCACAATCCGGCGAAGAATGTGCTGCACCGGAAATACACGCTGGAGGAAGTGGCCTCCGAGACGGGCACGGACATGGGCGATCTGCGCAGGCTGGTGGACGAAGCGCGGCGCAAGCTGCTCGCGGCGCGCAGCCAGCGGCCCACGCCGTTTATTGACCGCACGCTCTACACCGGGTGGAACGCGATGGCCGTGACCGCGTACCTGGAAACGGCGCGGGTACTGCGCATGGATGCGGCGCGGGATTTTGCGCTGCTGACGTTGACGCGGCTGCTCGAGGAGGCATGGGACGGCGGCGAGACGCTGCATCATGTGATCGCATATTCCGACGGCAGCGCGCAGGCGGACCGGGTGCCGGGCACGCTCGACGATTACGCCTTCACGATTCATGCCTGCATCGACGGCTGGTTTGCCGGCGGAGAAATGCGCTACTACCATGCCGCTGTGAAGCTGGCCGATGCCATGATCGCACGCTTCTACGACCGCACGGCGGGCGCGTTTTATGATGCTGCGGCACCCGCGCCCGGTACTGCTCCGCTGGGGGCTTTGGCCGCACGCCGCAAGCCGCTGCAGGATTCTCCCACCCCAGCCGGCAACCCGACGGCCGCAGCGGCGCTGCTGCGGCTGGAGGCACTGAGCGGACGCAGCGAATACCGTGAGATTGCCGAGGATACACTTGGCTCTTTTGCCGGAATTGTGGAGCACTTTGGCCTGTATGTGGGCAGTTACGGGCTGGCGCTGGAGCGGCTGCTGCTGGATCCTTTGCAGGTGGTGGTGGCCGGTTCCGGTACTGAGGCAGAACACCTTGAGGCGCTGGCCGTGGCGGGCTTTGCCGTCAACAAGACGGTGATGCGAATTACGCCTTCGCGGCTGGTTGACGGGGGTATTCCCGAGGCGCTGGCAGAGACGCTTCTACAAGTGCCGGTACCGGCAGGCGCTAAGGCGTGGGCGATGGTTTGCCGCGGGCGCACTTGTCTGCCGCCGATTACCGATGCCGAGGGAATGCTGCAGGCGTTGAACGAGATGCCCTAGACACCGGTCAGGAACCGTTCTCGCTGTAGGCGAGGCGAAGAATGGCCGGCTCTTGCGAACGATGCTTGAATCGCGCATCCCTGGGCCCAGAGGCTGTGGAGATTCCGCAGCCTGGTTATCGAAAAGCTTTATGATGGATTTCTGAATAGAGGATCTTCCCCAATGAGTACTCCTTCCATACCCGCACCGTATGTTGAGCCATGGATGCGCGGCACCCACACCGAAGTACCGGCGGTAGGACGCGCTGTGCTGCACGCACTAGAACTGGCATTGGACGACCTGTCAAAGTGGACCGTGGGGCTGACGGATGCTGAGACGCATTCGCAGCCGCTGGGGCTGCCATCAGTCGCATTCCATCTGCGCCACATTGCCCGCTCAACCGACCGCCTGCTGGGCTATGCGGAAGGAAAACAGCTATCAGCCGAGCAGTTAACGGCGCTCAAGGCCGAGCAGAGCGGGGAAGAGACATTGGCCGAGTTGCTGGCGGAGGTCGAAACGTCGTTCAGCATTGCGGCGGAGCGGGTGCGCGTGCTGGCCACCGCCAACTTTGACACCTTCCGCGGCGTGGGCCGCAAACAACTGCCCACCTCCATCGGCGGCGCGCTGATTCACGTGGCTGACCACACCCAGCGTCACGTGGGGCAGGTGGTTACCACGGCCAAGGTGTTGAGGGCGCTGCGGGGATAACTGTCTACCCTGCCTGCTCTTCGCTCACCAGCGAATCCACGATGTGTCCCATCTTTTCCTGCTTCGTGCGCAGGTAGCGTTCGAAGGTCTCCTGCGGTTCGACCTCGGCGGAGATGCGCTCAACGACGGCGATACCGGCGGATTCCAGTGCGGCCACCTTTTCGGGATTGTTGGTGATGAGCCGTACCTGGGAGACGCCGAGCAGCTTCAGGACTTCGGCGGGCAGTTCATACTCGCGACAGTCGGCGGCGTAGCCCAGCTCCACGTTGGCTTCCACCGTATCCAGTCCCTGGTCCTGCAACTCGTAGGCCTTCAGCTTGGCCATCAGGCCGATACCGCGGCCTTCCTGCTGCTCGTAGAGAAGGATGCCGGCGCCCTCTTCGGCAATCTTGCCCAGGGCCAGTTCCAGTTGCAATCGGCAGTCGCAGCGCAGCGAACCAAATACATCCCCTGTGAGGCACTGCGAATGGATGCGGACCAGCGGCGGCGCCGCATGAATGTCGCCCATCACCAGTGCCACGAGGCCCTCCACATCGCTTCCGGCAGCGGCCGCCGGTGCGCAATCGGTGCGCGGAGCGGGCAGCAACCCCTCAAAGCCCAGGATGCGGAAAGCTCCCCAGCGGGTAGGGAAATCCGCCTCGGCGATCTTCTTTACGCTCTCAAATCCCATAATTCCATTCTACGTTGTCGGCCGTTGGCCGCTGCGACTGCCGTCACAGGGCGTGAGACAGGGTGGTCTGGCCGTCGATTATTGGATGCCGGGCTCCGTGCCGCGATACATTGATGGGGTGACGGATAACCTGATTCTTATCACGCTGCTCGTCAAGCTGGGCGTGGTTGCCTCGGTAGCCAGCGTGTTGGCGCGGGTTACCACCTTCCGGCGGCTGTTCTTTGCCGAGCAGCGGCGGCCCCCGCAAACTCTGGGTTTGCTCGCGGTTTTTCTGGTGCCTCTC
>VFSW01002170.1_pt1 | contig 29741 bp, 17 predicted proteins | sample 5358111 | NCBI WGS metagenome assembly VFSW01 (sample SAMN11554181, study PRJNA540505) | mine drainage metagenome | isolation source: sediment from site ElyBrook_90M | place: USA: Ely Copper Mine, Vershire, VT | collected 2017 | reverse complement strand
GACTCATGGGAGGAATTATGAAAATCGTTTACGCCATTCTTTTGCTCGTCGGCGCATCCATCACTGCTTCCGGCCAATCTGAGCTCTCTAGACAAACTGAGGTTGTTAGCCCGCCGTTCAAGCTTGAAATCACTGCTAATCGTAATAAGGAACATTTTGAGGTCTGGGATTTTGTCAACTGCGCCGAGACCAATGTCAGGGATGGTTCCATGGTTGTGGTTGCAATTCGGAAGACAAATATCTCCGATCACGAGATAAATAAATTGACTCATGCAGGTCCACATTCGAACTATTACATTGACGTACACGACAGCAACGGCAACCTGGTTGGCCTGAGAAAGCCCAATGAAGTGAGGATGGTAGGAGATGATCATGGAGGGCATCTATCAGGCACCAAAGATACTGTGCTGCAACCGGGCGAAAGCATGATCGATCACGACCTCGTGGGCAGGTGGCGCGCTATGAGCGCACCCGGAACGTATACCATTCAGGTATACGCACATATCTCTGACGATCCCAAGTCCGACGTGGCGAAATCGAACATTATCAAAATCACCGTCCTACCGTCTGCTCCTAAGGCCGACGCGCCAAAATAGTGGCATGCAATATCCGTTCACGCTCGGCTGGAGCCGAATCCGATCGGAGCCAGCGTTCCGTTTAGCCTCAGTGTCACCGCGAACTATGGTACGACTGCTCATCCAGCCACGCTCAACTACAGCCCGACTGGCGGCATGATGTCACAACTGCCAACTAGTAAATATCCCTCGGCAGAGCCGGGGGGAACTCCCGATTGGCTTTGACCTACCTAAATGCCCGGAATAGGCCGGACGCGATACCCTTAAAGGTATGAATTGGTCTTCTGTATTGCTTGTGGTCGTTGTGGTTGCGCTGTTCATCTGGTTTCGGCGTGCAGGTCAAATCCCGTTTAAGGCCGCCGTTGAGCACTTGAAACACGGTGCGCTGGTCATCGACGTCCGCAGCGCGGCTGAGTATATCGCCGGCCACCTGCCCAATGCCGTCAACATGCCCCTCAGCGAAATTGAGGAGCTGGTGCCGCGCAAAGTGAAGGATAAGGAGCATGTTCTGCTGCTCCACTGCCAAAGCGGGATGCGCAGCGGCGTGGCCCGCAAGAAGCTGCTGGCCATGGGCTATCAGCACTCTTACAATCTGGGCTCCTACAACCGTGCCGCCCAGATCATCAAGACCCGCTAGGCCAGATCACGATGGAGCACTGCAGCTCGTTCGCACTGCGCCTCGCCACGGAGGATGACGTCCTGGCGCTGCACGCGCTCATTGAGGCTTCGGTCCGCGGCCTGCAGGCAGGCGACTACACGCCCGCGCAGATTGAGGGTGCGCTCGGCACCGTCCTCGGCCTCGATACCCAGCTGATTCGCGACAGAACCTATTTTGTTGCCGAGTCTCTCCCCTCAAACACTCGTGGAATACGGCTACTTGCCGGCTGCGGTGGCTGGTCAAAGCGGCGCACGCTCTTTGGCGCCGACCGCGGGCCCAGCCGCGAGCCGGACCTGCTCGACCCCGCTATCGACGCTGCCAAAGTGCGCGCCATCTTTGTGCATCCAGACTTTGCGCGGCAGGGCCTGGGCTCACTCATCCTTGCACGCGTTGAGGCAGAGGCTGTCGCTGCCGGCTTCCGGCGCTTTGAGATGGGCTCCACGCTCACCGGCGTCCCACTCTACAAGCTCAAGGGCTATATGGAGACAGAGCGCATTGCCGTTCCGCTCGCCAATGGCGAGGCGCTGCCGGTGGTAAAGATGGTGAAGAGCGCGGTTTGACACGGTTCAATCCATGTTGCCAAAGGGGTCTTCAAGCGACGGGCTTTGCGGCGTCAGCAGTTCCGCGCCATCCGCGTTCACCAGCAGATCGTCTTCAAGTCGAATCCCGAATTCGCCTTTGATGTAGATGCCGGGCTCATCGCTCAGCACCATTCCCGCCTGCAGACGCGGGTTCAGCTCCCAGCCGAACATGTTGTTCTTCGCAAAATACGGCCACTCGTGCATCTCCATGCCCAGACCATGGCCCACCCGGTGCGAGAAGTACGTGAAGCCCGGCCCATACCCGCCGTCGACAATCACCTTGCGCGCCGAGGCGTCCACATCGGCAGCTGGCACTCCCGGTCTTGCCGTATGCAGGGCAACGGTTTGCGCGCGGTGCACAAGGTTGAAGACTGCGCTCATCTTCGCCGTGGGCTTGCCCAGCACAAACGTGCGCGTAATATCCGATGTGTAACCTTCCACCACGCAGCCGTCATCAAGCATAAGAATACTGCCCTCGCGCAGCGTCTGCGGCTGACGCGATCCGTGCGGCAGCGCGGTGAACTCATCGATGTTGAGGCTGGCCTCGCCCTCAAAGCCCACTTGCTGGTAGGCCGCGGCCACCAGGGCATGCACATCGGCCGTCGTCATCCCCACATGCAGTGACCGCGCCACCGCGCGGTAGACCAGCAACGTGGCGCGGCCCGCCAGACGCAGGCACGCAATCTCATGCGCGTCCTTGATCATGCGGCACCCGGCAGTGATAGGCGTGGCGCTCACCAGCGTCAGGTGCGGATTGGCAGCGCGTATCCCTTCGGAAAAGACAAACTTCATATTCTCGTCCAAGCCAATGGTGCCGTTGGCCAGGCCGCGATCCCGCAAGCCCTTGCCCAGCTCGACATAGGGACTTTCGTCTTCCTGCCAGGTAAGCACCTCGGCATCGTTGCGAAACGGACCCGCAGACAGCAGCTCGCGGGCGCGGTCCTCCTCAAACGCGGGGCACACCAGAAAGGGCTTGGCGCGCGCAGGGATCACCAGGGCCCACAGCCGTTCGCCCCCGTTCAGGCGCAGATTCGCAAAGTAGACAGAAGACGCCGTGTTGTTGGCCAGCACAATGGCGTCGATCTTGCTCGCAACCATCAACTCTTTGGCGCGCTCAATGCGGGCCAGGCGTTCTTCATTGGTAAAGGGCCGCGCTTCACCGGAGAGAACCGGCAATGCGGCAATCGCCGGAGAGGAAGCAACAGTGGCATCCGCAAGTGCGACCGTGGCGCCCGCCATGGCAGCGGTTGCCGCAGCGCTGACTGAAAGAAATCCACGGCGGGAAATCCGAGTGAGCGAGGCCATGTTCCTCCTGGAAAAACGCGTGCTTGTTGCGTCTTTCAAGAGTATCGCGAGTGGTCCGGCGTGCCAGACCTTGCCGCTGCTAATATGTGCGCATGGAAACCATCCAGTACAACCTGCCCCAAGACCGCATCCCACGAACCTGGTACAACATCCTTGCCGATCTGCCCGCGCCCATGGCGCCGCCGCTGCATCCGGGAACCCTGCGGCCCATCGGCCCCGACGATCTGGCGCCGCTCTTCCCGATGGCGCTGATTGCCCAGGAGGTCAGCACTGAGCGGGAGATCGAGATTCCCGATCCGGTGCGGCAGGTGTATGCACAGTGGCGGCCATCGCCGCTGTTTCGTGCGCGGCGGCTGGAGAAAGCGCTCGATACCCCTGCAAAGATCTACTACAAATATGAGGGCGTGAGCCCGGCCGGCTCGCACAAACCCAATACTGCGGTGGCGCAGGCCTACTACAACAAGGTTGCAGGGACGAAGCGACTCTCGACAGAGACAGGGGCAGGACAGTGGGGCTCTTCGTTGGCCATGGCCTGCGCGTTTTTCGGCCTCGAATGCAAGGTCTATATGGTGCGCGTCAGCTATAACCAGAAGCCCTATCGCCGTGCCCTGATGGAGGCCTTTGGAGCGTCCGTCACCGCCAGCCCAAGCATGGAGACCGACTCGGGTCGCGCCATTCTGGCGGAGCATCCTGACACGAACGGCTCGCTCGGCATTGCCATTTCAGAGGCCGTGGAAGTGGCTGCCAAGGATCCCAACACCAAGTATGCCCTGGGCAGTGTGTTGAACCATGTGCTGCTGCATCAGACCGTTATTGGCCTGGAGGCGATGGAGCAGATGGCGATGGCCGGCGATGAACCCGATGTGCTGGTGGGCTGCACCGGCGGCGGCTCAAACTTCGCGGGCCTCGTGATGCCCTACCTCGGAAAGAAGCTCAAAGGCAAGTGCCATGCGCGCGTAGTGGCCGTGGAGCCCGCCGCCTGCCCCAGCCTGACCAGGGGGCCGTTCGCCTACGACTTCGGCGACACAGGCCACCTGACCCCGCTGGTCAAGATGCACACACTGGGCTCCACGTTTATTCCGCCGGGGATTCATGCTGGCGGGCTGCGCTATCACGGCATGGCGCCACTGGTGTCGCACCTGTTGGAACTGGGATTGATTGAGGCCACCAGCATTCAGCAGCTTGACGCCTTCGCCGCTGGCATCCAGTTTGCTCGATCTGAAGGAATCATCCCCGCGCCGGAGGCAAACCATGCCGTGGCCGGGGCCATTCGCGAGGCGCTCATCGCCAAGGAAGAAGGGAAGCAGCGGAAGATCCTCTTCAATCTCTGCGGCCATGGCCACTTCGATATGCAGTCCTACATCGACTACCAGGCAGGAAAGCTGGAGAACTACGACTATCCGGCCGAAGAGATTGCCATGGCGCTTGCCGGTCTGCCGGCGGTAGAGTGAGCCGGCTTTCGCGGGGGAACCGCATACGCTCCTGCGGCCAGGAATGCAGGGTACCTGATCGCGGCGCGTCTCATTGCTCGTCCGGTATCGCCAGTGTCACGCACTTGCCACGCCCGGTTTCGCACTGCAGCATATCCTGCGCCAGCAGGTTCCATCCCACAAACCCGGCAAATTTGCCGCCGGGCGATTGCGCTACGGTAGGCGCAAGGCCGTCGCCGGTTTCGGCGTTGTAGTCCTCGTGCATGGAGCCCCAACGGACAATATCGCGATGCAGCAGGCTCGCCAGCGTCACGGCCAGCCAATGCGACTCTGTGCGAAAGCCGTAGCGGCGCAGCGCAATCCAATCCAGAAAGTTGGCGTTGATCCATACAGGACCGCGCCAGTTCGAATAGGGATTGATGATGGCCTGGTTGTTATATGCTGGGTCACTCTTTGCCAGGCTGCGCAGCCCGTGGGCCGACTGCATCTCGTCGGGATTGAGCAGATGGCAGCGGATCATGCGCCGCGCGTCGGCGGCCGGCAGAAGGCCCTCCACCAGTGGAAGATAATTGGACCAGGCAATCACGCGCACCCATGCGCCGGAGTCGCGGCGGCGATTAAAAAACATCGCATCCGACGACGACCAGAGCTTGGCCAGGATGGCGCTGCGCGTGGCCTCGGCCTGCTGCTGGTAGCTTCGCCCAGCATTGGCATCGCCAAGCTGCCGAGCCAGCACGGCCATGGCCAGATACTCGCGCATCGCCCATACCGACGCATCGACAGCGAGAATAGCGCTGGGATCCCTGGGATCGTTCGTGAGCGCCGCATTATTGTCTGCGCCGGATTGCATCGCGTTGTCCCAGAACCAGAGGCCCCAGCGCGGATCGAACTGCGTGCGCTTGCGGTATTCGACAATGCGCTGCATCGCCGGCCACACCGGGCGCAGCCAGCTGTAGTCGTGGAACTGCTCGCCAGCAATGAGCGCGCCCTGCGCGAGAAACGGCTTCATCGCAAATTTGCCAAACAACGGGCGCGGGCCCTTGGGCGTGATGCAGCCGGCGACGTAGCCGTCCTTGTCTGCCGAAGCCGCGAAGCTCAGCACCCAGTCGCGCAGATACTTTGCGTCGGCGGGGCTCTGGTTGGCCCAGTGCACGCCAATGAAGAAGCCGTCCCAGTCCCACATCTGCGCGTAGTAGCCCGCTGGAATCAGATAAGGATAGCGAATGTAACCTTCAGCAGGGCGGATCGTCTGCGGTGCGAGACGGGCAAAATCAGCGGTAAGGCTGGCGAGAAGCGCATCGTCAGAAGGTGGCGCTGCGCCGCAAACGCTTGCATGCGCCAGGATCACAAGGGCAGGCAAAACGCAACGGCGGAGGCAAACGACGGCGAGACTGATAGTTGCCACGCTGGAGATCATACCGCGAGGGTGTCCTGCTGTTCTGTGACAAGGGTGCGAAGCGATCCAGCACACATCGCTACGGCAAGGCCGCCGCGGGCAACGTCTCAATGTAATCCAGCGCGGCCGGGTCATCCTTGTCGGGCGTGCCCTCTACGCGGATCACCTCGCCGGGCTTGAGTTGGACGCAGGGGGCGGTGTAACGGGTCGAGTTGTCGCCGTTCGGGCGCACTGAGGGCAGATTGGCATCGGCAGCCCACGCGGCCACAGGCTGGCCGCCCACTTCAAGCGTGAACTGGGCCGCGCCGCCCTGCAGATCAAAGTACTGCACCGCGATGTTGTAGCGACCTGCGGGGCCCGCGTAAGTCCACTCGGCAGTGCAACCGTGTTGCGAAGAGCCTTCGCCACACATCACCGCCTTGCCGCGAGAAGCGTCTTCCCACGGCGTCACATCAACGACCTTGTAGCCGGTGAGTCGGGCGTCTTCTGCTTCGAGACGGTTGGGATAGTGGCCCGCACGGCCTGTCGAGTCCGGGATGCCGCTGAGCTTAAGGAAGTACTGCGTGATGGCGTCGCGCCAGACAATGGCATGGCCTGCCTGATACTCCAGGCGCGCAAGCACATCACGATACAGGCTGTCAGCGATGCGGCCCTTCAGCGACGCCCACTCGTTGACGAGTGCAGCCGCCTGCTCCGCGCCCTCGTAGTGGCTTTCGTAGATGAATTGGATCACCGTCTTGCCCCCGAATCCGGGCGAGTCCAGCTTGTACGTATACGGCACGTGATGGAAGAAGAGCAGAAGGCTGTCGGGCGTGGTGGCGGCAGACTCGTAGATGCGCGCCACTTCGGGCTGATACTGGCCCACAAACCCGGTGCCTGTGGCGACAGTGCGGTCAAAGCCCACGCCCTCTTGGTCGGCCTTGTGCCACTGGCCCCATCCGTTGCGCTCGCTGGACTCGATGTTGGGGCCGTAATGGCTGCCCGTAATATCGGTCAGCGTCTGCATGCCGAGCGGCCCGGTGTAGTTCACATAAGCCGGCCACGATTGCATCAGCATTTTCCCTACCTTTTGAACAACATCCAGGTCAGTACTCACCGTTTGCCGCGTCCACTCGTCGGCGATCTCTTCTGGCGTCAGATTCGGGTCCCAGGCCAGCCGCCCAAAGGAGTAAAGATTGGCCATGGCCAGCGGCGAACCCAGCCAGTTGTCGCGGCCTACGCCTGCCACAGCCACCATCCCACCCAACCGTCGGTCAAACGACTTGCCCTCTATAATCTGCTTGACTGGGGTGGATCTGCCGGCCACGCGCATATCAAAGTCGAGCACCCACTTCCACATTGGCGCGAGATAGACGAGGTGCCGCTGCTGGCCCGTGTACTCCTGCGTGACCTCGACCTCCATTGCCTGGCTGGTCTTTGTGAGTCCACCAAAGAGCGGCGAGACAGGCTCCTGCGCCTGGAAGTCAATGGGGCCCTCCTTCGTCTGCACAATCACGTTGGAGGCGAACTTTCCGTCCAGCGGATGGAAGATGTCGTAGGCGGCGCGGGCCCGGTCGGCCTTGGGGTCGCGCCAGTCGAGATGGTGGTTGTAAACAAATGCGCGGTAAAGGACGACTCCGCCGTGGGGCTCAAGGGCGGCGGCCAGGGTGTTCGCGGCGTCGGCGGGTGTGCGGCCAAAACTGGCGGGGCCTGGCTGGCCCTCGGAGTCGGCCTTCACGGTAAATCCCGCAAAATCCGGAATCAGAGAGTAGATCTCTTCCACCTTAGCCGCCCACCAAGCCTTCACTGCTGGGTCGGCAGGGTCGTAGGTCGGTAGGCCGCCGATGACTTGCGGGCTCGCGATGGCCACGCTCATGGCCAGTCGCACGCCCCAGGGACGCATCGCGTCCGCAATCCGGGCAATCTGACGCAGATGGTCGGAATCCAGCAACTGCGGAGCCGCATTCACGTTGTTCACGTTGCAGCCGTCAATACCCACTGAGGCAAGCAGGCGCGCGTACTCGGCCACCGGTGCAAGGTCCTGCCGCACATTGCCGCCCTCAAAGAAGATGCTGCGCCCGGCGTAGCCGCGCTCAATCGAGCCGTCCGGGTTGTCCCACTCATCCACCCAGCGAATAGGCAAGTCCGGGTGCTCGTAAATTCCAGCCTTCGGTAAAGCCTCGCCGGAAGCTAGAAGGCGCAGGAGAGTGAAGGCTCCATAGAGAATGCCCGCTTCTTCAGGCGCTTCAATCACAAGGGACCCCGTACTCAGCTCAGAACTCCGATACACAGAAAACCCCTGTGAAGCGGGGTCAAGAGTTGCAATCGCTTTCGACGGCGGTCGATCCGAGCCAGACGCCGTCGACACCATTCGATCCGGAATCAAAATGACCGGATGGAACGGCTTCCACTGGGGAAACTGCTTGTGAAGCTCAGCGTAGGTTCCCAGGATGATGGAGCTCTCACCTATCTTCCGGTTGCTCTCTCCTTTGCCGGTCATCTGTTGCAAACCGCGCACCAGTTCCCGGGCAGCGCTCTGCTCAACCGGTCCCTGTCCCAGCGCCACCACGCGCGAGGGAACGGTGAGCGGTTTGCCCAGAGGCCGGTACTGCAGCCATGCTTCACTGGCAGTCTGCGCAAAAGCTGGGAGCGTGCCCGCAAGAAGCAGCAGTGAGGCAAAACCGCAGCAGAAATCGATTCTTCTTACGGGCATCTTCACCTCCCACGCGCCATTTTGCACTCCCACCGTTCTATCATCCGGGGCGCAACTGCTCACAGGTTGATAAACTGAATTGTTTGCTTACAGCAGGAGGCTTACCCAGCATGCCCAGCACCATGCAAGCAGTTGTGAAGGCGCAGGCAGCACCCGGCATAGAGTTTCGCGAAGTGGCAATCCCTGTGCCCGGACCCGGCGAAGTTCTCGTGCGCGTCTCGGCGGCCAGCGTGTGCGGCACCGATCTGCACATCTACAAATGGGATCCGTGGGCGCAGGGACGCATCCATCCACCGCTCATTCCCGGCCACGAGTTTGCCGGTGCGGTGGCCGGCGTGGGCCGCGGCGTCACTACCGTAAAGGAGGGCGACCTGGTCAGTGCCGAGATGCACGTAGCCTGCGGCAAGTGCCTCCAATGCCGGACCGGTCTCGCGCACGTCTGCCAGCATGTGCGCATTCTTGGCGTGGACGCCGACGGAGCCTTCGCCAGCTACGCCATCATTCCCGAAACCAATATCTGGAAGCTCTCCCCGGCCATTCCTCATGACTACGCTTCACTCCTGGACCCCCTGGGCAACGCCGTACATACGGTGTTGGCCGGGCCTATCGCTGCGCGGACCGTTGCCGTCACAGGCTGCGGCGCCATCGGGCTGTTTTCCATCGCCGTGGCCAAAGCCTGCGGGGCGGCGCAGGTCTTTGCCATCGAGGTCAACGCGCACCGGCGCAGCGTCGCCACGACAATGGGTGCGGACCTGGCGCTGGACCCTGCCACGGACCATGTTGAAGAGCAGATCCTTGAAGCCACAGGCGGAACCGGAGTCGATGTTCTGCTGGAGATGTCTGGCCATCCCAAGGCCATGGCGCAAGGCTTTGCACTCTTGCGCACGGGCGGCCGTGCTTCGCTGCTGGGGATTCCCTCGCGGCCTGTCGAACTCGACTTCGCCCGCGACATCATCTTCAAGGGCGCAACCGTCCAGGGCATCAACGGACGCAAGATGTTCGAGACCTGGTTCCAGATGGAAGCGCTGCTGGCCGCACACAAGCTCAACCTGGAACCGGTCATTACCCACCGGCTTAAACTGGCGGACTTCGCGCAAGCCATGCAACTCTTGCAGTCTGGCGAAGCCATCAAGGTGATCTTGAAGCCGGAGTAAAGTGAATGCGAACTAGCCGCGAAGCAGCAGGGAATTACCCGCCTGGCTGTCCCACGCCACGCTAACTCGACGCAGACCGCGCACCGCATTGGCCAGATAAATTGCGTCCGCCGCCTGCAAGTCCTTGTGGTAGAGGACGCGCTCCTCGATCTCGGGCCGCGTCATCAACAGGTGCCTGCGATACACACCGGGCAGCACACCGCAGTCGATGGGCGGCGTAAGCCAGCGGCTATTCCGCTCTACAAAAACATTACTGATGGCGCCTTCGGTGAGCTCGCCGCGCTCATTGAAGAACAGCACATCGTCGCAGCCTGCCCCCTGAGCTGCCTCGTAGGCCATGCTGTAGAGATCCCGGTGTGTCGTCTTGTGGAAGAGAAAGCGGTCTGAGGAGCTGGTGTTCCGCGCGGAGATGCAAACCCTGCCCGGCCGCCCAGCCAGCAAATGCGTTATTGCATCGTGCTCAATCCGCAGTTCCCCCGCGCGATCCAGCAGCAATCTGACCTTTCGCGCAGCCTCATCCGAAAAACTGGCACCCAGGCTCAGCAGAGCTGCCTTGATACTGGCGCGATCGCAGAAGAAATCGAAGTAATCCGCTGAGTCCTCCAGCCGATCCAGATGCAATTCGAGCAGCGGGTATCTACCCTCCCAAAGCACAGTCTCAATCAGCGAGAATGCTTCTTCGCTATCGGTAAGGAACTCTGCCTTCAACGCGCACTCCCGAAACTCTTCCGCGGCATTGGAGTCGATCACGATCCCGCTGCCCACGCCCATTGCGCACTTCTCCCCATTCAGTTCCAGCGTGCGAATCGCAACGTTGAAGACGCTCCGCTCCCGCGAGAAGAATCCGATTGCCCCGGTGTACACTCCGCGCGGCTCTTCTTCAATCTGGCCGAGTAACTGCATGGCCCGCACCTTGGGCGCTCCGGTCACCGAGCCACAGGGAAACATGGCGCGCAATATCTGCTCAAAGCCCACGTCACTCCGCAACACGCCGCGGATGGTGGAAGTCATCTGCCACAGCGTCGAATACCGCTCTGTTGCAAAAAGATTCTCGACCTCAACGCCGCCAAACTCGCACAGCCGGCCCAGATCGTTGCGCAGCAGATCCACGATCATCACATTTTCCGCGCGGCTTTTTGCATCGCCGCGTAGATTCTCCGCAATCTGACGATCCTCGGCGGTGGTGCGGCCGCGCCGCGCCGTCCCCTTCATCGGACGAGTCGTCATGCGCCGCGTTGCGCCATGCCTCTCCAGCCGGAAAAATAGCTCCGGCGAAAAGCTCAGCAGGTAGTGCTCCCGATGCCAATGCAGCAGGGCGCCGTATTGCACCGGCTGGCGCCGCCGCAGGCGGTCATAAAGCGCGGCCTGCCCGCCTGCAAACCTTATGCGCAGGGGAAAGGTGAAATTCAGTTGATAAACATCTCCAGCCCGAATCCACTCGTGAATCGCCGCAATCCGGTCGGCGTATTCCTGCTCGGTCAGGCAGCAGATCACCTCAAGCGGCGCCGCATCTGTTGCACCTGCCTCATCAGAAGTGGACTGAAGTGCCGAAAGACTCGTCGGCTCGCCATCCGCAAAGACCCCACGGGCATGGTCAAATTGATAACTGCGCTCATAGATGCCGAACCAGGCGAGCGGTCTGCCGAGGCTCCTGGACATCCCAGGGTGCATCGCCGTCTTGGGCTCGAACGCCTCGCCGCACTCGTAGGTAAAGAACCCGGCGGCAAACTGTCCTGCGGCCGTCGCGCTCTCGATCTCCGCGAACAAGGCGGGCAGGTCAGCCGGCCCGGTGGCGGCAATTTCTCGCACCGGGGCAGTGAACAGGCGGCTGATGGGATCAACCGCGCGGCTGTCTGAGTTCTCAAGCAGCACCGTTGCCGGCTCACGCTCCACCAGCGAATGAACCTCTGCGGGAAGGGGATGCCAGCAGGTCATGCAGCCGGGTGGCGCTCCGCCTACTTCACGGTAAGCGCCACCGAGGTCGAATGCGTGATCGCGGTGATCCCGTTGCTGGACTGCGCGGTAATCTGCACCGTGTAGGTACCGGAGGGCGTGGGCAGATTGTGGGGCGGCCCGTGCTCGTAATAGTTGTAGAGCGGCGCGCAGGCTGTCGTGCCAAGCACGGAGACCAGCGCCAGCAGCGCCAGCAGCGAGAAGCGGCTCAACCAGTTCCGGCGGCGTGCTCCAAAAGCCAGACCGGCAAAGCCAAGAGCACCAGGCAAAAGAATGGCCCAGGCCACAGGGTGAGATTCCTGCCTGCCCGGCAGTATCAAACGCGTCGTCGAACCTGCCGATGTGGCCACCACCATCGTGCTGTTGATCGCCGCCACCTCATTGGGCAGAATTTCGATGTTCTCCGGCGTAAACGTGCAGGCAGACTGGTCCGGCAGGCCAGAGCAGGAGATCGTCACAAATAACGGAGCCGTCAGGGACGCGCTATTGATCGGCAAAATCGAGGCAACCACCGATCCAGACTGGCCCGCCGTAAGCGAAAGACTCACAGGTGCGGCAGAGACCGAAAAATCCGGCGTCGTGCTGACCAGTGCGCGCACCGGTGTCACCTGCGAGGTCGAACCAAGGTGCGAAACATCCCCGGAGTACACGGCGGTCAGGTTGTGCTCGCCGGCCGGCAGCGCAAGAGTCGTGGTTGCACGGCCCTGCTCATCAAGCGCCACTCCGGCCAGCGGCTTGCCTTGATCCTGGAGAACGACAGCTCCTGCGGCCGGTTGGCCGTCTTCGCTGGTCACGGAAACCGAGAGAATGGCCTGCGTATGGCCGTTCAGGTCATGGGTTTCTGCGTTCAACATGGTCTGCGTGGCCAGGCCCCGCGCATTTCCTGCGGGTAACGCCAGCGCGGGCAGCGCCAACGCGATGCCCAGTCCTATCATCAACTCAAGCCGCAGACCGCGGCTGATCAAACGTCTCACGTGCACCTGCTCCAAGTTTCAAGAAAAGTCGGGGTCTGCCCATGTCCGGCAACGTATCACTATTGTATCCGGCGGGGCCTCTGGCGGGCTAACCGCCATGGCATTTGCACGCATCCGATCCGGGGGAGGGCGTCACCTCGCCTGCCAGCCCCAGGGCCGGCCCAAACGGCCTCCGCGTTATCCTTCATGGTTGAGGTGAATCGCCATGACCGAGATCGCTACGCGTCCCCAGCTTGCCTACCTGACCACGGTGCTCGACGAATTGAGGGCCAGAGGCACCCACTTCAAGCTGCGCGTCCTGGATGATCAGCAAGCGCCCCTATGCCACTACGATGGGCGCGAAGTAATCAACCTGGCCAGCAACAACTATCTTGGCCTCGCCAACCACCCCAAGCTCATTGAAGCCGCGCTCGCCGCCACGCGCACCTTCGGCGTGGGCTCGGGCGCGGTTCGCACCATCGCCGGCACCATGCGCATCCACATGGAGTTGGAAGAAAAGATTGCCCGCTTCAAAAATGTCGAGGCCTGCGTGGTCTTCCAAAGCGGCTTTGCGGCAAACGCTGGCACGGTCAGCGCAATCCTCGGCAAAGACGACTTCATCCTCTCTGACGAGCTGAACCACGCCAGCATCATTGACGGCGCCCGCCTCTCCCGCGCCAAAATCAAGGTCTTCCGCCACAAGGACGTTGCCCACTGCGAAGAGCTGCTCAAGGAAATCGCCGGCGAACCCGGCCACAGGCTCGTCATCACCGACGGCGTCTTCTCCATGGATGGCGACATCGGCCCTGTGGACAAGCTCGCCGCCCTGGCCGAGAAATACGGCGCCATCATGATGGTCGATGACGCCCATGCCTCCGGCGTGCTGGGCCGTAATGGGCGCGGATCGATTGATCATTTTGGTATGCATGGCCGCGTCGATGTGCAGGTGGGCACGCTCTCCAAGGCCATCGGCGCACTGGGTGGCTACGTCTGCGGCTCGCGCGATCTGATCGACTACCTCTACCACCGCGCCCGCCCATTCCTCTTCTCTACTTCGCACCCCCCGTCCGTCGCCGCCTCCTGCATCGCGGCCTTCGACATTCTGGAGAACGAGCCGGAGCGCATTGAGCGCCTGTGGGCCAACACCCGCTACTTCCAGGGCGAACTGCGCCGCGCCGGCTTCAACATCGGCGGCGTCAACACCCCGGCCACCGAAACGCCCATCACGCCCATCATCGTGGGCGAGGGCCGCGCCGCCATGGAGTTCAGCCGCGCGCTCTTCGACGAGGGCGTCATGGGCACCGGCATCGCCTTCCCCACCGTCCCTGAAGGCAAAGCCCGCATCCGCCTCATCCTCACCAGCGAACACACCCGCGCCCAGCTCGACCGCGCACTCGAAACCCTGGAGCGCGTCGCCAGGCGGCTGGGGATACTAGGATAGAGGCACGATGATCGCTCACCTGCGCGGCAAGCTCATCCACAAGGAACCCGGCCAGGCCATCCTCGACTGCGCCGGCGTCGGCTACGACGTCGCCATCTCCGTGCCCACATTTACGGCGCTGCCCTCGGTGGGCGCCGAGGCTGCGCTGCACATCCATACCCAGGTCAGCGAAGACCAGATTGCCCTCTTCGGCTTTCTCGACCGCGAAGAAAAGCGCCTCTTTGAGCGGCTGATTACAGTAAGCGGCGTTGGTCCCAGGCTCGCCATCAAGATGTTGAGCGGCCTCTCCAGCGAGCGCGCCGTGCAGGCCATCCGGGGACAGGATCACGCGCAACTGGTGCGCATTCCCGGCGTAGGCAAGAAGTTGGCCGAGCGCCTCGTGGTCGAGTTGAAAGACAAGCTCGACGACTTTGCCGTCGCGCCCTCGCCATCGGCTGTCAAGGGAGCTGCGGTGGACGATGTGCTTTCCGCGCTCGTCAATCTCGGCTATCAGCGGCCCGCCGCCGAAAAGGCCCTTCAGCAGGCGGTCGAGAAGGACAAGTCCCTCGCGGGCGACTTCGACGGCCTCTTCCGCGGCGCTTTGAAGGTCATCCGCTAATTCGTTCCGAAGATGTGGGGCCCGTGGCTTTCGCCCCTGGTCAGACGCCCTCGCCCGATGCAGGGTCTTTTCCCCACCGGCCCGCTAGATCCCTACATATTCAACAAAGACGCATACCTCTGGAGAGCCACAAGTCGATTGCAGATTGCGTAAGGCGCCCATCGCACAACCTGATCAAAGCAAATGCGGCCAACCGGATGGTTGGCCGCATTGGTTGATGCTGTGCCTGTCACGTTTATGGAGTGAAGGATACCGCCGTCGTACCTTGATTGCCATTGGCATCCTGCACGGAGATCTGCCAGTTGTAGGTTGTGCCCGAGGTCAATGTTGTAACGCTGGGCAGATCGTTGGAACCGGTTGGATCCGTGCCCCAGGTAATCGACGTGATGGAACTACTGAAACCGTTCGAGTTGCTATTGTTACTCGGAATCTGCCAGATCGTGTTGCCGTTGTTATCCGACAGATAGAACTGATAGGTGTAGCTGCTCGCATTCGCCGGGTCCGTCCATGTGAACGTGGGCGAAGTATCTCCTGGCACATTGCCTGAGGGTGTGGCTGCAGTGGCTAAGCCCGTGACCACGCCTGTCACTGTGCCGGTCACTGTCTCCGTGCTGCCATCGCTGTAGGTCACCAGGAAGGCGTATGCATCGCCTACCTTGGGCTGGTTGGCATTGACGTTGGCATTGTAGTCGAACTGAACGTGCCCACAGCCAAGGCAGGGCGCGAGATCGATGGGGTTGATGACATTGGGCCCGGAGGTGAGAGTTGCAGCCACGGGCATCTTGTCGGATTCCCGTATGACGAAGTTCACACTGTAACTGGTCGACGTGCCTCCCGCGGACGTAAAGGACAAGTTCTGCGTTGTCACCGTTGCCGTGCTGTTGGTGCTCGGCAGGGTGAGGTTCAAGCCGGTCATGTTTCCGCTGATGGTCGTGGTGTTTGAACCATTCCCCTGGGCCGTGTTGGTAATGTCGCCCGCATCGATCACGCCATCTTTGTTCTGGTCGACAATCCCGAAGAAGTAGTAGCTGCTTCCGCCAGGAACCTGGACCGTATAGGCATTGGGCGAGGAATTGGACGGAGTCGCGATCTGCGTGGCGTAGATCGTGCCCAGGTTCTCGTCAAAGAAGCCCACGTACAGGGGTCCTGTGAGGGCAATCCCCGAAGGCAGCGTAACGGTGCCGGAGACTGTGTAGTATCCAGAACCGGAGGGCGCGTTGGGGGTTACTGCGACAGGGGTGCCACCGCCCCAGACCGCCCATGGACCGGAGCCGGACGTAACATTGCCGCGCACGCGGAAGTAGTACGGCGTGCCATTGCTAAAGCTACCGCTGATGCCTGCCAGACTGTTATTCAGTATCCAGACATCGGTCTTGTTTCCCGCAGCCTTGAACGTGGCCGTGCCCGGGCTGGTGAAGGAGGAACTGGTGCTCCACTCGACGGTGTAAGAAGTCACCTGCTCCACGCCATTGCTGTTGATTATCGGTTTGAAGTTGATGGCAACTCCCTGACTCGTCGGAGACAATGCATGCAAGCCGGGGGCCGTTGTAGGTACGGCCACCGTGGGATCCGTCAGGGTCAGGCTCACTCCCGTCACGTTGGCGCTGGTGACGGTCCCGGTGACCGTGCCAGAGGAAGGATCGGAGGCGTTCTGTAATCCTTCGCCCAGGATATCCATCCCCGCAAACAAGCTATAGTTGCCGGGCGGCAGGCCGCGGATGGTGAATGCCCCACCCGAGGTAAGAGCGGTCTCCGTGATGCTGGTGCCCTCTGAGCTGCCGCTGCAGTTGTTGTTTTGCAGCGTCAGATAAACCTGGCCCTTGTTGGCGCCGCCGTAGCTCACCGTGCCGGAGACCGTGTATCCCAGCGAGACCGCAAAGTTTTCGCCCGTCATGGCGCCATTATTCACGGTCACTGACTGAGTCGCCGGGAAGAAAACAGAACTCGGCCCGGTGATGGACGGAGTGATGGTGTAGGTTCCATTGGGCACGCTCGCAAAGGAGTAGTTGCCGCTGCTGTCCGTGGTGGTGGTCTGCACCGGCGATGTGTTGATGCTGACCTGAATCGTCGGCACGTTCACGCCTCCGTTGCAATTCGCATTCAGCGTAATCTGGCCGCTCACTTGTGAGCCTGCTGCATTCACGCTGATCGAGTAAGTGATCGGACCCGCGATTGTGCCCGTGTTGTCCTTGACGGTGACGCTTGTCAATGGCACGGCTGTTGTCGTGGTGGGTGTACCGGTCACGCTCAGTGTATTGTTGCCGTTGTTGCTCGCGCTCAGTCCATTTGAAAGCGCGAGACCTGCACCGGTGACCGTCGTTCCGTTGATGGCCCAGGTATACGGACCCGCTCCGCCGCTGGCGTTAATTGACCCAATGTAGCTCTGGCTCACAGTCGCCGATGGCAACGAAGTGGGATTGGGCGAGGGCAGCGTCAGCGGAGCTGGGTTGCTGACCACGATGCTGTAGGTATCGGGGCCGACGCTCTGGTTAGTCACGGTGTCCTTGACCGCAGCCGTGAAGCTGACAGTCGCGGCCGCTGTGGGCGTTCCGCTTATAGTGACAGCGCCGCCGGCGATGGACGCGCTGAGGCCGTCGGCAGGCAGGCCGGTGATAGTCCACGCATAGGTTCCGCTGCCTCCTGTGGCGGCGACGGCTGCGTTATAGACTCCGCCGGTGGTGCCAGGTCCGGGCACAGTGGCGCTGGGTGCAGTCAGCGTAAGCACCGCGTAGACCTGAATCGAGAGATTCGCCGTTGCCGTGTTCCCCACCGAGTCCTTCACCTGCACGGTAAAGGTGGCCGCACCAACCGCTGATGGAGTCCCTGTGATGGCGCCTGAGCTGGAGACAGCCAGGTTTTCCGCCGTCAGACTAGTCGCTCCTGCCGTCACGGACCATGTGTAGCCCGTGCCGCTGCCGCCGCCCGCTCCCAGCGTCTGCGAGTAGGCAACACCCGCGTCTGTTGCGGGAAGCGTGGATGTGGTCACGGTCAGTACTGAATAGACAGTGATGGTCAGGGTGACCGTCGACGTATGGCCAGCTGAGTCGGTCACGGTTGCCTTGAAGGTGGCTGTTCCCGTTGTGGTCGGCGTGCCGGAAATGACCCCGGTGCTGGCGAAGCTCAGGTTCACCGCCGCCAGGCTTGTCGCGCCCGCTGTATCCACAGACCAGGTGTAGCCCGTGCCGGTGCCGCCGGTAGCAGCAAGCGTCTGGGAGTACGCTACGTTCACCGTGCCGGATGCCGGCGTCGTTGTGGTGATCGAGAGTGTTGCCTGCACGGTCAGCGAAACGGTCGTTGAGGCCGTGTTCGAGGCCGAATCCGTTGCCGTCACCACGATGCTGAATGTGCCCGCCGCCGTCGGCGTACCAGAGACTACGCCGCCCGTGGAAAGGCTGAGGCCTGCAGGGAGGGTCGAACCGCTCGCTGCGGCCCAAGTCCATGTGTACCCCGTTCCCGTTCCGCCAGTGGCCGTGAACGTGGCGCCAGGATAAGCCGTGCCCTGGTAGCCTGCCGGCAGAGTGATGGGATTGATGGTCACGCCCGGTGCGATGGTGACTGTGAAGGTAACCGTCGCCGTGTTCCCTACTGAATCCGTCACCGTCACGCTGAAGCTCGGCGTGCCAGCCGTGGTGGGTTTGCCGGAAAGCAACCCGGAAGTAGACAACGTGAGGCCTGCCGGCAACGCGGAGCCGCTCGCTACTGCCCAGGTATAGCCCGTGCCGGAGCCGCCCGTGGCCGCGAGCGTCTGCGAATAGTTCGATCCCGCGTAGCCGGTTGGCAAAGTGGTCGCCGTCGTTACGCTGACCGCCGGGTTGATCGTCAGCGTATAGGTCGCGTTCCCGGTATTGGATGCCGAGTCCGTGACCATGACGCTGAAGCTTGGCGAGCCGGCCGTGGTGGGCTTGCCGGAGAGCACGCCAGCCGTAGACAGTGTGAGGCCGGCAGGCAGGCTTGATCCGCCCGCTACGGTCCAAGCGTATCCCGTGCCGGAGCCACCCGTGGCCGCAAGGGTCTGCGAGTAATTCGAGCCCACGTAGGCCGTCGGAAGCGAGGCAGTCGTGACCGCAAGAACCGGATAGACGACCTTTAAAGAGAGATTTTGCGTCTGGGCGTCCCCGTAGGCGTCGGATGCGGTGACGCTGATGGGGAAGGTGCCCACCGCCGTAGGCGTGCCGGAGATGACCCCCGCCGGTGACAACGTCAACCCCGCAGGCAGTGGACCGCTCGCAAGGTTGTAGGTCAGCGTGCCTGCTCCGCCGGCGGCTGCCACTGTGGCGCTATAGGCCGTCTTATAGGTCGCCGTCGCCAGCGTTGTGGTGGAAAACGCAATCGCCGGAGCCGGATTGATCGTCAGGCTCAGTGCCTTGGTGGCGGTCAATGCAGTGGCCTTGCCGGAATCGGTCAGCTTGAAGGTCAGATTCAGCGTGCCTGCATCTGTAGCCATGGGCGTTCCTGTGATCACGCCGGCCGACGACAAGCTCAGGCTTGCCGGCAGCGTCCCGCTGCTCAGGCTCCATGTATAAGGAGTGATCCCGCCCGATCCGGTCAGGGTGGCCGAATAGGCGCCTCCCACGTTCGCCGCCGCCAGCGTGCTGGTGGTCACCGCGGGCATGGCTGGGACTGTAATCGTGACGGGTTGGTTCTTGGTCGGATCCGCAACCGAGGTTGCCGTCACCGTCACCGTAAGCGCGGAACTGGAAGCCGCCGGAGCTGTGTACGTCGCGGAACTGGTGGTCTGGTTTGAAAGTGATCCTCCCCCGGTCACCGCCCACGTGACGCCTGCGGCGTTCTTGTCATGGGCGACGGTCGCAGTCAAGCTCACAGAGTCCGTGCCATCCACCGTGGATGTCGAAGCCGTCACTGCGACGCCAATCGGCGCGGAACCCCCTCCGCATCCCGATAAGCTGAGCAAAACGCCAATCATCGCTAAACTCGCCAGGAGCGAGACCAAGCTCCACGCCTTCCGCTGAACCGCAGCCCTTTGCATCCAGATTCCTCCCCCAAAAGCGGATCGCTCCCCTTCTCCAGTGCATTGCACGGACTCTCGGCTCCCCGCGATTTCTGCTTGTTAACGCGGAATCTCGCGATGAAACCCGCCACGCCCCAAAGGCAAATTCCGACCAGGGAAACACAAAGGTAACGCCTGTCTCTGTCGCCCCGGCAAACCCTTGAAGTGCCAATACCTACTTGACAAAGCTGACGCCATGCAGTGTAGTGAACCTGAAATCACATACAGAACAATTGAAGTTGGAACCGCGCGATGGAGCTGAGATCCTCGGATTGGGCCCAGGTCAAGGTACTCTTTCAATCCATGCTGGATATGGAACCCTCGGCGCGACCCGAATTCCTGGATCGCCAGGAGGTGCCCCAGGACCTGCGCGGCATGCTGGAAGACCTACTGCATGCGCACGATGAAGCTGGATCATTCCTGGACCCTCGCGGTCTCTTCGCCGACGGTCTCAGCGCCATTCCGATGTCCGGCCGAATTCAGGAGGGCACGCTGCTGGCTAACCGCTTCAAGGTGGTGCGCTTTCGCGCCAAAGGCGGCATGGGCGAGGTCTACGAAGCGGAAGACATCGAGCTCCACATGCCGGTCGCAATCAAAGCGATTCGTCCTGAGATTTCCGATTATCCGGGGATGCTTGCCCGATTCAAGCGCGAGGTCCATCTTGCAAAGCAGGTGACCCATCCCAACGTCTGCCGCATCTTCGATATCTTTCGCCATCACGATGCCGCCGCTGGGGACGTGCTCTTCCTGAGCATGGAGCTTCTAAGCGGACAGACACTCGCAGAACGCGTTCGTCGGGACGGTAAACTGCCCGAAGCAGAAGCCGTCACCATCCTTCGCCAGGTGGCGTCTGCCCTGGATGCGGCGCACTCCGCAGGGATTCTGCATCGCGACTTGAAGCCCGGCAACATCCTGCTCGAGGCCGGAAGAAATGGCGAGATGCGCGCCGTCATCACCGACTTCGGAATGGCCTGGAGCGGCGATTCCCACACCGCGACGGCGCTGACGGCAAGTGGGCAACTCGCCTTTGGAACCCCGGAGTTTATGTCTCCGGAGCAGATTGAGGGAAAAAAACTCGCCCCGGCTTCGGACCTCTACTCTCTGGGCCTCGTGGCCTACCAGGCAATCACGGGGATCCGCGCCTTTGATGCCGATTCACAGTTACTGTCCGCTCTGCGCCGTCTGACCGAACCGCCGCCCCTGCCCACGCGCGCGCTGCCCGGACTCGATCCGAAGTGGGACAGGCTCCTGGCTCGCTGTCTGGATCGCGATCCCTCGCGGCGCTTCTCGTCTGCGGCGGAGTTTGCCGCAGCTCTGGCCGGCATTGCGACTCCTGCACCCCGGCAACACCACGCGGGACCGCTGCAGCTTGCGGCCCCGGCTCGCTGGTTCAGAAACCGGCCTTGGCTTGCCCTATCGATTGGAGCATCTATTGTTGTCCTGGCAGCTCTGGGGGCATTCGCCATTCGGCGCTTGCAGCGCAAGCAGGTGGCCATGGAAGACCTGACCATCGTGCTGGCAGACTTTGTCAATACTACCGGTGAACCGGCTTTCGACAACACCCTTAACGTTGCCCTGGCGGCCAAGCTGCAGCAGACGCCGTTTTTGACGCTGATGCCGGAACAGAAAATACGGCTGGCGCTGCGGTATATGGGCCTGTCGGACCGTGAGCGGTTGACGGAAGATGTCGCGCGGCAGGTCTGCGAGCGGGAAGCCGGACAGGTCGTCCTACAGGGATTCATCGCCAACACGCCGAAGGGCTATAACGTCGGCCTGCGTGCGGTGCAGTGTCAGTCCGGCACCTTGATTGCGGTGCAGCAGGTCCCCGTGGAGTTTCGTGACTCCGTCCTGGATGCGCTGGATCGCGCTGCCGAGGCCATGCGCCCAAAACTGGGAGAATCAAGGGAATCCATTCGCAAATATGATGTCCCGCTCAGTGAGGCAACCACCCCTTCCTTTGAAGCAGTCACCGCCTTTGCCCAAGGGACGCAGGCCTGGAACGAGAGGGGCGAGGCTGCTGCACTGCCCTTCTTCCTGCGCGCAACTGAGATCGATCCAAACTTCGCGATGGCTTACGCGCGGCTGGGCACGGTGTACGGCAACATGGGTGAGACGCGGCGAGCCAATGAGGCCATGCGACAGGCCTTTGACCGGCGTGATCGCGTTACCGAATGGGAGCGCTTTTACATCGTCTCGCATTACTACGGATTTGTGACGGGGCAAGTCGACAAGGAGATGCAAACCTACGAGGAGTGGGCAAAGGCCTATCCCCACGATATGGCCTGGACCATCAATTTGAGCGTCGATTATGCCTTTACCGGGCAATATGACAAGGCGATTGAGCTTCAGAGGCGCGCGATACGAGAGATTCCAGGTCTCTCGCCCAGCTACGGTAATCTTGCTCAGTTCTTTCTGGCAATTGACAGGCCCGATGAGGCTCGGTCTGTGCTGGATCAGGCCGGACAACTCAACCTGCAGGATGTGAATATCCAGCTCGACGAGTATGAGCTCGCATTCTATTCAGACGACAAGACAACGATGAGCAAACTGCTGGCGGCAGCAGAGCAGTTTCCTGGGGTGGAGGACACGCTGCTCGCCCAGCAGGCGGCCACAGAGGATTACGCAGGCCGGCTGGCGGAGGGAAGCGCCTTTGCCGCAAGGGCGGCTCGTGTGGCCGCTCGAACCGGCGCGGCAGAGACCAGCGCCAACTGGCTGGCCGGCGAAGCCGTGCGGCAGGCAGAGATGGGACAGATTGCCACAGCACGCCGCCTCGCGACCCTGGCCACGGCAAGCCCCAGGGCAGCGCAGGGCAGTGACGTTCAGGTGCTCGTTGCGCTCGCCTCGGCTCATTCCGGCGACGTCAAGCGGGCACAGACACTCCTCAGAGAGCTGACCGCCGCCCATCCGCTGGACACCCTGATTCAGTCCTACTGGGCGCCGGTCTTACGCGCGCGCATCGCCTACGCTCAAGGACATGATGCGCAGGCGGTCGATGCGCTCAAAGGGACAGATGCGTATGACCTGGGCATCTTTACGCCGGGGCAATGTATGGATGCTGCCTATACCCGCGGCCAGGCGCTGCTGGCTGACAATCAGGCCCCCGAAGCCGCCGTGGCATTTCGACACGTGCTGGAGCATCGCGGCCTGGTTCTCAACTGCCCCACTTCTGCACTTGCCCAACTGGGCCTGGCGCGTTCACTTGCACGGTCAGGGGATATTGCAGCCAGCAGAACTGCCTACCAGGACCTGTTCGTCTTGTGGAAGGATTCAGACAAATCCTTCGGATTGTTGAAACAAGCACAGGCGGAGTACCGCGCCTTGCGCTGAGTCAGCCGCTGTTCAAGCCTTTCGCTCTCCGTCTCCACCGCGAGATAGAATGACTTCAAGGCATCATAAGAACCAGGCCGGAGTTCTGTCCCCATGGAGGCATCACCTAACGAGGTTACGGCCCTGCTCACGCGCCTGTCGAGCGGTGACAAAGGCGCCATCGAACGCCTGATGCCTCTTGTCTACAGGGAGCTCCATCGCCGCGCCAACCAATACATGCGGCAGGAACGCGCCGATCACACGCTGCAACCCACTGCCCTGGTGCATGAGGTCTACCTGAAGCTCGTGCAGCAGCGTGAGGCAACCTTCAAGAATCGTGCGCACTTCTATGCCATCGCAGCACAGCTGATGCGCCGCATCCTTACGGATCACGCCCGAGCACGGTTGAGCGCCAAGCGCGGTGGCGGCTACGAGGAGGGCCTGGTTACAGAGCCTCTTCAGCTGCGTACAGATCACCCCGCTGGATTGCTCGCCGTCAACGACGCGCTGCGGGAGCTCTCAGTCCTCGACTCACGCCAGGAAAAGGTTGTCGAGATGCGTTTCTTCGGTGGACTCACCGCCGAAGAAACGGCGGAAGTACTCGGAGTGTCCACCCGCACCGTGGAACGCGAATGGTCGATGGCGCGTGCGTGGCTCTACACTCGGCTCAGAGCGCAGATCAACGCAGGCTGACTGAACACGCGGCAACTCTCGACCAGAATCCCTTCTGTCGAACAATGCCAGTCAGCCATCTCTCGCCTGCATCGTTCCTTTGCATCGTTCCTTGGACGGCACGTGGTATCGGCGATGGCAGGGTTCAAACCAGGACGCAGTGCCACCGGCGAAACCTTCCGGTTCACCCGGACCCCTGATGCCAGTCGAGGGCACAACGGTCGTTACCCGGCCGTTGCAGTCGATTGATACGATCCAACCATTAAGCAGAACCCGGCTATTGAAATCGACGCGCCAGCGGGCAGGACTTGGATGTTGACCGAATCTGGAGCGCAGAATAGGAGATAGGAATGGGAGTAATTAGCTGGACAGAAATAAAATGACTTATCCCACAGCCGCTAAGGAAGGAAAGAGCTATCGGCAGTAAAGGGGCTTCGCAAAGCCTGCAGTCTGGTCCTGATAACGCAGGTATGTGGTTGCCAATGTACGTTATCCATAATGATTGTCTTATGGTCACGCCATCAACATTCCTGGTGCCTCAAAACGCGAATTTATTTTCCGATGCAAAATGTGGAGAAGATCAGATTTAGAATGTCGTCCGGCGTGGTCTGCCCGGTCAGCGAATCCAGCGCCCACAGCGCTCGGTAGAGGTCGATCAGAATCATCTCGTGGGGAATCTTGTTTGCGTTGGCGTTCGCGGCATCCGCCAGCGCAGCGCGTGCCGTTGCGATGGCCTGCTGATGGCGCAGGCTGGTCAGCATCCCCGGCTCAGAAGCTGCGCCGCCCGTAGCCAGCGCAACAATGCGTTCACGCAGTTCGACAATGCCATCCCCTGTGAGCGCCGATGTGGGCAATGCGGCGACGCCCGCAAACCGGGCCGCCGCGGCATCCACGCCCACTGCATCTTTCGCGGCCAGGTCGCTTTTATTGATCGCAACAATTGCCGAACGTCCTTCCACGGCAGCAAGAAGGGCATGTTCCTCTTCGTTTAGAGGCTGTGTCGCATCCAGTACCACCAGCACCAGAGCGGCATCCGCCAGCGCTTCACGGCTGCGCGCAATGCCCAACTGCTCTGCTTCCTCGTATGCCTCGCGCAGACCCGCCGTGTCCACCAGCTCCAGCGGAATGCCTTCGAGTGAGATGCGCTCCGTCACCGGATCTCGCGTCGTCCCCGGAGTTGCCGTCACAATCGCCCGGTCCCACTCCACCAGGCGGTTGAAAAGCGAGCTCTTGCCTGCGTTTGGCCGACCCACAATAGCCAGCGTCAGCCCGTCATGCACAATGCGGCCCCGCGCAAAACTGGCTTCCAGCGCTGCCAATGGCGGCGCAAGCTCACCGATGCTTCGCGCAATCTCGTCTTGTGGCGTCACGTCCACATCATCTTCGGCAAAGTCGATGCCCGCTTCAAGACGCGCAATCAGCTCTACCAGTGCCTGCTTCACCGGCTGCACGCGCCGGCTGAGCGCGCCACCCATCTGGCTCGCGGCTTGGCGCGCCTGCGTCAGCGTCTGCGCCTCGATCAGATCACGCACCGCCTCCGCCTGGGTCAGATCCAGCTTGCCCGCAACATAGGCGCGCTGCGTAAACTCGCCGGGGTCCGCCAGCCGCGCGCCCAGGTTAAGCGCGCGACGCAGCAGAAGCTCCAGCACCACCGGCGATCCATGCGCCGCAATCTCCACCACGTCCTCCGCGGTGTAAGAGTTGGGCGCCGCAAACCAGGTCACCAACGCCTCATCGATGCGCCCGCCCCCAGCCTCCGGCGCGTCCAGGACATCGGCCAGCCGCGCCCGCGCATGCTCCAGCGGCTGGCGCAGGCTCACCAGTTGGGCCGCAATCTCCGCCGACTGAGGACCGCTGAGGCGCACAATGCCGATGCCGCCGCGGCCCGGTGCCGTAGAGATGGCGGCGATCGTGTCCGTGGCTGATTCCTGTTTTGTCATGGCCTGCAATCAGTGTAGTGGCTCCTTCAAATCGGCGCGCCGCCATACGTCCGTTTGCATCGCCAAAAGGTTTTAGTAGGCACTTGTCGATATAATTCTCTACAACGCACTGATAGCGGCCGGCAAATACCCCAGGCGTTCGCGGCCTCGCGTTTATTTCCGGACCAGGGTTGTATAAGAATGAGAGATAGACTACTGATCGTTCGCGCCGAGTCCTGTTTTAGGTTCATCCACGCAGCGGGTTGGCTCCTGGCGCTCGCACTCATCCTGTCTCTCGCGACTTCATCTGCCGCCGCCCAGCAGGCGGTTCAGGTTGTGTGGCGGGGCATCCTGCACGATGCTGCGGGCGCGCCCATCTCAGGCGCAGAGATTGAGCTGGCTGGTCACGACGCTTCGGCCAGCGCGCTCACCGGCCCGGACGGAACCTTCCTATTGAAGGCGCTTCCTGCCGGGCAGTATCGCCTCACCGTCAAAGCCAACGGCAGCACCGTCGAGTCCGCACAGGCCGTGGAGTTGGCCGCGGCCGCGCAGGCCGCGATGCTCACGCTCTCCGGCCGTGGCGAGCTCACCGCAACGGCGCTCAAAGGCGCGGATCAGGCGGCCACCGGTGGCGAACAGCTCTCCAGCCAGGCGGTCAGCTCGCTGCCCTTGAACAAGCGCGACTTCAGTTCGCTCTTGCTGCTCGCCGCCGGCACTATGACTGACACCAACGGCGCCACCAACTTCACTGCGCAGTTCGCCATCAACGGCCAGCGCGGCGTCGAGGCTACCTTTGCCATGGACGGCGCCGACATCAGCGATCCCGAGATGGGCGGCGCCACCTTTACCAACTTCGACGTCGACGCCGTTGAAGAGATCCAATCGAGTTCCGGGTGGATGCCCGCCGAGATCGGCCGCGGCGCCTCGGGCTTCACAAACATCGTCACGCGCTCGGGCGCCAGCGGCTTTCACGGCTCTATGTTCGAGTTCGTGCGCAACTCCGCCTTTGATGCGCGCAACTACTTTGACCACGCCACACCCGCCTATCCGGGTCGCATTCCACCCTTCCGCCGCAATGAGTTCGGCTTCACCAACGGCGGCCCGGTCTATCTGCCTCATATCTACGACGGCCGCAAGCGTACCTTCTACTTCGGCCAGTATCAGGGCTTTCGCCAGGTGCTCGGCACCACCCAGGTCATGCCTGTGCCCACGGCCCTTGAGCGCACAGGCATCGATAACATCACCTACCCAGACGGATCAACGGACACTTTGACCGTGCCTGTCAATTCCAGCATCGCCGCCATCCTGGCCCGCTATCCGCTGCCCAACCTCCCCACCGGCGCATATCAGGACCGCACCTACGCCACGGCCTCCAAGGTCGTCACCAATGCCGATCAGTTCTCACTGCGAATTGACCACGCCTTTTCGCCCAAGGACCAGTTCTTTGCGCGCTTCAATCTCGACAACCTCACTGGACCCACAACAAACCCGGATCAAACAGCCATCGCTCCAGAATTTGGTGTGCAGTACATCGACCGCCAGCGCAACGTCGTTGGTGCCTATACCCGTACTCTTTCATCGCGCCTGGTGATGGAGTCGCTCCTCAGCATTACCCGCACCACGCCGGGTTTCCCCACCACCGACTACACCGATCCCGCCGTCAAATTCAACGATGGCCTCTTCGAGCCATTCAACGCCGCGGGCGGTTCCGTGATGCAGGCCTACGGCAATCTCTTTCAGGGTCGGCAGACCATCGCCTTTACCACCGCGCGCCACGTCGTCAAGGCCGGGTTTGAGGCGCGCCTCAATCGCGATACCACCTACTTCGGGATAACTCCCGATGGCGAATACGACTTCGGCGGCGGCACAGCCTATGCCACTGAGACTATCCTCTCCCAGAGCGGTACCCACAACATCCAGCCCGGTGACCCGCTGCCCGACACGCTTTCTTCCTTCCTCTCCGGCAGCTCCTTCGTCTACACCGTGGGCATGGCATCTCCTCCGTTTTCCGGCGGGCAGCACATCGGCCCCGCCGCCATTAACCGCAATAACTTCAACGTCTGGCTGCAGGACACCTGGAAGGTTACGCCGCGCCTCACCCTCGACTACGGTTTGCGTTGGGAGCTCTACACGCCGATTACTGAGCGTGCCCATCGGACGGCGGGTTTCCAGAATGTGAATGGAACCCAGGAATATGTCGTTGATCCACAACCGGGTTACCGCACCAACTGGAAAGGCTTTGGCCCCCGCGTGCAGGTTGCCTGGCAAGTGACCAGCAACATGCAGGCGCACGCCGGCGGAGGCATTACCGTCATTCCGCCCAATATCTGGCAGGACAACTTCCTCACCGGCTCCACGCCTTTTGTCGTCTATCCACGCCTGGTCGCCGCCGCGGGAACACCGATCCATTACGGCTTTCAGCTCACGCCCTCGCAGCTGCCCGACGTCTACACGCCAAGCGGCCAGGTTCTCTTCGCGGCCGGCGCTTCCACTGCAATCGCGCCCAATACCATCATGGACGTGGATCGCTATGAAAAGGACATGGCAGCGCTCACGCCTAACCATGTGATCAGTCCCCTGAACCTCAGCGGCATCGATCCCTCCTTTGGCAACGCCACGTTGTTCACATGGACGGCGGGGCTCGAGCGGAAATTCGGCAACCTGACCGCGGACGCCAACTATGTCGGCACAGCCGCTGAAAAGCTACCTCGCTATAGCTTCCCCAACGCCTACCCAGGCGCCTATCCCGGCTTCGCGCCCCACACCCAGTTTGATAGCGCTGGCAACGTCATCGGCGGCTTTGGCGTGGAGAATGTCATCGTCGCAGATTCCCACTCCACCTATCACGCCCTCCAAACCTCCCTCGCCGGAACCGTGGGGCACGGCGGTCCCGGCATCCAGGCCAGCTATACATGGAGCAAGTCCATCGATGATGCCAGCCAGGTCCTCGGGGGCACCGGAGCAACCGGCGCCGTCACCTCAGGCTTCTCCCAGAATCCCTACAATACGCATCCTGAAAAAGGCCCGTCGACGTTCGATGTCACCCACTCTTTCACTCTCAGCCTGGCCCAGGATTTTCACCTCCAGGACATCGGCTTCCTGCGTCCCGTCAGCAGAAAGATCACCGACGGATGGGAGATGCTGAGCATCTCCAGCATCAGTTCCGGCTCGCCCTTTACCGTCTACTCCGGCGTGCAGCAGACCGGCTATGGCGCAAACGGCGTTGATCGCCCAGACCAGATCGCCACGCCACAGCTCTCCACCGCGCGCAAGACGCGTGAGGACTACTTCGGCCATGGCGCCAATAACGCCACAGACTTCTTCTTCATTCCTATTCACGTTGCGGGTGGCTCGGGACCGAATCTGGGACGTTTCGGCACGCTCGGCCGCAATAGCTTTCGCGGTCCGGCCTACTACGACTTTGATTTTGCATTCATCAAGGACACGCCTTTCGGCCACCGTAAGAGCGGCACTGAGTTGACTGACCTGCAGTTCCGCACGGAGCTCTTCAACCTCTTCAACATCGTCAACATGGGCCTCCCCGCCAACAACCTCACCGGCTCCGGCTTTGGCGAGATCAGCAGAACCGCCGGCACCTCGCGGCAAATTCAGTTCTCGCTCAAGCTGATCTACTAGGCGCGAATTCCCCGCGCCCCGCTTCCCGCCTCTGCTATAAAGGGTGCGATATACAGGTCCGCCGTCGCCTCGGGCCGTGGGAGAACAGATGAAGCTTACTCGACTCGCACTCGTCGTGCATTTGGCACTGGCTGCCGCACTTGCATTCTCCACCCTTCCCTCGCCGGCGCAGCAGCCGCACGCGCCAAAGAACGCTACGGGCAAGCTCGATCTCTCCGTCGTTAAACCTGAGACCGTTGGCTTCTCTTCTGAGCGGCTTGAGAACCTGCACACGATCATGCAGCAGGCGGTGGACCAGAAGCGGATCGCAGGCATCGTCACCCTCCTTGCCCGCCACGGCAAAGTAGTGGACTACCGCACCTACGGCGTCAGCGACCTGGTCAGCGGCAAGCCCATCCAGAAAGACGCCATCTTCCGCGACTTCTCCATGACCAAGCCCATCACCGGCGTCGCCATGATGATCC
>VFSW01002169.1_pt1 | contig 29748 bp, 33 predicted proteins | sample 5358111 | NCBI WGS metagenome assembly VFSW01 (sample SAMN11554181, study PRJNA540505) | mine drainage metagenome | isolation source: sediment from site ElyBrook_90M | place: USA: Ely Copper Mine, Vershire, VT | collected 2017 | reverse complement strand
ATCTTAAAGGGAGAAACATATCGTGGATAAAATGAGCAGTAAAAGGACGCACGACCTCCCATTTCCGGGAGCGCAGAGCAGGACAACAACTCAAATGCATGAGGTGCAAAACGTTGCGGAAATTCCAAGAGGAAGGTCAAAGAAGGGCATAGTTATCGGCACGGTTTTGGGAGTGGTAGCGGGCATAGGCATTGAATACAGCGCCTTGAAGTATGACCGAAAACCAAACACAGTTCCTGCCGCACCAGTGCATCATATCATAAGAACCGAGGCAAGAGCGGTTCGCCCGATCAACCATATCGTAAGGCATGAAAGGGTGCCCGAGGCGAGAAGCGCACCGGCATCAATGGCAGGCACCGGTTTCCACAGGAACTGGCCAAATCCTACTCTGCCGGGCGACACGATCTACAACACGGTAAATAACAACACGGCAGCCACGCCAGGCGCCGAAGCGCAGCAAACAGGGCCGCAGCAAATGCAGGGAACTGCGCAGCCTCAGGCTCCTGCGCCACAGGCGCCTGCATCTCCAACTGCAGCAGGGCCAAGCCAGGATGCATACTCAAACAATGCTTATGCAGCAAACAAGCGGGCTTGCCAGATTCAGCAGTGCCCAAAGGCAGGCAACCCGATAATGAGGGACGTGCTGCGACCTATGGGGAGGGGATTCAAGCACGTTGGCATAGCTGTGGGAAGCGCAACGAAAAACGGAGTGGAGGGCGGACTTGACATCGCGGATGGCATTGCAATAGGGCTGCCAAGGCTTTTCTTTGGCGGAATAGCCTCTTTGTTCCATGGCGGAAGATCCTGCGGGCAGGATCATTACCATAGGCACTGCAATTAAGCTGCAAATAAGCCTTTTATGCTTTGTTTAGCATACTAATCCAGATTGAATGGCTGGATCCTTCAAGGTAACCCCATGGGACGTGGAGGGAAAGATAGACTACGAGCAGCTGGAGAAGCAGTTCGGCATCAGGCCGATAGACTCCGAGCTCCTCAAGAGGATAGAGAAGCACACCGGGCCGCTGCACTGGCTCATAAGGAGGAAGATTGTTTTCGCGCAGCGCGAGCTCGCATGGCTGCTTGACGAGTACGAGAAGGGCGAGAAATTCTATCTCTACACTGGGATAGCCCCATCAGGGCAGATGCACCTCGGGCACCTGCTCCCGTTCATACTGACGCAATGGCTGCAGGAAAGGTTCGGCGCCGAGGTGCTGATACAGATACCAGACGAGGAGAAGTACCTTGCAAGGCAGAACCTCGGGAGGAGCCTTGACGATTACCATGGCCTTGCTATGGACGCGGCGCTGAACATAGCGGCGCTGGGATTCAAGCCGGGAAAGACAAGGATATTCCTTGACACCGATTACGCGGGCAAGCTGTACAGGCATGCCGTAAGGGTCGCAGGGCACATAACATTCTCGACGATAAAGGATGCCTTCGGCGTAGGCAACGACACAAACATAGGATGGATATTCTACACGAGCATGCAGGCCGTGCCGTCGTTCCTGAAATCCGTGGAGGAAGGGAAGAATGTCCCATGCCTGATTCCGCTGGGGGTAGACCAGGACGTCCATTTCAGGGTAGCTAGGGACGTAATAGGGAAAATGGGGTACTACAAGCCAGCAATAATGCACAGCATGTTCCTCCCATCGTTGTCGGGAGAGGCGAAGATGTCCGCAAGCGAGGCGCGCGGCGCAATCTACCTTTCGGACGACGAGGAGACGGTCAGGAAGAAGGTCAACATGGCGCTTACTGGACAGCAGGCGACCGCGGAACTGCAGAGGAAGCACGGCGGCAACCCGGACAAGTGCATGGTATGCCAGTACTATAAATTCCTCTTCGAGACCAACGACAAAAAGCTTGATTCGATATTCGACGCAGAGAGGCGCGGCACTCTGCTTGCAGGGGAGCACAAGGCCGATCTTGCGAAGCGCATAAACGAATTCCTGAAAAAGCACAGCGCCAGGAAGAGGCGCGCAGCGGAGAAGATGGACCGCTTCATCGCTAAGGGCTAGGTGCGGCAATGGTGCGGAAGAAAGAGAGGAAAGATCCGGCAAAGGAGCTGGGCGTCAGGGCCGCAAAGGGCACGGCGATATACACTGTAGGCAACATAACAGGCTCTCTCATAGTGCTGCTGCTTCTTGCCATACTCGCAAGGCTGTTAAGCCCCGCCGAGTTCGGGCTGTACGCCATAGCGATAGCGTTCTACAACCTGCTGTCGGCACACTTCGTCTTCGGGACAGCCATGAGGAAGGAGCTGCCAAGGTCGAAGGACGACAAGGAGAGGCAATCGGGCATCATAAGCAACGGGTATTACATAGCGATGCCTATAGCCGTTGCGGTGGCGGTTGCCGCGGTGCTGCTCAGCGGATACGTCGCAACGGGCATCTACCACAACCGGGCTATGGCTGGCCAGCTGGAGATCGCATCCGCAATGGTGGTGCTGTACGCCCTGTTCAACATGACCCTGGCGACGCTGATAGCTGTGGGGAAGACGAAGAAGGGCACCGTCCTGTACCTGATGTATGCGATCATACAGCTGATAGCAAGCGTGGCGCTTGTAATGTTGGGATACGGAGTGTCCGGCGCGATAGCCGGCATGGGCATAGGGCTGATAGTGCCATCCGCCATTGGCATGCTCTGGGTGGCGCAGCACATAGATTGGAAGTTTACAAACCCGAGCGGCAGCGTCATGAAAGGCCTGGCCGGATTCTCCGCGCCTGTGCTTGCATCAAACGTGGCGCAGTTTGCGCCGACTAACCTGGCTATACTGCTTCTCGGCGTTTATGCATCGCCGTTGATCGTGGGCAACTACAATGCGGCGTTCAGGTTCGGCAACTTCGTCAGCGTTGTCCTGGCATCTGTCAGCTTCGTCCTGCTCCCGATATTCTCAACCGCCTTCTCGGAGAGGAGCCTCTCCGCAAAAATAGGCAGGATATACAACAGCAGCATATACTACACGCTGCTCATGCTCCTGCCTCTGCTGGTTTACGTTGTGTCTGTGGCCCACCCGCTGATGTTCCTGCTCTTCTCAAAGGAGTACGCGCTCGCCCCATTATACTTTATCGTAATAGCACTCGGATCCGCGCTCGGGATAATAGGGATATACGCCAGCAACCTGCAGGTCGGGTTCGGCAACACAAAACTATTCATGTATTACCAGCTGCTTGCCGTTGCGATACAGGTGGCGCTGCTGTTCGCGCTAACGCCACTGCTCGGAGTTGACGGGGTCCTGCTTGCGCTTTTCGTCATATCGCAGGTACTGATAGACATAATCTACGTCTATGCGCTGTACAGGCAGTTCAGGTTCAGGCACGAGTTCGCGCGGATAGCAAGATTGATAGCCCCTGCAGCAATCCTGGTTGCGCTGCTTTATCCGATAACCCTTCTGCTGCATAACGGCGATGCGGCGCTCGCCGTGAACCTCGTCCTAGTCGTGCTGCTATTCCCGCCGCTGGCCGCGCTCTTCAAAGGGGTAACGGGCAAGGAGCTTTCGTTCATCAGGGCCGCAACGGAGGGATACGGCGCAGGCTTCATAGCAAAATATATATTGGACTACACACAAATGTTTATCCGCTGATTATGCCTCAGTAGCTCAGTGGTAGAGCGCCAGTTTTGTAAACTGGATGTCGAGGGTTCAATTCCCCCCTGGGGCTGGAACATTTGAAGTTGAACGTTGACGAGTGATTTTATTCGTTGATCTTAACGACTCCACCATTACAACTTACTTTTAATTTCAAGTTCCCATTTTTACCCTCTCTTGATTCAGGAACGGCAATGCTACCAACAGCATGCCCATCCAAACTTGTGCTTATACTGATGTCTTTTGGCAATTTGAGCCCAACATCAAATGTTCCTCCATTGATATCTAAATTTAGATTCGATTTTGCCTTTCCTCTTAGGACAATGGAACCGATGGTGTTCGTGCCATAAAGCTTCATTTCAGTATCTGCATCAGATATATCTACTGAACCTAGATCAACATTTGCGCCCCTGAGAGTCATTTTCAAATGAAGATCATCATAAGAAAACATTGCCAATGTTTCTTAAAACTATAATAAACGGGGAACAGAAAGACGAAGTAACTACTGATTATTCAGTAATATGTGATACTTCAGGTCATTTTGATGCTGTATACTTCTGCAACTTCAAAGATGGCACTACGTTTAATGAGAGGGGGCCTAACTCTTTGAAGAGGATATGGGAAAGTGAGTCTCCTATTGTAGAACAAGGAATTTTAACAGAACTTATAACAGGGAAATGGCCCTTTAATACAAATAACTATATAAAATGGCCTATTGAGCTGGAAGAAATAGAGAGAAGGCCAATCAAATTCGAAACATAATAAATAATACCCAAATCAAAATATATATGGTGATAAATAATGGTGGAGACGGATAAAAAGAGTAGCGAACCTAAAACATTCAAAGAGTTATGGGAAGGGGCAAAAACTGAGATATTTAGATTAGAACTTTTAAACGCGTATAACATAGATTATGAAGCAGAAGCATTCAAACGATACAAGCAAGGCAAGCCCATAAATAGTCTAGATGTGCCAGGATTTAAGGAGTGGCTGTCTAAACTAGAAGAAAAGACAAAGGATGGCGTAGCGATAGTAGACATTCAAGTATTGGATTTGCCTATGAGTGACTATATACAATTCGGGATTAGTGGTGCATCTTTTTTTGCTGAAGAAAAAGGTGAAAAGTTTCTGTTTGTAGAACGTAAAAATGTTTCAAAACTTATAACTAATTTTCCAGATTATTGGATGTTTGATTCAAAAACAGTAATGACAATGAATTATGATTCGAATGGCCGTCTTATCTCACAAGGCAAGCCGATAGATGACAGTAAAGAAATATTAAGATATTTGGAATTAAAAAATAAATTATTAAGAGTAGGTATACCAATGCAAGAATTCTTGCGTGTTAACAGGATTAAATTGAAAAAAAGTTTATGAGTTTATATTAAGGGTGAATATATGGAAAAATCGAAAAAACAAGGGATTGCGGCAGAAGAGCTGATATATGATGTGGACGGGGTGCAAGGATCCAGATTTGGAGACAATTGCCCAAAGTTTGTCCGTAACGGAGATACTATAAGCATGATAGATAGAGCTGGTAAAAGGTCAGACATGACAGTACCTGAATTTAATCAGATCGCCAGAGCTTTCAAGAGTGGTGAAATCAAAGAGCAAGGGCTAACGACCTTGAGGAGAAAGTAAGATCACATAGACGCTCCTTGGCCTTAATAGAAGTCGCTGTGTTTGGTTACGGATAATGTGAACCTGCCTTCTAGATCTTCATTTTACCGGTTTCCTGAAAGTTTCCAGAGAAACGGCCATTGCCATAGAACAATATACCTATGAATTTATAAGTGCCCAGCGTTTGACGAGCGAAATTGGTGCATTTCGGCTTTCTCTCCAAGCCGGAAAAAGCTTCCGGGCTTCTCTTTTGCGCGCACAAGAAAACATAAATACCTTGTCGCGACAGTTAAACTGTGATATGATGCCGACTTATAAGAGACCTGGGCAGAACGCTCCGGTGCCCCTGAGGAATGACGGGAGGCTTGAGGACCCGAACCTGGAAAAGGAGGTGAGCAGGCTGCATATGCGCATTGCAGGGCAGGACAACGCAATCAGGGAGCTTGCAAGACAGTACGCCATACTGAAGTCTGGCATGTGCTTCAACGAAAGAATGCCCGTATACTCGATAATGCTTGCTGGCCCGTCGGGAGTGGGAAAGACGGAATCTGTGCTAGCGCTGGTAGAAATGCTCCTAGAGGAAAATCACAGCAGCAACATTGCGGCAAGCAGCGCTTCCGACAAGCTGCTCAGGATAGACTGCGGCGAGTACCAGGACAGCCATGAGGTGGCGAAGCTCATAGGAGCGCCTCCCGGTTACCTCGGGCATAGGGAAACCGTTGGCGTATTCGATCAGAGCGCCATAAGCAAAAAGAAGATAATGTTCCACGACAGGAACGGATATGCCGAGGAGGTGCTGTTCATCCTTGTGGACGAGGCGGAGAAGGCCCACATAAAGGTCCATAACATGTTCCTAGGCATACTGGATTACGGCGTACTCCACATGGGCAGCGGAACCGAGACATCGTTCGGGGGTTCCGTAATATTCTTCACAACAAACCTTGGCAACTGGGACCTTGAAAGGAACTACAGCGGCTTCGTGGATACGAGCCCTGCTACCTCAGAAGGCTCATTCAGCAAGGCCTACCGCGGCCATTTCCCTCCGGAGTATCGAGGAAGGATAAAGAAGACGATAACGTATGGCCATCTTTCCCAGGAGGACATTAATGAAATAATAGACCTTCAGCTACGCGGAATAGAGAAAGAAATGCATGCGAAGCAAAACAAAGTAACCCTTGAGATTGCCGATGAGGCAAGGGTCGCCCTTTTCGAAAGCTGCAACACAAAATCGGAGGGTGCAAGGGGCGTAATAAAGAAGATTGAGTCAGATGTTCGCGAGCGGATTATCCTTGCATCCGCCGCGGGAAGCATATCCGGAAAATACGAAATAAACGTGGCAGGGAACGGCGACCTCGCGCTCTACAAGAGGGCCGGGATGGCTGCGGGTGCGTATTGAAACTTGCGCTTGTTCCCCTGGAATCGTACGTGCGGCAATAGCGCCCATAACCTGCCGTTTGGCAGGAACGCTGCTGGCCTGCACCGCAACGACGCTCTCCACTGGAAAGAGAGCTATGGGAAAGACCAATCTTATCAAAGGCAAAAGGCACCAAGAAGCCCGGCAGGTCGCAGCCGGTGCGCAGGAATAAATAGATAACAACGCATAACCTAATGGTGATCTTGTGGGAAAATACCTGCTATTGATGTACGGCAAGGAAATGAAAATGCCAAAGCACGTGACGAAGGAAATGATGGAGAAGGGAATGAAGCCATGGAGGGACTATCTGAAGCCATTGATGAAGAAGGGCGCCGTTGTTTCCGCCTCGCCAGTGGGATGGAAGGGCAAGATGCTAACCCCTAAGGGCGTCAAGAATTACAATCCAAGGAGCACGGACCTTCAGGGCTACATGATAATAAGCGCGAAAAGCATGCCCGAGGCGCTGAAGATAGCGAGGAAGTCGCCGCACGCTGAGATGAAATCCGGGCTTACCACAGTCAGGGAGATAATAGGGGTGCCGATCTGATCGGCACTGCATTTTTAAGCTTTTCCTGACATCTTCTAAATATGCCGGAACCGTCGCTCAAGGCCAGGGTGCGCAACAGCATACAGTACACCTTCTTCTGGCTGAGCGCAAGGAAGGACGTGCCCAAATCATGGTTCAGGGGCGGATTCAGCAACGTCAAGCTGATAAGGTTCTCGCTTGTCGTGTTCGCGCTGCTCAACTTCTCGGCCGTGGCATTGGGGTCAACTGTCTGGAATTCAGCGACGCCATACAGCCTATGGCTTGGCTTTGCGTCAGCCGCCTACATAATAATAGCGATCGTTTATCTTCTCGGGCTCCGCGCATGGTACGGCCCTTCATCGCTTTTCCTTGTGGTCAGCCTTGCGGTCAACTACCTATTCAACTCAGGCGGAGGGCCTGTAGCGCTTTCCCAATCTGCAAGCCCCTGGTTCAACGGCTTCATAGTGCTGACGTGGGTCTACCTTGTCGTGGTGGGCCTGCTTCTCATGCGCTACGACAGGGGCTCAAGGCTCAACGACCTTCTTGTGCAGAGCTAGCCGGAATTCTGCAACGCTTAAATCGGAACATAGAAATATCTCAACTGTAAAGCCTTAGAGTGATATAATGGAAGTACAGGCAGTAGTCGTAGACGGAGACAATACTTTGTGGAGGGGAAGGGCAGCCGAAGGGATAGGCAGGACCTACCTAAAGAGGGAGCTGCTCAGGGGCAACCTTGCCACGTTTCTGAGGGGGATAAAAGGAAAAATGGAGGTGGAATGGATAGTTTCCATGGACGGGAAGCAGGGCCAGGCAAATGGCCAAAGGAGGTTTTACGAGATACTGATCGAGAACGGATTGGGGACAAAGCCCGAAATGGCACTGTTTGCCGGCCATTACATAGCATCCCACATCATACCCCAGACGGATTCCCTTGTGATGGACTACCTCAAGAGGGGAACGCCTGTGTTCCTTTCCACTGCATCGGGGACATCCGCTGCCAACTATGCAAGGGCACTGTACGTGCCGCGCATGTCCATGGCGAAGAAATCCATGGATGGCAAGTCCGATGGGAAATTGAAGTTTACCTTCTCCGGAGTGCTGTCCAATACGGAGCGGTTCGACGAGGCAGGAAAGCTGGTCGAATTTATCTCTGACATCATGGACGGGGAGAGCAAGCTCGCGCTCACGGAGCAGATGCTGGACAAATTCGGCATAAAGGTCAGCGACTGTTTGGTGGTTGGGGACAGCGACCTGGACCTGCCGCTGCTGATGTCCGCAAGGATTCCGATAGCCTCGCCGCTGGCCAACGATAAGGTAAGGAGATTCTCAAAATGCGTGATCCCCCAAGATGCGTGATTTCCGAACAGGAGCATGCAGCATGCGGTTGCTGAATGCTCTGGAATATCCAAGCTTTTGCAGCAGACAGCCCGACGCGATGCGCATGGGCAGGCCAAGCTCCCCGCTTTCTGATTATCTAGATATATAAATATATACTTTAGTATACAAAATATACCTGTGATAAGTTGTTCAGGAACATAAGGGCCGCGGCAGCCCCACCATCAAAAGCCGAGCAGGCATTCCTTGCGGCTATCGCTGCGGTATCCGTATTCTGCGCGCTGATGGCCGCGCTACTCCAGCTCGGCATGCGCGGCTCTCTTGGATACTCCCTTCTGGCATCCACCGCGGCTGCGGCAATAGTTGCGGCTGCTCCTAGGCGGAGGATGAATCTATCTACGAGAGTTAAGGCGCTCATGCTGCTGTGTGTGCTTCTCTCGATGCTCTCGTTGCACGTGATCGTATGGACGACATGAGTTTCATGGAGGTGTCGGCGCTCCCTTCCTCGGGAATAAACGGCTCTAAGATGCTGGAATGCATCGGCAGGCGCAGCTTCATGATACTGTATGACCTTTCGCGCTCTAGGACTGTGATATGCACCGAGACCTGCAGCGCAGGCTCGCTTAAGATCCTGCAGGAGGTGTTTCCCGGGATTGAATTGAAAGAGACCGAACCGATAGGCAACTGCAAGGTATCCGCGCTCTCGATATACAGGCATTCGGAAGAGCATGACCAGGACATTCTGGCCGGGCTCATGGAAACCTTCCGCAGCGGATTCATCGGCATAGCGTTTTCAAGCGCAAGCGGTCAGGAAATAGAATCAACCAAGCTTGCAATGGAGGAGATAGCGAGCTCGAAGAGCGTAAGCGAGACCGAAACCGCAAGGTCGAGGTTCGGGAGCAGTCCCTCATCAAGACGCGACCTGTACTATGAATCGGAGGAGAGGATGGTCTCGATGGGAATCATGAATTCGCTCAACAGGGCAGCCGCAGGCAACGGACTTGCATACAAGATGTTTGCGATAGTTCCGGAGGGAAAGGAACTCCTGGAGTACGTAAGGAGCAGGTTCCTTGTGCTTGAATCATATGACCTTATGCTTTGGGACGCGATAAGCGCGCTTGGCAAGAAGCAATCATTCCCAATCGGCACGGAGGACGCAAAGGCGTTCGTAAGGTTCTACGGATTCTATGACGTTAACAGCGCAATACGCACCCCGCTGCTCCCGGGAAGGGGCGGCCTCGCGCTCGGGACATTCATGAGGGACGGCGTGCTTGACACAAAAGTCAGCATAAACATTGACAATTCAGCGCTCAATCTCGGATTCCTCATAACCGGCCTTCCCGGATCGGGCAAAACAAGAGAGGCAATGCACGTGGTCAGCAGCATCGCAGGAACCGGCAAGACAATGGTCTTCGTTATCACGCCTACGTCGGAATGGAAAGCATTGGGGGACTCGTGCGGAATGCCCACGATGAGGATGTGCAGGGACGACATCCCAATCAACCTTTTCGGGTGTCCGGAAGACTGCGAGGTGGAATCATTTTACGGCAACCTTGCATCAATCCTGTCCTCGGCAGCAAACGCTGGGCCGTACAGGAATCCGATGGAGAAGTGCATGCTGAATGCCTTCAGGAAGGCATATTCCTCGTCGGGGAATCCCAACCCCGTGAGCATATATGGCGAGATTGAGGACTCTATAATAAAATTCCACGGCAAGAGGTCGAACGCGGGCATAAAATACACCAAGCACGGGGAGAACATACGCTCCTCGCTCGAATGCCTCAGGCAGATAATAGGCAGGCCGCAGTACTGCACGGAGAACGGCATGAGCATCGACAGCCTTCAAGGCGGCGCCATCTTCGACCTTTCCGGAGCAAGCGGGCCAATGAAGCCGCAGCTCTATGCGCTTCTTTTGAACCAGATATACGCGATAGCTGAAAGGTTCGACGAGAACGGGGACAACGAGCTGCGATTGCTCATATGCATAGAGGAGGCGCAGATAATCTTCAAGGATCCAGACTCCCCTGCTGTGCTTGACCTGAAGCAGAGGATACAGGACTTCAGGAAGAAGGGCATAGGGCTTATGCTGCTGACGCACAACGTCAACGACATAGACATCTCGATAAGGAGGCTCTGCCAGCTGAAGCTGTACATGAAGCAGGCGGCAGACAACGCAGCGATAGCGTCAAAGGACCTCATATTCTACGGCGAGGACGCCGATGCCATAACCATGAAGCTGAAGACGCTGCGCTCCAGGATGGGGGCACTGAGCATCATATCAAAGGAAAATGGGGAAAGGGTGCAGAAGGGCACAGTTTTCATAAGGAGCGCCGATTTTGAGGCGCCCGAGGCAAAAGGAATCGCAAATATGCGCTGCGCCAGGAGCGCAAGAATGGTCAAAGCCGAGATAGAGCTGCATGTAAGCCAAAAATTTGAATGCTCTTTGCTCTCCGTTATATTCCTCGGAGAAGAAATAGGGTGCTCACAGATAGAGCGCCTTGGAGAATTCAGGCCGGTGCTGCTTGAGGGGAAAAAATACAAGATAGAGATAAGGAATAGCAAATCAAGAGTTGTAAAGGAATTCACGGTTGATGGCGCGAAAAAGATAATCCTTATTGCGTGATAAAATAAAGAGCGTGAATATAATGTTCTCCAAAACGGCAGAGGAAACTTATGAGCACCTGAGCAGAATGGCGTCAGGATCCAAAATTGAGAGGAGCATATTCAAATCCATAAATAAAAAGATTGAGATGATAAGGGCTGATCCACACTACGGTAGACCGGTGCCAGAAAGACTGATACCAAAGGAATATAATGTTAGCAATCTCTTCCATGTGGAACTTTCGAACTTTTGGAGGATGCTATATACCCTCACAAATAACGAATCGGAAGTGCAAATTATAGCCATCATTGTTGAGATATCAGACCACAAGGCGTACGATAAAAGGTTTGGCTACAAGAAATTGTGATTCTGTCAATGCCTAGTGCCGTTTTCAATCATATCCTTGGTATAAGTATTCGTATTGTGTATCCACGTTATGCCCCTTATTGAAACGTATATCTTGTTGCTGTCCTCAAGGTAACCAAGAATAACCATTAATGTTATGTGATTAACCTGCTTTGGCAGCTTTTTCTTCAGTTCGGGCACTGTAATTATTGAATTCCTCGGGCTCCTTATCGCATTCTCAACCATGATTACCGTGTTAAGGTTTGGTGAATGTATTGCCCTCTGTTTAACCTTACTTTTTAACATAATTATCCCAATTTGATATTAATTAGTATCAATTAACTATAAATGGATATCCCCTTTGCAATTTTATTGCATTCCAGCTTTGCGGTTTCCTGATTAAAACAACTGGAGTCAGAACAGGTTGAGCGCCCACCACCGCATGAACTTCCTGAGCGATATCCTGATACTGTTCGTGTTCTTCTTTATGTCGTTTATCATCGCCTTGTAGAGTACCTTCTCCTGCGGGTCAAGCTTGCCCTCCTTCACTATCTCCTGCTTCTTCCCGTCTATCATCTGCGTCTCCGTCTTCGATATGACGTCCTTCTTCACCATCGAGTACCATTCGTCAAGGGAGCTTCCGCTGTAGTCCTTGTCCTTGAGTATGGACATCACGTCCTTCATGGTGTAGTCGCGCGAGGAATTGTGCTCGAACTCGTGCAGAAGCGGGAGCATGGCCGCCTTGTCCGCAACCCTCTCTATGTCTGCGGGCGAATAGCCTGTAGTGGCCCTTGCGAGCCTGCCGTAATGCAGGTTCCTCACCGGCTTGTTTCTCGTATAGTACCTGAACAGCGCCTTCCTGTCCCTGTATGAGGGCGGCTTCAGGTATATGCTGTCTCCGAACCTTCCGGATCTCTTCAGCGCGGGGTCTATGTCCCACGGGTTGTTGGTCGCGCCTATTACGAATATGCCCTCCGGATTCTTCTCAACGCCGCTCATCTCCACAAGGAACTGGTTGACCGCAAGCCTAAGCGCGGAGCTGTTTCCGCCTCCCCCTCCGTCGTCGCCGCCTCCCCTCTTCACTCCAAGGGCGTCAAGCTCGTCGAAGAATATTATGCACGGGGTGTTCTTCCTCGCCTGCTCGAATATCGCATGCAGGTTCTTCTCAGTGTTTCCGGTGTACATGTCCACTATCTGGTTTACCCTTGCGATTATGACGTTTGCGCCGGCCTCTCCCGCCACTGCCCTTACGAGATGGGTCTTGCCGACTCCAGGGGGGCCGTACATCAGTAGCCCCACTCCCAGTTTCTTGCCGTATTTCTTGAAGAGATCGGGCTTCCTTATGGCAAGGACAACGTTGTCCTGCATGTACTTCTTCACCTTGTCAAGGCCTATCACGTCGTTGAACGTGGTGTCGGACTTGTAGAACGCGACGCTCTTTATCTGCCCTTCCTGTATCACCTCCTTCGTGTCGTCCGGCTTGATTATCTGCTTCGCCGCCTGTGACGAGGATGCGCCGCCCACTCCAGAATCCATGTGCATCAATGCGTCTATGTGCTCCAGCCTGTTCTTCGCCTCGGTGTAATCGGGATTGTTCGAGAGCGATTTCTCGTACCATTGCCTTGCGCCAAGCAGGTCGTTCGCGTTCTCCGCTATATCTCCTATGAGAAGCGGGGCGTCAGCGCTCTTCGGCTGCAGCGTCAGGACAACCTCAAGGTCATTCTTAGCCCCGTCCATGTCGTTTATTACGCGCCTAGTTAGCGCCCTGTTGAAATAGGCGTCCGCATACTGCGGGTCCATCCTTATCGCTTCGTCGTACTGCTTGATGGCGTCGTCGAATTTGCTCTCCTCGAAGAGGGAGTTGCCCTTCTTCCAGAGCTCCTTAGCCTCTATGCTCACAACGTGCTCCTTGCTGCTCTCTCCGCTGCCCTTTGGGTCGGCCATAGTGTCCTCATTAATAGTGGTTATCGAGTATTTATAATATTTGCGCCGAGAGGGGAAAACCAGTCTAGCCCGTCTTTTCCCTTGCCTCGATGTCATCAAGGAGCTGGTTCAGCATGCGGTCCGTCGCCTTTATGTATATGTTCTCGCGCCTCACGTTCCTGAGCTCTATGCTGCGGAATGCTTCCATGAGCCTTGATACTCTCCTGTTGATGGCCGCCATCGATTCCGACCTTATCCTGTATTTGCCGTTCAGCTGCCTTACCACAAGCTCGTTGTCCGAATAAAGCACAACGTCAGTATCCTGCGCGCCGCCAAGCCTGGAGCACCAATCCAGCGCAAGCTCTATTGCCCTGTATTCCGCGAAGTTGTTGGTTGCCCTGCCGTTGTACTCCGCATACTTGCCTACAAGGCCATCCGAAGGGTCGTAGGCCATGAAACCCGATGCGCTCTTACCCGGGTTTCCCCTTGCCGCCCCGTCAGTGTAGATCGTCACCTTCGTTATCAAAACACCGTTATTAGTTTGCGTGAAGGTTATTTATGTTTTGGGAAAGGCCGCAAAGGCAAATAATTAATATATGGGGATTGAAACAGGATAAGAGGAAGGCAATGCACGCATATTCGCTCAAGGAGGGATCGCACCTGGTAGCCGCGGCGAGGAACGCGATAGAGCTCTTCCTGATAGATCCTGAGTTCGACAGGATGATAGTGTCAAAGACAATCGAGCATTTCGAGAGGCCGCACGGCGTCTTCGTGTCGCTCGAGCATTATCCCACAAGGGAGCCCAGGGGCCTGATGGGGTTCCCGAAGGCAATCTCGCCGTTGGGCGAGATGGTCGTAGAATCGGCGATAGCCGCGGCGTTCGAGGACCAGAGGTTTGTCCCAATATCAAAGAACGAGATGGACCACCTTGTGATAGGCATAAGCATACTGTCAGAGCCGGTAAAGGCCACGGGAGGAAAGGCAAGAAGGCTCTCGTCAATAAAGCTTGGGAGGGACGGCATTATCGTTCAGTATGGATTGTACATGGGGATACTTCTGCCGCAGGTTGCAGTAGAGCACGGATGGGGCAAGGAGAGGTTCCTTGATGAGGCGTGCAGGAGGGCAGGTTTGCATTCCGGCTATTGGACGCAGCCCAACGTTAAGCTGTACAGGTTCGAGGCGCAGACGTTCGCCGAGCAGGAGCCCAACGGCAGGGTCATAGAAGCAGAATATAAATCTTAAATTACAAAGGATAATTGGGGCTCGTAGCTCAGCTTGGTTGGAGCGTTCGACTGATAATCGAAAGGTCAGGAGTTCAAATCTCCTCGGGCCCACTTTATTCTTGGCAATATCCCGCTTTCCGCATAGCCTTAAAAGCGTTGCTTTTGATACCTTATGAAAATGGTGTACATCATGGCAGCAAAAACAAACAGGCCATTGGGCTTAGCCGTACTTGCCGTCCTCTACATCCTTGGTGGAGTATTGACGCTTTTGGCTGCGGCATTCGTAGGCACAGCATCGACGATCATACCTTTGGGCACGATACTGAAGCCGATAGGATCTGCGCTGGCGGGCCTGGTCGCTTTGATAGGCATAGTGCTGGTGGTAAACGGGTATGGATTGTGGACCGGGGCAAAGTGGGCATGGTGGCTTACGATAATAATCGCGGCCCTGAGCATAATCTCCAGCCTGTTCTCCCTGTTCCTCGCCGCAGCATCGAGCATAGTCTCAATAATAATCGATGTGGTGATCATCTACTACATGACGAGGAAGACCACGAAGGCGTTCTTTGGAATGTAATCTTTTCCGGGAATTTTCCCGGACATTCTTATCTTCTTCTTAAAATTTCTATTCCTGCGCTCTCGGCCTGCCTCGGCACCCCTAATTTATCTACCTTTATCTTTGCCCTTTCGACCATCTGGTCCGCCATGCATATGTCAGCTATTCCGGACGCCAGAGCCTCTATGAGCCTGAATCTCGATCCGTCCACAAATTCCCTGATGCTCCTTCCTAGCGCCGCATAGTTTATCGTATCCTTGAGGTCGTCCGATTTTGATGCCCTATCAAGGTCCGCCCACATCGTTACGTTTACCAGCACCGATTGCTTCCTCTCCCTCTCGTCGGGATTCATACCGACTATGCAATCCATCTTCAGGTTCCTTATGGACAATTTCGACGTCATTTTACCACCAATAATTATATATATCATGTACGGTTTAATAATTGCGTGATAAATGTGCAGAAAACCGCAAGAAGCGGAATCTTCCGTCCCGATCTGGATATAGGATCGTATGCAAACATATTCGACCTCTCAAACCCAGGGGTGGCGCGCATAAGATGCGCCATTACGCCTCAGCACCTCGAACTGCTCAGGAAGGAGATTGTTTCATTTTATGAAATGGGGGTGCTCGTAGATGCGCCTCCAAGCTACGGGGTTGCAACGCAGAAATTCGCGATGGCATACCTGGGATCTGCAGACAACTCCAACTGCACGACTCTTGGCGGGTCCAGGCCGTTAAAGGAACTTGAGGCGGCATATACAAACGAGATATACAACGAGCTTGCCGCCCTTTCCGGATTCGGGCCTGTGCAGACGATGAATTCCATCGGGATACACAGGTATCCTGCCGATGGGGGACTGCTCACGTACCACCAGGACTCAATGAACTACCTAAACCTTATATCCGTGTTTACAATAGCGGGAAGGGCAAGGTTCTCGATCGCGAGCTCGCTGCAGGGCGACAATTCGGTATCCCAGATAATCGAACCTGGGGACCTGGTCCTGATGCGTACATTGAGGAATAGAACGGAGTACAAGACGCACAGGGTTTACCACGCGGTAGCGTCTGTCGGGGAGGACAGGTACTGCATCATATTCAGGCACGATTCGGGAGTGCTTGGCATGAAAAGAGGCTAATTTCCGGCGCCAGAACATTCTGCTTAAATACTTAATCTGCCAATTATTTTTTCACGCTTTTGGTTTACGGAGATAAAATGGATTACAAACTGGGACTGGTAGGATTCGGCCACTGGTTCAACAGGCTCAACGTCGGCATACAAAAGGTCGGAGGGCTCTCGCTTTCGAAAGTTGTGGGCACAAAGCCCTATTCCGAGAAGTCGCACGTGCTGGAGGGATTCGGAATCGGGGACAGCAGGTACTACATTGCCGAGAAGGACGGTAGCATACCTCCCACGTTCTTCGACGGCATCGATGTGGTGCATATCTCAGACCCGAACAAATACCATGCCGGCCAGTCGATCGATTCATTGTCGCACGGCAAGTACGTCGTAGTCGAGAAGAGCCTTGCCGTGGACGAAAGGCAGTTCAACGAGGTAAGCGCGTTCATAAGATCCAATAAGTTGGAGGACAGGGTGTACTTGCACCTGCACTACCTTCACAAGCAGCCCACGCTAGAGATGAGGAAGGCGATCCCGGAGCTCGTCTCCAGGTACGGCCAGATAATCGGCGTCAAGGGAACCTTCTTCGAGAAGGAGAGCGGCGAGGACTCGAAGCGCACATGGATATTCGGCATGGAGAGCGGAGGGCTTTTCATGGACTGGATACACCCATTCGAGATACTTTACCATGCCACCGGATCAAGGTTCGGCAGCATAAGCGAGCTCTCCCTCTACCAGGTGAAGGAAGCGTACGACAGCGCAAACCCGACTGGGATAAATGCCGTGGTACGGCTGCAAGGCAGGCACTACAAGGAAGGCGCCACGGCATCGATAAGCGTAGCCAAGGGCGTAAGGCCAGAGTTCGACTCCAAGTTCATAATCTTCCAGTTCGAGTCCGGCGTTCAGGCAAGGCTGGAGTACGTCGGCTCCGAGAGGGAATTCATGTCGGATGACAGGGGTTCGATAACCCTGCTGGACAAAAAGGGCTTCGTGATGGAGAGGCGCAGCCTGTCAGGGCCCAATTCATCCGAGATATTCGTTAACGAGATACTCGACCTGTGCAGGGGCAGCCATCTCGGTTTGTCGATAAGCGAAATAGCCGAGATATTCGCCCCCCAGTGGGAATACCAGCGCATGCTTCCCGGAAAGGAGCTGATAAGGGATGCGCCCTCTGTCGACATGTTCGTGAGAGGGGCGATCAATTCCGCTAATGCCTCAAAACAGCAAGGTTATTAAAGCGGGCATTTGAACAATACGCTTACGACCAAACAGCCCCTGCAAGCATAAAGGGGTGTCCAGTAGGCGACACTATGTTCCGCAGAGTCTCTGAGGCAATCAGAAGGAAAAGGGAGCGGGAGCTGCGAAGGATGCTGCGCCAGGAGGCTGTTTACAAGAGGTTCCTGCGCATACACGGCTACAACTATCACAACTCTTCTGTTGTCTCGTCAAGGCTTTCGGAAACGGAGGAATGCCTAAGGTCCCTGAGGAAGGATGGCCATGCCTGAACGGAAGATAGGCATGGGGTCCGTGGAGCTGCTCGTCGCGCTCGTGTCAATGGCCATTTACCTTGCGGTTAGCATGAATCCCTCGTTTGCAGGATTCCTCTCGCTGCCATCTGCTCCGGCCCTGCTCCTGCAGATAATAGTCGGGGTAGTCTTCATAACATTGTTCAGCGGCATGCTTGAGATGTACGGCAAGTCCACAAAGAACGAGCGGGACATGCACGAGCTGGCCCACATATTCCGGCTTATAGCATACCCGGTGCTCGCGCTGGTGCTGCTGCACACGCTCGACATATCAATATCGAGCCTGCTTGTCGGCGCCGGGTTCCTTGGCATAATAGTCGGCCTTGCCGCGCAGACGAGCCTGGGCAACATATTCTCCGGGCTTTCCATAATGTACGCGCGTCCCATACGTGTGGGGGACAAGGTGACGCTCTCCACCTCGGTGGGCATGCAGGCGCCTTCCCATCCGCACGAGCTGACGCTTAACGGACTTACGGGCACCGTGAAGATGATAGGCCTGATATATACGAGGATCCAGAGGGACGACCTTACGGTAGTCTATGTTCCTAACAGCATACTCAACCAGGGCCTGATACTCAACCACAGCAGGAACGACCAGCGGCAGATAAGGATAAGGCTTGAGGTGAGGAGGGGCATAGACCTTGACCTGTTCAAGGAAAGGCTTATCTCGCGGTTGTCAAGGCAGAAGGACTGGTACTCCAGGCTGAAGCATCTCGAGACAAGGATATCCCTCATGAGCAGCGACGACCAGCTCGGCATAATAATTACGGCGATCGTGGAAATACTGGATTACGACAGGCTCAGCCAATGGCTGGCGGAGGAGTCGATAAGCGCGGCGGAGTATGCGAAGTCCGGTAGGAAGGGCAGCAAGGGCAAATCCTAGCCGCTCTGCATCACTGGTGCATTCACCAGGTTCCTGTCGAACATCGCCTTGAGCACAGGATCCCCTGACCATTCCTCCATGATCGAATCCTCGCCAGCGCTGTTTGATATGAACATCACCTTGTGTATGTTGAGGCGCTCCACGGCAAGCTTGACAGATGCCCTTACCTCGTCGATGTTGTTCGCCTGCACGAAGTAGATGCCCGATACCTCAAGGTTGTACTTGCCCGCGATGTCGGTGTACTTGCCGTTGTACGCCATCCCTATCACGAGCGTATGCTCCGTGCCGGAGCTCGGCACGTCAATCTTCTCTATCTCGATAAGGTCGCAGGTGTATTTCAGGCCGGGGTGCGTCATCTTCAGGTGCCTGAGAATGTCATTCTGTATCTCAGCGTTCCTTTTCTCTATCGCGAGCGCATCCGGGTAGGTCGTACCGAGGAACGGCTTTACGTTGTTGTCGTATACGTCTGGGCTGCTCTCCACCTCGTCAAGCTTTCCCCCTGTGCCTATCTTCGAGGTTGCGGACAGCGCGAATTTCATGGCCCCGCAGTTGGTGTGCGTGTAGTCGTGTATCTCCGAGATGTTGAGCTCGTAGATCGTCTTCTCCACTGCCGATACTCCTCCTCCTGCGTCCCTTATTATGTAGACCGCCTCGTTCGGATTGGACCTGAGTATGTCCTCTCTCCTTTCCTCGAAGAAGAGATTGAGCCTCCTGTCCATGCAGCCTATTATCGCTATGGGCAATCAATCAAGCCTCACTATATCTGCGTTGCCAAGCCTTATCAGCCCCCTGACCGCCGCGTTGTGCATCGCGTCTATCGCGGTGCCGGATTCCCTGTCGATGCTCCCAGCATGGAATGCAACGGTGTCCATCCCCTTTATGTGGTTTATCGCAAGCATCGGGTCTATTGCCATCTGCTCAAGGCTTGTCGGCAGAAGAGTCACCACGTAAGTGGTGGAGTTGTCCAGCCCCAGCCCGGAAACAAGGTCCGATATCCTGTTGCCCTCGTAAACCGGCGGCGTTATAAGCAGGGTCTTCCTGCCTTCCACCTTGCCTACGGTCTTTATCTTGGTGCAGCACAGCCCCTCAAGGGATTTAACGCCTCCCCTGTGCCTAAGCCAGTCCAGTGCTATGTTTTGCTGTATCATTGTTCCGATGTCCTCTATGTCCTCTGTAGACACCCGCATGCCTGCGATGTGCCTTCGGAACGGGTCAATGATGGTGTCATGTATCTGCGGGGCCACCTGCCCCCTGCTACCCTCGTCAAGCCCGATCTGGACCACCTTCGCGGCGCCGCAGTCGCTGTGGGTTTTTATCTTCACGATGTTTATCGAGTGCCTCCTTAGAAAATCAGGCATTTTCGCCTTTATCCCTCCTACCCATCCTCCTGCCCTTGAAAACCTTGCCACTGCGGGGCCGTTGTCAATATCATTTCTTGTCCTTGGATCCATGCATCCGATCTCAACAATTCGTTGCGTCATTACTACACCTAGCTTTGCCATTTAGCATAAAACCTGTCTTTATCACTGCTTAACTATCGCATTCCTACATATTTATTTGTTTTGAGCTGTACTCGGCGAACGGCACGGCATCGTAGCCCTCTGCCTTTAGGTTTCTCGCGAAGGATTCCGCGTTAGCCCCATAGGTCACTGCGCGCTTTGCGCCCGTAGCCTCAATATAGTCAATGCTCTGCCAGAAGTCCGCATGGTCGCTAAGGGGGAACTGCGCATCGGTGTTGAATCGGAAGCTCTGCGCGAATCCCGTTGCAACCGCGGTGTATGCCCTCTTGCCGTGCGCCGCTCCTATTCCCGATTTTATTGATACGAGATCGCGCGAATCCGTAATCCCGACGAAGTTGTCCCTGACCAGCGCTTCATAATGCCCGTCATTGTCGTACGCCGAGCTGTACGACAATCTCACCCCATTGTTCCTGTATATCTGCGATACCGCGCTTATCTTCCTGCTTACGAGCGGCGTTATCCCGACCTCGTTCATTATGGATATCAATTCCTGCGCCTTGCCCATCGCGTATGCCGTGAATATAACAATGCCATTCCTGAGCCTTCTCGCTGTCCAGTCCTGTATCGCAGATTCGACTTCCTCCTTGCTGTCAAACCTGAACATAGAATCGGAGTAAGTCGAGTCCATGATGAGCGTGTCCGTCCCAATTACCTTTATCGGCTTGGCGGTCCTTGACCTTGATATCTGGAAATCGCCCGTATATGTGGTCCGCAAGCCTGTCGCGCTGTCTTCAACATAGAGCTGCCTTGAGCCAAGCATGTGTCCAGCCTCTATGAGCTGCAATCCGCCGCAGGCGGTGCCGTTGGAAACTTCCCTGTTCATTGCCATGCTTATGAGCTGGACCGTAGGCTCGCTCGCCAATACCCTCTTTGACGACCTTACGGCCCCAACGTGGTCGGAATGCGCATGCGATACGAAATCTATGTCAGAGTTGCTTTCCCTCCGGTCCAGGGAAATCCTAAGATTGTTGCACAGGATCATCGGGTCGCCTTAAAAAACAACTGCGATATATCGCTGGAAGCATATTTAAATATTATCGCCGGCTAAAATAATCATGGATAACGCTGAGGACCTGATAATAATAGGCGGAGGACCTGCAGGATACACTGCCGCAGTCTATGCGGCAAGGGAGGACTTCAAGCCCGTCGTGATCGCAGGAGTGAAAAGGGGCGGCCAGCTGATGATAACCGGAATGGTAGAGAACTATCCCGGATTCCCTGAAGGCATAATGGGACCGGATCTTATGGAGAACTTCAGCAGGCAGGCGGAAAGGTTCGGAGCGAAATTCGTGAACGACGACGTTACTGAAGTCGATTTCAGCGGACGCCCGTTCAGGGTAATTGCGGGATCTGATACATACCTCACAAATGCGGTTATACTTGCGACCGGCGCATCCGCAAAATGGCTTGGCATCGAATCAGAGCAGAGACTGATAGGCAAAGGGGTGAGCAGCTGCGCTACATGCGACGGACCATTCTTCAAGAACAAGGACGTGGTGGTAGTCGGCGGCGGCGACACCGCAATGGAGGACTCGATGTTCCTGACAAAATTCGCTAAGAGCGTAACAATAGTACACAGGGGCGACAAATTCAGGGCGAGCAGCATAATGCAGCAGAGGGCCACTTCAAACCCGAAGATAAAGGTAATGATGAACTGCGTGGTTGAGGAAGTGGAAGGCGCAGAGAAGGTGACCGGAGTCAAGATCAGGAACACTTCTACCAACGAGGCTATTGAGATTCCTGTCGGGGGTCTGTTCGTCGCCATAGGGTACACTCCCAACACCTCATTCCTGAAAGGGCAGCTCAAGCTAGACGATCAGGGGTATCTTGTGACAAAGGAGGAGGTAAAGACTGACATAGATGGCGTTTTTGTGGCGGGGGATGTCGCCGACAGGAAATACAGGCAGGCAGTCAGCGCAGCGGGAAGCGGGGCAAAGGCGGCGCTCGAGGCAAGGGAATACCTGCAGAGCCTCAAATACGGCAAATAATCAGAATATTCTTCTCTGTCCCTTTTTCTCGGATACGTCGAATGCCCTTACGCCAATCTTCCTTATGCTCTTGCCATCCGCGAGCTCCCTCATCAGTTTTGCGGCCGTGGAGTAAATGGTATCATAAGAATCGCTGTAATTGTTGAGCCTCCTGTCCTTTGTCCTGGTCGTGAAATCCGAGTACCTTGCCTTGACCGATATTCCCTTGTACCAGAGGTTCTTTCCCTTTATCTCGTCAATGACCTCCTTTGCAAGCTCGGCAAGCATCCTGTCAATCTTTGCCTGGTCCTTGGTGTCCCTGTCGAACGTCCTTTCCCTACCTACGGAGAGCACTGCGTATTCCTCAACTATGCCTCCTTCGTCCCTACCGTTCGCAATCAGGTAAAGCTCCCTCCCGAAAGCGCCGAAATTCTCCGCAAGGACGTTGGGATCCGCCTTTGCAAGATCGCTTATCTTGCATATCCCCAACCCATTCAATTTCTCGGCGGTCTTTGCCCCGACTCCGAGTATCTTGCTGACATCCTTGTCCTTCAGGAACTCACTTATGTCCTCCCTGCCGGCGAATCCCAGTCCGTCTGGCTTTGAGCTGTCGCATACCATCTTTGCGTACGTCCTTCCTGTGCTTATGCCTATCGTGCACGGGAGGCCCAGCCTTTTCCTTATGTTCTCCTTCATCATCTTTCCCGCGGCAAGCGATTCCTCCCTGTCCTTGTTGCCTATGTCAACCGCAGCCTCGTCTATGCTTATTGCCTCTACCCTGTAGCCGTAGCTTCTTACCTCCTTCATGACAAGTTCGGACATCTGCGTGTAGAACTGCTCGTCCGATTCAAGATAGACGAGCTTCGGGTTGAGCTTCAATGCCTGCACGGTGGGCATCCCGCTTCTTATCCCGAACTTCCTTGCAACGTAGTTGCACGTCTGCACAACCCCCTTCTCCTTCTTCGCGATGGTGCCTGTGCCGATAACCAGCGGCTTCGCCTTCAGCTCCGGGTGCCTTGTCTCCTCGCATGCTGCAAAGAAATGGTCCATGTCAATGAAGAGTATCATCCTTACCTATGATATTCTGCAGCGAAAGGCTAAATTGCTAACCGACTTTCAGGAAGGCGCAGTTTCCCGGGATGTTTATCACTGTCTTGTTCACCCACCTGGTCTGGTGCCTTGCGAGCGTGTCATATGCATTCGCCCAGCTGCCGAACTGAGTGTCGTTCGAATATGAGGCAAAGAATCCCGCACAGAACTTGAGCATCTTTCCGGTCACGTTCGGAGTAGGAGTCACATTCCATTCGACCCTGAAAGGAGTTTGCTGCCTTAGCGTCAAATTGCTTGGCACATAAGTGTAGGACTTGCCGGAAGGAATCTGGCTGAAGAAATAGTACCAAGGCCCGTTAGACTGCACCGTCAGGTTTCCTGTTTCATTTATGTACTCGACTCCGAAGTAGTGGTTGTTGACTAGCTCGGGCTGCGAGAACACGTAGTAAAGGAAGGCATAGCTCCCGTTGAAGTTGATGTTCCCGTGGAATGTCACGTTTATGTGGACCATCTGTCCCGGCGCGGCCTCTGTCCTGTTAAGAGTTATACTGGTCCATGTTACGTTGTTTACCACAACAAAGTCTGTGAGCTTGCCCGTTGTATTATTTATGATCCCAACTCCTGTAAGATTGAAGTAATTGTATGGGCCGTATACCGGGTGCGTAAAGTTGGATTGGCTGCCCTGCGGCGCAACCGATGCGTTGCCTTGCTGTATTGTTGTCGTGGCCGTAGTTGCTATTGACTGCCGAGATCCTGACTGCGTCGATGAATTTGGCAGCGGTATGTAGTAGAGCTTGGCTCCGAATGGCGTTGCCGGCGCAACTATATACTGCGAGTAGTTGCCTTTCTCCTGCGGGTACAGCACCAGGTTCCACGATGGGCAGTCCCTTGTCGGGTCCGGAGTGTAGTTGAGGCCGAATGCGGATATGTACTTCGGTATCACCACATACGATCCAGCTTCCATCTGCGAGCAGTTACGTATCCCATCGTAGATATAAAATCTTGACATGTTGTCGTAGTGCATGAACACCTGCATTATGGAGAAGCCGCTCTCCATGTATACGCGGGTGCTGTTCGGCAGCGCGTTGAGGTACCCAGCTATCGCTCTCTGGTCATATGTTTCATACCTTAGTATTGAATGCCATGACAGGCTCAGCGGTATCGCAGTAACTATAAGGAATATCATAAGTGCAGCAGGTATTGCCATCAATGCCTTCATCTTATGCCTTGCAAACCATTCCGCCGCGTTCACCGCCGCAAACGATATTGTAAGTGCAAGAGGTATCGCAATCACCTGCAGGTACCTGTCAAGCCTGTGCGTAAGTATGTACTTGAACGGGTGCAGCGCTATGTATATGGGCCCGAACTCCAGCACAAGGAAAGTAAGTATTAGCCACAGCACCGGAAGGTAGGCCCTTTTCTCCCTTGCAAGCGCAAGATATGCAATGCATGCAATTACTGCATAGAAATAGAACCCAACGTAATTGTAGTTCTGCAAGTATATGTCTTTCCACATGTTTGACGGGCTTATGTTGCCTTTGAAGACTCCTGCCAGGACGCTCATTACCCTGTACGGGAACATGATATTGGGATAGAAGTTCAGGTTCTGGTCTATGAGTATTCCCTCTTTTGGGGTTCCGGCAGTGCTGTATACGCTTGCTGTCGTTCTTATTGTTATGAGCGGATTGCCCGAATTTACGTAATTGAATGCCATCAGGCACAGTCCAGCAATTATTATTCCGTAAACCAGGTAAAGGAGCGTCCTGTCTGCCTTGATGGATTTTGAAAGTATCCCAGCTATGAGGTAAACCGCCGCGAACGGGAAGATGTATGCGCTTGCGGGCGTAGCAAGAACGGACAGCACCAGTATCGCGCCAGACGCGAAATACCATCTCTTTGAGTTCCTCCTGTGGCCGTAGACGAGCGCAAGGATGGCGAGTCCTGTGAGGAACGCCTCCGGTATGTTCGGCGTAGGCGTGCCTGAGTACACGACCATCAGCGGCATAACGCTTACAAGAAGGGCGGCCAGAAGGCCCGCATAGTCATTGTAGAGCTCCTTTCCAAGCAGGAAGGCTATCACTATGCAGCCCAGGAATGAGAATATCGCCCATAATGCGCTGGATAGTGCATTGACCCCGAACAAAACATAGGAAAGGGCTATGGGGAATATATTGAGCAGCCTTACCGTGAATATGTCTCCGTTCTGCACGAAATGCCCGTGAGCAGCGATGTACGCGTACATCGTGTACACGGAATCATCTCCAAGGTAAGATGGGCCCACGGCAGACCATATCTGGTATGCAAGAGCAGATGCGACTATCAATACAAGTGCAGCAATTACCCACGGGTTCATCTTTGCAGCCGCCTGTTTGCTATGTCTTGCTGCTGCTCTCCTGCGATGCCTGGGCATTTGTTTCACCTGTGTGCATATATCATCCCACACTCCATTTTTAAACCATTCGTTTCAGAATTTCTGCGTACCTCCGGACCGGTGTGGCTCACCTTGAAGCCGGATTCCCTAAGTTTCTTCGAAAGCCTCTCATGGCCGAAATGGTACTCCATAATCACCTGGTCGAAAGAGCCGAGAGCCTCCATGCTAGCGTTCAGTATTATCCCGTATTCACCTCCCTCGCAGTCCATCTTAAGCGCCGCATGCCTCAGCCTATGCCTTTTCACTACGCTGTCAAGGCTGGACATCCTTATGCGTTTTCCCTTCCTAGATTCCCTGATCATGGAGTTGTTTATGCTTTGGTAATTCTTATCTAGCCTTACGTACCTGTCCGTGCCGTCCATCCCCTCGTTCAACATTCGCACTATGCCTTCCATTTTGTTCAATCCTATGTTCCCCCTTGCTATGCTGAACATGTGGGGGTATGGCTCGTATGCATAGACCTTTGCGGCGCCGCGCACCGCAAAATACATCGAACTGTCGCCGTCATTTGCCCCCACGTCAACAACCTCCTTGCCCCTCGCATTCAGCATGCCGTACTGCTCCTCAATGAAAGTCTGGTACACGTTGCGGAGTATGTTGTCCATCTCTCGCTGGTTTGCAAACCTGAAGCTTATTGTTGAATTGCTGAACCTTATCCTGATGAGGCCGGAATCCCTGGATATGCTTATGCTCCTGAGGTGCCCTCTGCCGTTCCTGTGCAGCGTTACCATGTCATTCACCCCAAGCCTGAACGGAAGGAAGTCGTACCAGTTGCTGAACGAATCTAGAAGTACGCGGAATGCCCTGACCTGCTCGTAGAACCTGAGCAGAAAATACGATGCGTTCCTATTTGACTCCAATGCATCACGTTGCCCGTGTTATGCGCGCAATCACTCGATTATGCCTATTCCCGCAAACTTGTTCCCGCTGTAGAGCGTGAAGCGCCCGAGCTCCTTTGTCTTGTAGTAGCTCTCGTGCGGCAGCCTCCTCTCAAGCCTGAGCTCCGCCTCTACGGCTTCAAGCTCCTTCATCCTGCCGCCAGATTCCCGCTTCCCTGTAGTGGTATCTATAGACTTTAACACTTTCAGCGAGCTGCAGCCGACTTCTGTGTTGTTGAACTTGATCCTCATGTTGGACATCTTCCCGTGGGTCACGAATATCGTTGCCTTTATCCTGCTGTCCATCTTTGGAGAGTTGCCTATGCAGGAGAGCACAGAGCCGCGCGTGTCAAACTTTGCCTTCTTGTCAAGCTTGAAGGCTACGCTTATGCCAGTATCCGCCGACTTGACCCTCTTGCCCTTCTCTATTATCTCCTTTATCCTGCCCTCGTGGCCTGATGGGAGGACAATAACTCTCTCGCCTAGCTTCATTGTCCCGTTGACTATCTTTCCTGTAAGCACCTCCCCATCTATAGATCCCTGGAGGATAACCCGCAAGCCCTTCCCTTTCTTATTGTCATCCTTTTCCTTGCCCGCCTTGTAAAGAGTATTAAGCAGAGTGTCTTCTCTGTACCAATTCATGTTGCCACTTTTCTTTACAAGGTTCTCGCCCTTGTACGCCGATATGGGGACAAAATGAACGTTCTTTTTCTCAAATCCGATCCTTTCTATGAAAGGTTCAAGCTCGCTCTTTATGTTTTCGAATTTTTCCTTGCTGTATCCTATCGTGTCTACCTTGTTCACGGCAACTACGAGCCTGTCTATTCCTAGCATTCTCGCTATGAACAGATGCCTTTTGGTCTGGTCTCTTATCCCCTCGTTGCTTTGGGAAGATACCAGGAGCACCGCCATCTCCCCATAGGATGCACCGCTTATCATGTTCTTTATGAGTTCCTCATGGCCAGGAACATCAATTAGCGCAAAAGCAAGGCCCTTGTACTTTATCTCTGCCCTTGTAGTGTCTATTGTAAGGCCGCCTTTCCTTTCCTCGTGGAAGCTGTCCAGTATGAAAGCGGGCTCGAAGTCTTTGTGCATCTCCCTGCTATATTTCTTGGCTTCTTTTATCCTAACTTCAGTAGCAGCTCCAGTCTGCATAAGAAGGCTGCCTATAAGCGTTGACTTGCCATGGTCTTTATGGCCTAATAAAGCTACATTTAAAACTCTCATTTAAACTCCTCATTATTAATTGAACTTGCTAACCTTTGCATGAACTTTGAAGGTTCTTCATTTATCTCATGTTCCCAAAAACGCAAAACAACAAATCCATTGTCTGACAATTTCTTATTAACCTCTAAATCGTGCTGCATCCTGCTTTTTATATAAGTTGCATGTTGACCGGTCTGTGCCTGATCAAATTTGCACGGGCAGCCATGCCAATAACAGCCATCTATAAAAATGCAAATATTAGGTTCTATGAATATATCCGGCCTGCCTAAAACTTTGGCATGTTTCTTAAATTGCAAGTTTATATTGACTAGCTCTTGCTGGAATTTAAGTTCAAGCCTATTGTCTTTTTCAGGGAATGCTCTGCCTTTCCATTTTTCTTTCATCCTTTTTTTTGTCTCTTCCGAATGGTGCCTGCCAAAGAAAGGGTTCTCAGCTTCCCGGTACTTGCCAAGCCTGCTTCTGCTTAGCTGTGCTTTTGCTTCTTCGGAAAGATGCTTTCCGAACATTGGATTCAACGCCCCGCGCCTGCCAAACATTGGATTGTTCTCTCCCACGAGTTTCTTCTTATTCTCTGGATGTTCCTTATAATATGCAAGCTTTATTCTACTCAACTTCCCTTTTGTTTCCGGCGAGTGCTTAAAACCTGCCATAGACATTTTCCATTTGAGTTTTGAACTCTCATCCCAATGCTTGCCATAAAAAGGATTCTTGCTTCCTAGCTTTGCATTTCTCATCTTTTCTATTCTTCCAGGGATATCTTTCCAATGCTTACCGTAGGAAGGATTCCTGCTCCCGAGCATTCTATTTCTCATCCTTTCTACCGTTTCAGGCGAATGATGAAATCCTTTTCTGACCATTTTCTTTTGCACCCATCCAACTAGTGTTCATGCGATAATAACGTAAAACAACTATAAATAGCCAAGCGCTCTCAATCTTTGCATTACGTATTCTCGTTCCTTGTCCATGCTCCTTCCGGATCTCTCCTCTGTCTTGGTTGTCTGCAGCTCTTTCATTATGTCATCAACGTTTTTTGCGTTTGATTTCAAAGGTATTGTGCAGTTTGTGCATCCAAGGCTTCTGTACCTGTAGCCGTTCCTAGAGAAGTACAGCGGGTTTACCGGTACTTTTTCCCTTTTGACATAATTCCAGATGTCAATCTCGTTCCAGTCCAATAATGGGTGTATCCTAAGATGCCCTGCGGCATCAGCTTTTGAAGAATAATCGTCCCACAATTCAGCAGGCTGATTTTTGTAGTCCCACTTGAAGTTCTTGTCTCTTGGCGAGAAATATCTCTCCTTTGCGCGTATTCCGTGTTCGTCCCTTCTTATTGAAACTATTAGGGCATCAAACCCGTACTCATTCATTATCTTCTTCAGCGTCTCCGGTTTGTTCTTCCCGCAGCAGGCGCTGCCTACAGAATCCGGCTTTATCTCGCTATGGCCGACTATTACCTTGAAGTTCCATTTCTTTGCAAGCGATTCCCTGAATTCGTACGTCTCAGGGAAGTCTATCCCATTGTCTATGTGTATGACTGGAAACGGTATCTTGCCAAGGAAGGCCTTCCTTGTGAGGGCAAGCATTGCTGTTGAGTCCTTGCCCATGCTCCAGAGCGCGGCTATGTTGCTGTATTTCAGCTTCGCCTCCCTTATTATGAAAATGCTCCTCTCTTCCAATTTCTTTATGTCTTGTATTATCATTAGCTCACCATATTCTGCTCCAATCCTTTCAAGTAGATCAGTGCGCCCTCTATTCTGCCTTTCGTGCCCTTCTTGTAGACCGGCAGCTTTGCGAGTATCGTGTACTTTGCGTCATAGAGTATAACATATGACTTTACCAAGTCCTGCATCTTCTTTATCTTGGGGGGATAGAACGTCTTGTAGTACTTCGCCTTGCTCTTGCCGAGCTCCTTGGCGAATGCGCCCCAGGCCTGGTCGCTAGGGTCCTTGTTCAGCTTCTCAACAGTATCCTCGAATTTCGTCATAACGGCACCAATATTATGTATAATTACATAATTATGTAT
>VFSW01002168.1_pt1 | contig 29749 bp, 27 predicted proteins | sample 5358111 | NCBI WGS metagenome assembly VFSW01 (sample SAMN11554181, study PRJNA540505) | mine drainage metagenome | isolation source: sediment from site ElyBrook_90M | place: USA: Ely Copper Mine, Vershire, VT | collected 2017 | reverse complement strand
AACTACGAGATCCTGCCACGAAGCTGAAATGGTTATTTCTTAACACTGCCTTAGCAGTGAGAAATTACTGACAGGCAGAACCGGAAGGCACGGAAAAGGGGGGACGAAGGCGTCATAGAGAACAAAGTTGCAATTACGTTTCAGATACCGGACGCTATGCGGGTACTTGATTAGCGGCGATTCTCGTAACTCAATTTAGACATTCCGGATTTCAAAACAGAATTGCTGCACAATGTTTGCATGCGGGATTTGGAATCGTTGAGCCGGGAGGAGTTGATCGGTGTGATTCTGGATCAGCATCGGCTGATCGAACGCCTTCGCGGCGATATGGAGCAGTTGAAGAAGCGGAGTTCCGCGGCTCCGTTTTCCCAGGGCAAGCGCAAGTCGAATCCGAAAGCGCCGGGGCGGAGGCCGGGCCAGGGGCTTTTCCGGTTCCGGGAGGAACCGGAGCAGGCAAAGAAAGAGGAAGCGACACTTGTGCTTGTGGCGTCCGGCGGTTGCCCGTGTTGTGGGGGAGCGCTGGGCGAAGCGCGGCAGGAAATCGTTTCGACCACCGACATTCCCGCCGACCTGGTTGCGGAGGTGCGTCTTTACGCGGTGGAAGTGCGGCGGTGTCTGGAGTGCGGGAAATCCGTGCGGGGCCGGCACCCCGATGCAGCGCCGGGCCAGCGGGGCGCGACCGCTCACCGGGTCGGGCCGAGGGTGAAAGCGCTGGCACACATTCTGCACTACGTCCACGGCGTCCCGGTGCGGAAAACGGCGGAGATTGTGGAGCAACTGACTGGCGTGCGAGTGACGCAGGGCGCAATTACTCAGGATGCCGTCAAACAGATCGAAGGGCCTGTCGGAGCCCGTTACAGCGAACTGCGGGAATCGGTGAAGGAACAGCCGGCGATACATACCGACGATACCGGCTGGCGAGTCGGCGGCGCGCCGGCGTACCTGATGGCGTTTGTGAACAGATCGCTTTCGGTTTATCAGGTCCGGCCGCAGCACCGGAACGAGGAGGTCTTGACGATTAGCGCAGCCGGATGGCTCACCTTGTCCCCCGATAAGTCGACCCGCGCATCTGCGCCAGTGGCCGACCGATACCCGCCGATTTAGCCGGCGTGACGATCTGCGACCGGGGTCCGGGCTACGACGCCCGGGAACTGGAAGACGTGGCACAGCAAAAATGCCTGAGCCATCCGATCCGTAACGCCAAAGCCGTGGAGGAAAGCAAAACCGGCCGCGCCCGGCAGTTCGGCCGGAAACTGAAAGAACTGCTCCAGCAGGCACTGGCGTTATCGGCAAAGAAGAGCGAACTGGACGCGGCGGATTACAGAGTACAGGCAGAAGAACTCAACGGCGAACTCACCTTCCATCTGCGGAGCCGCATTCTCGAAGACAAGGACAATCAGCGACTGCTGGACGGGGTTGGCGCGCAACACGACCGGGTCCGTGTGCTGTCATTCCTCACCGAAGACGGTGTCGAACCGACCAACAACCGGGCCGAACGGGACCTGCGCCCCGCGGCGATCGCACGCAAGGTCTCGCATTGTTCGCGAAACGAACGCGGTGCAAGGGCGTTTGAGGCTTTCACCAGCGTGCTCCTGACCATCCGCAAGACAAACCCCAAAGGAATGGTCACCGCGTTGATAAAACTGATAAGCCCTCCCGCACCGGCCTGAATTTCCCGCTAATCAATCACTTCCTGCTTGCTTTGAAAAGTCCTTATCAGCTTGGAGTGCAAGTAATCCCATTATGATGACGCCGAACCCGAAAGCTGCAAAAACTAAGCTAAACCAGAAGCTGATTTTCGATTGGGCGATACCTTGTGCGTGGTACTCCCTGAGCAAGACGTATTGCTTGCTTTCGGGGCTTGAATCCGGGGACGCCTCAGCGATCACCTTCCTTATTTCTGCGGTGGTAGATTCGAGGTCTGACGATGGCTCTGCGCTAAACGCCGCCATCCGCCTAGCTTCCGTGCGCGAAGCATGGTCAGCACCGCGACACCTGCAGTAACGATCCCGATGACCGTTGATGCGATTTCTTTGAGCGAGTACAGATCCATTTTGCTTGTATGATCCTATCGCGCTTGCCTCAGCGACTCAGATACGTCGCCACCGTCGCAGCCAACCCAACAACCAGTTCGACCTCCCGACGCTCCGGTTTCCGGCCTTCCCTGATGTGACGTGCCGTTTCAGAGGCAAAGCCCCACGCCTTGGAAACCGACTCATCGAGTGGCTTCGGAATGGTGCCTGGATGTCGTTTAATGACCTCGCCCAAAGTTGCCTTCTCATCTCCGCACACATCCCGCGCTACACATTCGAGCGCTGCCATGGCGTGCTGGATCGCGCCCGTCAAATCCGCCTCGGGCCGTCGTGACAGGTCTATGAGTGCTTCGTGGATCTCATCGCGGGCGGTGAAGCGGCCAGCCGCTTCCAGCTCTTCGACCGCGCCGTGGACGTTCGACTCAAATGTTTCGGTGCCGCGCGTCACAATCTCACCGTCAATCATCTGCCATCCCACGCCTTCATCCACGAAAAAGTCATTCAGCGCCTGTTGGAATTTGTCTGCGGCCTCGCCCATACTGGGCTTCAACATCGCCTGATAAATCCGCTCGATGAAATCGTAGAACTTGAACCAGTCACAGCCATACGCAAGACCTTCTGCCTCGCCCCAGACGTTTGGATATGCGCTCCAGTTGTACTCGTTCGGGCGGACCCGAAGAACGGAGCAGATCGCGACCCGGAGAGCGTGCGGGCCGAAATCCATCTCCACGGCGGTTCCGAGGACGAAGTGACGGAGACTTTCTGGCGCGTGTTTCCAAATCGTGATCTCTTTCGGCGGGGAGTGGTAACCGAAGCGTTTGGAGAAGGGCTTTTTGGGGCTGTCGAGGGCCATGGCGCGCTTTCTCTCCAGTCTACAGCCGTGAGGAAGGAAACAAGAAAGCCCGGATTCGGCTTTCTCCGGGCTTTCGCACTCATATACTTTACGGGCGGGTTTCCCGTAACTGATTGAAAAGATGGTCGGGGCGAGAGGATTCGAACCTCCGGCCTCCTGGACCCGAACCAGGCGCTCTACCAGGCTGAGCCACGCCCCGAATCTTCCAGTGTACCCGGTTGCACCGGAGCGACACAACTACTTTACGATCTTCACGATCGAAGCGCGATTTTGGGGCCGCGCATCAGGCTCTTTCCTGATACGTGCCTTCCGACGTGTTCACGCGGATCTTCTCGCCTTCGCCGATGAACGGCGGCACCTGCACCACCAGCCCCGTCTCCATCTTCGCGGGCTTCGTCACGTTCGAGACCGTCGCGCCTTTCAGCCCGGGTTCCGTCTCCACAACCGTCATATCCACGCTCGGCGGCAACTCCACGCTGATCGGCTTGCCTTCGTAAAACTCCACCGACACCTTGAGCTGCGGAATCAGGTAATTCGTCGCATCGCCGAGCAATTCCTTCGTCAGGTGCATCTGCTCGTAGTTCTCGGTGTTCATGAAGTAGAAATACTCGCCGTCGTCGTACAGATACTCCATATCCTGCTGGTCGAGGATGGCCTTCTCGACCTTGTCTTCGGAAGAGAAGCGATGCTCCGTCATGGAGCCGGTCCGGAGACTGCGCATTTTGGCCTGCACGAAGCCCCGGAGATTGCCGGGCGTCCGGTGAGTCATGCTGAAGACCGAGTACAACTCGTTGTTGAACTTGATCACCATTCCGGGGCGCAGCTGTGTTGCGGAAAGCATAGTTGGGTAAGGGCCAGTATATCAGCCTGTTACAGCCGCCGGTTCGGGTTCGGAGGGCGAGAGTGCGAGATACCCCAGGCACATGATGGCGAGAAACATCGTCAGGACCTCGGTGTCCCCCAGGTTTTTCTCCGCGAGGCCGCCCACGGCCGTGCCGATCAGACACGCGGTCGCGCCCTGCAGAAGGAATCGCCGGACGGAACGTCCCGGAGGCAGCGCGTGCAGTCCGCGCCGGAAGTCCACGAACGCCAGCACCAGCGCCGCGGTGAGGAACAGCGCCGCGGGCACGCCGCACTCGGCCGCGTAGTGGATGTAAATACTGTGCAGATGCTGATAATCGCCGTCCGGCAGCGGACGCGGGATATCGGCGGGCAGGTAGGCATAGAACACCGCGGACTTTCTGATCTCCTCCGGCCCCACGCCCACCAGCGGATGCGCCTCGATCATCCGCCATCCGGTGCGCCAGACGATCCGGCGGTGTCCGTTCGAATCGGTCTGTCCGTGCGGATCCGTAAATGAATGCGCCCGTTCCTGAATCGCGGCGGGCGCGGCGAGAAGTCCCAGTCCGACCGCGACAGGCATCGCCACCGCCGCCCACTTCCGCCACTCCCAGAGCAAATAGAAACCCGCCACCAGCGCGGCCACCCACACTGTCCTCGTCTCGCTCAGCACCAGCGCGATTCCCACCACAGCCACGCAGGGCAGCCCAAGCCACAGCCAGCGTTTCACATCGGGTGCGAAAAGGAGAAATGCCACCGCCAGCAGAAGCACAAATAATTCCTGGCCGGAGAAGGTCATCCAGTGGCTCATGAAGCCGCGAATGCGGTCGGCGACGTAGTACAGATAGAAATCCTCGTGCGCCGCGCGGGCTCCGGCAACGTCGCGCGCGAATTGCACGAGGCCGCGCCCCGCCGTGAACGTTCCCACGCCGATCCACGCCAGCATCAGCCACCTGGCTTCACCCGCGGTCCGCACCGCCGAGTAGACAATCAGCAGCATCGCGTAGACCACCATCTTCCGCACTGAAGGCAGGCCAAACCGCGGATCGGGCGAGAAGGCGAGCGCGACCAGTGTCCATGCCAGAAACAACCCGAGCGGAATCGCGATGCGCGGCCACTTCAGCGGCAGGCCGGAGAGCAGCAGAAAGGCCAGGGCGAGCGCGAGCAGGATCTGGGAAACGGCGATCGAAAGAAGAATGACGACAGCCGATGCGCCCGCCAGCCACAGAGCCAGCCTTTTCAGGTAAGGAGGGGGGATCAAGCTTTAAGTATCGCGCGCGGATACCCCTCTGAAAATGAACGAATCGGATAAAATAGTGAACGGAGGAATGGCAGAGCGGTTGAATGCGCCGGTCTTGAAGGCCTTTCAAAGCCATTCCGGCAGGTTACACAAAATTTTGGGGTGGTTTGCTGGAACGTGTCACTGTGCCGGCGAATAACATTTCGCGATTCAATCGTTTGTTCTCGCGCACCCGCTATCCGATCTTCCCGCCCGGATGAATTGCGTTTAAACTTAAAGCAGCAGAGGACGCCGTGGCCATTACCCTGGACCTCAAACCCGAAGTCGAAGCCGAACTGATGGTGCAAGCCAAAGCCGCAGGCCTTTCGTTAGCTCAATTCCTGAGCCGGGAACTGGAGGCCATTGCTCCGGCCGTACCCGCTCCGGTGCCTGCAACGCTCCCTGACGGATCGGATCAATGGGAGAAGGAATTCGACGAATGGCTCGATAGCTTCCCTCAACATCCGGTTCTGCATGAGGAAGCGTTCAAACGCGAGAACTGGTATCCCGACCGGTGGTGACGCCGGAGAGGATGAGGATTCTCGTGGATACCAATATTCTGCTCCGCGCAATTCAGAACGAGAACCCGCTTTGCTCCGTTGCGAGGAGGACGCTGAAGAGCTTGCACCGGCAGAACCGCCATCTTTGTCTTACGCCTCAGAACGTGAGGGAATTCTGGAACGTATGCACACGCCCGACGGATCGCAACGGGTTGGGAATCAGTGTTCCCGGCACGGAACGCCACACGCGCTTTCTCGAACGATACTTCACCATCTTACCGGACTCCACACTCACTTACAGCACGTGGCGACAACTCGTGGCTGCGTATAACGTCCTGGGCGTTAAGGTGCATGATGCATGGCTTGTCGCAGCGATGAAATCACACGGCGTCAGCCGGATTCTCACATTCAACACGGGCGACTTCGCGCGCTACGATGGCATCGAGTGTGTTGATCCGCAGACGTTCTGATTTTTCCCCGCGTGTTCTCAGAGACTATGCGGGGCGATGACGTACCGTCCTCCATTCGAAACACAAGCTGCGCTTGAACGAATCGCGATTTATAACGCAGCCAGGTTAATCAGGCACCTGCTTTCGTCGAGATCCAACCGTCGCGTGCAAACTGGTGCTCCTGCAATACCTTCACCGGTCCGGGCCTGCCGTGAGCCGATCGCGGCGTCCTTATTCTCGCCTGAAGAGCTTCGTTTTTCGCTCACCGCCCGCGCGAACGCCCCGATCGGCATCTTCTTCGGGATCAGGATCATGCCCGGACATGATTGGCCCGCCACGATTTCTTGATTGAAATTGGCGTCGGCGAGGAAGCGGATCTTCAGGCTTGCCGGGGGCCGCGTGTTCCCTGGCCTCGCGGAGCCGCACTGACAGAGTTTCAGGGAACCCGGTCTCCTTCGTTTTCACTTCGGACCAGAGCCGCTCCTGGTCCCCCAGGTACGCCTCGACCTTCTCTTTCAGTTTACGGGGTGCACGTTGCCGGGGCAACGCTCCGCAGTTTCCACTGCTGCCGGATTACGGACGCCGCACGCGCGCAACAGTATTTCCGGTGCACGGGGTTCTGACTTGTCCCGGCGGCGCGGGTTCTTCAAACCAATCGGCAAACCACAGGCTGGTTTTCAACGGCAATCGCAAAGATACGCGCTCCGAACGGCCACGATGCGCCGCAGTGGGCGCGATCAGCTGCCTTTTGGGCAGCTTGCTTGCCCACTGACAAATTTCGACGCCAAAGCTGTTCCCCGAAGCGGTTTTGCAGATCACGTCAGTGGGATCGAAACCAGCCTTCGCAAAATCCCAAGTGACGGAACGAATCGGATAAGATAGTGAACGGAGGAATGGCAGAGCGGTTGAATGCGACGGTCTTGAAAACCGTTGGAGTCGAAAGGCTCTCGGGGGTTCGAATCCCTCTTCCTCCGCCACTTTCAAGATGCTCCGCATCACGGCCTTTCGCTGCCGCGAAGGCGGAACATGACCCTCAGTTCCCTGCGCCATCCAGCCGCGAGGCCGATACGCGTAACCTCAATCCCGGGCATCAGCGCGCTCAGCAGGATTTCCGTCGTCGAGTGAAATTCGAGCGCCGGAGCGACCAGCAGGATTCGGGGCGGCTCGGGACTGACCGCATGACCGGCGAAGTAACCGAGGCGCTCGAAATCCCCCGCCGCCAGGTGCTTGCGCACGCGCAGCCAGTAATCGAGGGCCTGAAACGGAAGCTGTAGATCGGCCGTCGCCTTGATTTCGACCACCGCCAGGCGGCCGGTGCGATCGATCCCCAGCAGGTCGATCACGCCGCGCTCCGCCGCTGAGAAGATCGGGACCTGCCCGTAGATGGGCACGGGCCGCAGCGAGGCGTCGATCGCCTCCGGATGCTCCCGCACCAGCGATTCGAGCCAGCCTTCAGGATTGAGCGCATAAAACGGATGCTGGCGGTCTTCGGCGTTCGCATCGCGTACGCGCGCGATCTCATGCGCCATCGCAATCGCCGTCTCGACGGTCGACCGTCTGCGCCGCGCAATGCCGCAGAAGATCTTCCCCGCAGACATGCGCGCGAACTCAAGGCCACGCACCTGCATGGCGATGGAGCCATCCGCCTGCTCGACCCTGTCGACATCTTCGATGTTCAGATTACCGGGCTCCGCGTTGGGCGCCGCCGGACGCCGGCAGGGAGGCAGAGTCGAATCGATATTGCCCGCATCGGCGAAATCGACGGCGCCCGCGCGATCCTTCTCGTCGAAGGCGATCAACTGGCACGAAATCTTTCCCGGATCGATACAGGCGGCGCGGGACGCAACATCCCGCTCGGAGCCAAGCGGCACGAACAACAGCAGCCGGCCGAGCGAAACGGCCTTCTCGCGCCGGCCGAGATAATCGAGCCAGATCAGCCCGAAGGCGACGATGCCGGCGCAGGCGGGCGCATCGGGAGCAGCCGCCATGACCGCGATTCCCTGCGTGCCCAGTCTCAAAAACGCACGCGTGTAAGACGGCGAAAGGCTCTGCTCCAGATTGGCGTCCGAACTGACTTCCTCAATGCGCCACTCCGGAAATTCGCGCGCGAGCATGAGGTGGAAACGCTCGCGGAAGGCGTGGCGGGAGGTCCTGCGGCCCAGCTCACGCCCCTGGGGCGCGGCGAGATCGGCAATCTGCATTTCCGCCTGCGTTTTCGGGAAACGCTCGGTGAGGAAACAGAGCCTGTCGCGGCGCTGTTCTTTCAACCCCACGATCTTGCGCACCAGGTTGCGCCGCCCGTCCCACGCCTGCAGCACGAGGCGGCCGTTCCATTGGGAAATACTCCACTGACCGGAGATCAGCAGGAGCGGCTCTTCGCCGGAATCGAGCAGCGCGGGCTGCACGGCGCCGGCGATGAAGCGATCCAGCACGTCGCGCAACTCCAGAATCCCGGACTGAGCCTGAGCGGACACGCGCTCCGAGATTAGCAACGCGGGACGGCAAGCGATATCGGCCCGGAAAGCCAGGGGTTATAGTCGATAGAACAAACACTTATGGCAGGGAACGACAGGGCGGGGAACGACAGGGTTGCGCTGGTGACCGGAGCCGGCAGCGGGATCGGCCGGGCGGTGAGTCTGGTTTTGCAGGCCGCGGGATACTCGGTGGTTCTGGCGGGGCGCCGCGCCGCGGAACTGGAAAAGACCGCGGCGGCCGCGGCGCCCGAGGGCGGCAGGATGCTGGCGGCGCCCACCGACGTGAGCCGGCCGGAAGCGGTCAGGGAGCTGTTTGCGCGCGTGGGCGACGTGTTCGGGCGCCTGGACGTTCTCTTCAACAACGCCGGCAGCAGCGGCCGCGCGATCCCGCTCGAAGACCTGACGCCGGAGCAATGGAACGCGGTGGTGGGCGTGAACCTTACCGGCGCGTTTCTGTGCGCCCAGGGGGCCATACGGCTGATGAAGGCGCAGCAGCCGAGGGGTGGCCGGATCATCAACAACGGCTCGCTCTCCGCCCATGCGCCGCGTCCCAACTCCGCGCCTTACACGGCCACCAAGCACGCCCTGACAGGCCTCACGAAATGCATCTCGCTCGACGGGCGGCAATACGACATTGCCTGCGGCCAGATCGATATCGGCAACGCGGCCACCGAAATGACGGAGAGAATGTCCGCGGGCGTCACCCAGGCGAATGGCTCGAAGATGCAGGAACCGCGCATGGACGTTCGCCATGTCGCCGATGCGGTGCTCTATATGGCGAACCTGCCACTCGATGCGAACGTTCAGTTCATGACCGTGATGGCGACCGCGATGCCGTTTGTGGGCCGAGGGTGAGAAGGACTTACGCTCACAATATGAGATTTCCCGTCCTGTTGCTCGCTGGTTTGGCCGCATTGGCGCAAACGCCGCCGGAAAACGCGCCTGTTCAGCTCAACCTCTCGAATCAACCCGCCTTCGGACCGGCGGACGCCCCGGTGACGATCGTCGAGTTCGGCGATTTCGAGTGTCCTTCCTGCCGGGCGGAAGCGCCGCTCCTGCGCGAACTCATCCCGGACTTATTCCCCGACAAGGTCCGCATTGTTTTTAGAGACTATCCGCTCGAATCGATCCATCCCTGGGCCCGGGCGGCATCCATCGCCGGCCGTTGCGTCTTCCGGCAGAACCCACAGGCTTTCTGGAAATTCTACGACTGGGATTACGACAATCAGGACGAACTTACGGGCGCGAATCTGAAATCGAAGGTTCTGTCGTGGGCAGCAAAGACATCGGCAGGAAAGAACGGCGTCGACCCGGCTCAGCTCGAAACCTGCATCGACAGCAAGGCAACCGATGCGGAAGTGGCGCGGAGCATCGCCGAGGGCAAGTCCTCCGGTGTGCGCGGCACTCCCACGCTTTTCGTGAACGGCCGGAAAGCCGCGAGCACCCAACTCCCGGCGCTGCAGGAAACCGTTCAGAAGGAACTCGAAGCGCGAGGTGCGAGATAATTATGACCATATGCGCAGCCTGGCGTGGCTTGTCCTCGCTTTCGTTCCTTCTTTAGCCTCCGCACAAAAGAAACCCTTCGATACCCAGGCTCTGCTGAAGATCCAGCGCATCGCGGACCCGCAGCTTTCGCCCGACGGCAAGACCGTCGCGTTCGCGGTCACCGTGCCGGACGTCGCCGGGAACAAGAGCGTCCACAGCGTATGGAGCGTTGCGCTGAACGGCGGCATTCCGCTCAAGCTGGCGGATCTCGCCGACCGCCCCCGCTGGTCGCCCGATGGAAAGCAGATTTATTACGTCTCCACCGCCGGCGGCCCATCGCAGATCTGGAGCATGAAGCCCGATGGCTCCGGCCGTTCCCAGGTCACGCGCCTGTCGACGGAAGCCGACGGCGAAATCGTTTCGCCGGACGGCAAGTATCTGGTCGTCACCAGCAACGTCTATCCGGATTGCGGCGCCGACGACGCCTGCAATAACAAGCGTCTCGAAGCGGAGAAGCAAAGCAAAATCAAAGCGCGCCTGATCAAGGGACTTCTGTATCGCCATTGGACGACGTGGCAGGGCAACACCCGCAGCCATTTGCTCTCGATCTCGATCGCCGACGGCAAGGTGGCCGATCTCTCTCCCGGCGATCGCCAGGTTCCCCCGTTTTCGCTCGGCGGCCCGGACGACTACGCCATTTCGCCGGACGGCAAAGAAGTCTGTTTCGCCATGAATACGGACGACGTGCCCGCCGCAGGCACGAACAACGATCTTTTCGTGGTTCCGATCGAGGGCGGGCAGGCGCACAAGATCACCGGCAATCCCGGGGCCGACAATGCGCCCCGTTATTCGCCCGACGGCAAGTATCTCGGCTACCTGTCCCAGGCGCGCGGCGGTTACGAGAGCGACCGGTGGCGCATCGCGGTGCTCGAACGCGCGAGCGGCAAACTTACGCTTCCCACCGATGCGATCGACCGTTCCGTGAACAGTTTCACGTGGTCGCCCGATTCCACGCGCCTGTTTTTCGCCGTGGAAGATCGCGGGCGCCAGGCCATTCAGTTCGTCGGCGTCGATGGCGGGGGCGCGCGCATTGCCGTCACGGGCAACAACACGCTGGACGACATGCAGTTCACGGCCGATGGCAAGACCATCGTCTTCACCCGGCAAAGCGGCGACAGTCCGGCCGAGATCTGCAAAGCCATGTCGACAGGCGGAGCGGCCGTGGCGCTGACTCATCTCAACGACGATCTGCTGAACCAGTACCAGCTCACCCCGTTCGAGGATTTCCGGGTCACGGGCGCGGACAACGCGCAGATTCAGAGTTTCCTGGTCAAACCGCCCGGCTTCAATCCCTCGGTGAAATATCCTGTGCTGCTCCTGATCCACGGCGGTCCCGAAGGCGAATGGGGCGAGAGCTGGACGTATCGCTGGAACGCACAGGTGTTCGCCGCGGCCGGCTACGTGGTCGTCATGCCGAATCCGCACGGCTCGATCGGTTACGGGCAGAAATTCACCGAGGACATCAATCAGGATTGGGGCGGCAAGCCGTTCGACGATCTCATGGCCGTGACGGACTATGTTGAAAAACTTCCTTACGTCGATGGCGCGCGCATGGCGGCGGCCGGAGGCTCCTATGGCGGCTACATGATCGACTGGATGCTCGGCCACACGACCCGCTTCAAGTGCTTCGTATCCCATGCCGGCGTCTACGATCTGCGCGAAGAGGCTGAAAGCACGGAAGAGTTGTGGTTCCCCATGTGGGAATTCGGCGGAATGCCGTGGGATAACCCGGAAGTCTACGACAAATGGTCGCCGAGCCATTTCGCAAAGGACTTCCAGACGCCGACGCTCGTGATCCACGGCGAACTGGACTTTCGCATCCCCTATACGCAGGGGCTGGAACTCTACACCACGCTCCAGATGCGAAAAATCCCCTCCGAACTCCTGATCTTCCCCGATGAAGGGCATTGGGTTCTGAAGCCGCAAAACAGCGAACTCTGGTATAAGACGTTTCTCGACTGGGTCGGCAACTGGACAAAAAAGTGAAATTCATAGTCGTTATCGCTGGTGCGTTGCTCATCGTCGCGGCGCCCCTGAGTCTGTTCCTGATATCCACCGGCACGGAAATCGGTTTCGACCCGCCGGTCCGCATGATTGGATTCGAGACGCCGGTCCACGTTCGCCTGGCGAACCCGCACGGCCTTCGCTCCGTCTCGGTGACCGTCGAGCAGGATGGCAAGTCATACCCGCTGAGCGCCGCCGCGTCGCCGGCCCGGCGCTTCTTAATCGAACGCCACGTGGCGCCGCGCGAACTGACAGTCAAAGCGGGGAAACAGACGGCGCCCGCGCTGCACGACGGCAAAGCGCGCCTGGTTGTCACGGCCGTCTCCAACGACTTCCGCGGAGAGAAGACTTCCAAAACCCTGGATGTGGATGTCATGACCGAAGCGCCGCATGTGGTCGCCGATGGCGTCCAGCATTACATCAATCAGGGCGGCTCGGAACTGGCGGTCTTCACTCCCTCCGGTGCGTGGACGCAGGCCGGCGTGAAAGTGGGCAGTTATACCTTCCGCAGTTTCCCTCTGCCGGACCACCCGGGGCAGTTCTTCAGCCTGTTCGCCTTCTTCTGGGATTTGCCGGTCGATACGCCGATTTCCGTTTATGCCTCCAATCCCTCGGGCGCGGAAGCGAAGACCGCCTTCTGGTACAAGGTGTTCCCGAAGAAGTTCCGCGCCAGCACGATTCGCCTCGAAACCATGAACATCGACCGGATCGTCAACCAGATCGATACCGAGCACAGGATCCCGGGCGATCTGGTGCAGCGTTTCGTCTACATCAACCGCGAGATGCGCAAGCTGAACAACAAGACCCTCGCCGATCTGCGCCTGCAAACCGCCCCGAAGCTCCTGTGGACCGGCGCCTTCCTGCCGATGGTCGATTCCACCGTGGAATCGCGCTTCGCCGACGACCGGACTTACACCTGGGAGGGGAAGAAGGTCGATGAAGAGACCCATCTGGGCTTCGATCTGGCCAAAGTCGCGCACTCGCCCATTCCGGCGTCGAACGACGGCAAGGTGATCTGGGCGAAGGATCTGGGCATCTACGGGAATTGCATCGTCATCGATCACGGTTATGGCCTGCAGAGCATTTACGGCCACTTGAGCGAGTTTCTGGTCAAGCCGGGCGATGTCGTGAAGAAGGGTCAGATTGTCGGGCGGACCGGATCCACCGGCCTTGCGGGCGGCGACCATCTGCACTTCAGCATGCAGCTGGACGGCGTGGAAGTGAACCCGGTCGAGTGGTGGGATCCGCACTGGGTGAAGGATCGGATATTGAGCAAGCTCGGCTCCGGCACGGCGCAGGTGGAAGAGACTCCCGCCCCGGAACACCGCCCGGCGGCGCGGCGCGCGCGGAAAAAAAGACGCTAGCATCGCGGGCGAATTTCGGTTATCTTAATCTCGGGGTACATTATGACCTTCCTCGCCATGTGCCGGAAGCTGACGGAGCACTTTGCGCTCTCGGTTCTGACTTTTATCCTGGCGGTAACTTCGACCGTTCTGCTGTGGCCGAATCGGCGTGAGGACCTCTGGCATCGCCTCGGATTTGTGCTGTCGATCCTGCTGGTGAGCGCTGTCTGGGCCATTCTGTTCGCGGCGATCGCCCGGAAACGCCAGTGGACTGCGGAAAGCTGCCGGAAACTCCCCGGGATCTCATTTTTCGTGGCGTGTATCTTTTTGTGTCTTTTAACCGCGGACTTTTCGATGCTTCCGTTTTCCGCCGTTTCCCTGGCGGTTGGTGCGTTCTGCCGGAAACTCGTCTACCCCGGCATCCCGTGGAGCGACATGACGGATGCCCAGGCATCGGCGCGCCTGACCACGCTGAATATCTAACCGCGCTTCAGTACCTTAGTACTATTACTAACGCGGTTGTGCGCCGCCGCCCGGACCCATAACATAAAGATATCGATGGTATTCAACCGACTTTTCGGTGTCATTCTGTTTCTGGGGGTTGCCGCGGCCGGCCAGGCGGGCACGCTGAGCCTGGGCGATGCCAGCGGCTTTAACGTATTCGTTCTCAGCAATTTCTCGGGATCCGGCACGGATTCGCAGGGCAGAATGGCCGTTGGTGGAAACTTCGCTCCGGCTTACGGCGGAGGCTTCACGATCGCCAGCGCGCTGCACGATTCGGCGGGGACTTACGATCTGGTGGTCGGCGGCAACTTCACCAATTCGAATTATTCCATGAACAGCGGCAGCGCGTACGTAGCCGGGAATATGACGTGGACCAATCCCACCATCGCCAACAACGCCTGGGTCGGCGGCAATTTCAAGGACGGCGGCGGCGGCAGCGCAGGCAGCATCTCTTACGTGGGCGACTACTCCGGGCCGGGCTACCTGAACCATGCCCAGGCCGAGGCCGGCTCCGCGCCGCCGCCGATCGACTTTGTGAGTGCGCGGACCAGCCTGACGGCTCTCTCCGCCGCCCTTGCCGGCGACACGGCGAATGGTACGGTAAACCGCAGTTACTCGACCTATACGCTGACGGGCACGGACTCCAATCTGAATGTATTCGATATGACGGCCTCGAGCTACTCGGGCGCGACAATCGACGTGGACGCTCCCTCCGGCTCGACCGTGGTCATCAACGTACCTGGCAGCTCCGTGTCCTTTAAATACGGGAGCATCAATTTCACCGGCGTCTCGGCCAGCAACGTGATTTTCAATTTCGACTCCGCCACATCGCTCACCCTGAATGGCATCGGCTTCAACGGCAGTATCCTGGCTCCGGCCGCGAATTTCAGCGGCGTTTACGGCAATCTCAACGGCCAGCTGATCACCTATACCGCAAAGGGCACCATGGAGTTTCATAATGTCCTCTTCACCGGTAATCTTGGAACCGCCGGCAGCAGTGGCGGATCTTCGTTACCCGCCCCGACGCCGGAACCCGGCACGTGGATTTCGCTCGCGGCCGGTTGCCTGCTGCTCGCCGCGCTGCTTCGCCGGCGTCCGCTGCTAACATAGCGGTGTGAGAGCCCTGCCCGCCGTGTCCGGGTCGCTTGATGCAGTGTCGTTCGATGCGGCATGGATCGATATTTCGATCCCGTTGCGAAACGGCATGGTCCATTGGCCCAGCGACCCGGCCTTTCAGATCGAGCGCGTGTTCGATCGGGAAAAGGGCGACCCGGCCACCGTCTCGAAGATGACACTGTGCGTGCATGCGGGCACTCACATGGACGCCCCGCTGCATTTCATCCGCAACGCGACGCCCATCGACCGCATTCCTCTCGACGCAGCGCTTGGCCCCGCGCGCGTCATTCAGATCGACGATCCGAAATCGATCCGGCGGGAAGACCTCCTCCAATACGGCATTGCCGCGGGCGAGCGGATTCTGTTCAAAACGCGGAACTCGGATTACGCCTGGAACAGCGACGCGTTCGACGAAAACTTTGTATTCATCTCGCAGGATGCGGCCCGCTATCTCGCCGAATGCCGCATTCGCTGCGTTGGCGTCGATTATCTTTCGGTAGGTGGTTTTCGTGAGGACGGCCCTGAAACGCACCATGCCCTGCTCGAGGCGGGCATCTGGATTATCGAAGGCTTGAACCTCAGCGGCATCGAGCCGGGCGCTTACGAACTGGCGTGCCTGCCCCTCAAGCTGATGGGCGCCGAAGGCGCGCCGGCCCGCGCCATCCTGCGCCGCGCCGAATGAAAGGAACCCGCGTTACATGAAGGCAGCCGCCGTTTTCCCCGACAGGAAGTCTCTGGGGGTAGTGAACGATTTCCCCGAACCGAAGCTCGAAAGCCCCACCGGCATAAAACTGCGCATCCTGAACGTGGGAGTCTGCGGCACGGACCGCGAAATCGCTTCGTTCCAGTACGGCTTTCCGCCTCCCCCGGGCTCCGAGTTCCTCGTGATGGGCCATGAATGCGTTGGCGAAGTGGTCGAAATCGGGCCGGAGGTGCGCAATTTCCAGCCGGGCGATCTCGCCATTCCGATGGTGCGGCGCCCCTGCGATCGTCCCGATTGCATCGCGTGCCGGGCCGGGCGGCCGGACTTCTGCGACACCGGCGCTTATCGCGAGCGCGGCATCAAGCAGATGCACGGCTTCCTGACCGAGCGGATTGTCGACGAGGCGCATTACATGAATCCCGTGCCGCGTGCGATTCGCGATGTGGCCGTTCTGGTCGAACCGCTCACCATCGCCGAGAAGGGCCTGATCCAGGTGCTGCAGATCCAGAAACGGCTGCCCTGGGGCGTGAATACGCCGGAATATACGCTCAGGGCCGTCGTGCTGGGCGCCGGGCCGGTCGGTTTGCTGGGCGCCATGGCGCTTTGTCACGCCGGGTTCTCCGTCACGGTCTATTCGCGCAACCGCGAACCCGATCCGTCGGCGGACATCGTGAAGGCGATCGGCGGGAAATATATTTCATCGCAGGACCGTTCAGTTGCCCGGATGGCGGCCGACGTGGGAAATATCGATCTGGTCTATGAAGCGACAGGCGCTTCCCAGCTGGCCTTCGACGTTCTCCCCGCGCTCGGCACCAACGGCTTGTTCGTCCTGACCGGCGTGCCTGGAGAACGCGGGCCGGTGAGCATCGACACCGACACCATCATGCGCAATCTCGTGCTGAAGAACCAGTGCGTGCTGGGTACCGTCAACGCCGGCAAGAACGCTTTTGAGAAAGCGGTGGCCGATCTGACCGCTTTTCATGCCAAATGGCCGGAAGCGGTGGAAAATCTGATCACCGGCCGCTTTCCGCTGGAGAAATTTGCCGAGCCGATCCACAACCAGAGTGGGATTAAGAACATCGTCGAGATCGCCCGATGAGTACTGCAGAGCGGACTCGCCTCGAAGAAGACGCCAGGCGCGAGAACAACTGGAAGCGCTGGGGGCCCTATCTTTCCGAGCGCCAGTGGGGCACGGTCCGGGAAGACTACTCGGCCACCGGCGAATGCTGGAGCTATTTTCCGCACGATCACGCCCGCAGCCGGGCTTACCGCTGGGGCGAAGACGGCCTGCTCGGAATCTGCGACCGCGAAGGCCGTTTGTGTTTCGCGCTGGCCCTGTGGAACGGCCAGGACCCCATCCTGAAAGAACGCCTTTTCGGCCTGACCGGCGAACAGGGCAATCACGGCGAAGACGTCAAGGAGTGCTATTTCTACGTCGACGGCTCGCCCACCCACTCGTACATGAAAGCGGTTTACAAGTATCCGCAAAGGGCTTTCCCCTACGAGCAGCTGATCGAAGAAAACCGCAAGCGCACGAATCGCGACCTGGAATTCGAGCTTCTGGATACAGGGGTGTTCAGCGAAGGGCGCTATTTCGATATTTCCATGGAATATGCGAAGGCCTCTCCCGACGATATTCTGATTCGTCTGCGCATCGATAACCGCGGCCCGGAGCCGTGGACGATGCACGTCCTGCCGACCGTCTGGTTCCGCAACGCCTGGTCGTGGGGCAGGACCGGCGAAGGGTACTGGCCGCGGCCCGTTATCCGCCAGCTCGACGCCACGCGCCTCTCCTGCGAACAGGTGAGCCTGGGCAAGTTCACTTTCGAAGCGCTCACGCCGCCGGACCGGTTTCTGTTCACCGAGAACGAGACGAATTCCGAGCGGCTGTTCAACGCCCCGAACCGGACGCCGTACGTGAAGGATGCGTTCCATCGCTGCGTGATTCAGGAAGACGGTGACGCGGTTAACCCCAGTCAGACGGGAACCAAGGCCGCGGCGTATTACCGGAACGAAATCCCGGCCGGCAAGGGAATCGAGCTGCGTTTCCGGCTGCGCGGGGAAAACGAAAGCGCCCAGGGCTCTCTTGACTGGGGCTCTTTCGATGAGATTTTCGCCCAGCGCATCCGCGAAACGGACGGCTTTTACGGCATGAACGGCGATGCGCCGGCCGCGCTCCGGATCGCCCGGCAGGCGGACGCGGGCCTGCTGTGGTCGAAGCAGTTCTATCATTTCGGAGTCCTCGAATGGCTGGAGGGCGACCCGGCGCTTCCCAAGCCTCCCGCCGAACGCTGGAGCGGGCGCAATTCCGGCTGGCTGCACCTCTACAATCGCGATGTCGTTTCCATGCCGGATAACTGGGAGTTTCCGTGGTACGCATCGTGGGACCTCGCGTTCCACATGGTCGCGTTCGCCGCGCTCGACCCCGATTTCGCCAAACAGCAGATCGTTCTGCTGCTGCGGGAATGGTACACGCATCCGAGCGGCCAGGTGCCCGCTTACGAATTTGCGTTCGACGACGTGAATCCTCCGGTTCACGCCTGGGCGGCCTGGCGCGTCTATAAAATCGCGGCGCCCGAGGGCCGGCGCGACCGCGCCTTTCTCGAGCGCGTGTTTCAGAAACTGCTCATCAATTTCACCTGGTGGGTGAACCGGAAAGACATCGCCGGCAAGCAGATTTTCTCCGGCGGCTTCCTCGGACTCGACAATATCGGCATCTTCGACCGTTCGAAACCTCTGCCCGACGGCAGCGTGCTCGAACAGGCCGACGGGTCCGCATGGATGGCCTTCTACTGCACCACCATGCTGGCGATCGCGCTCGAACTGGCGGCGCACGATCCGGTGTACGAAGATGTCGCCTCGAAGTTCTTCGAACACTTCGTCGCCATTACCGACGCCATGAACACGCTCGGGGGCAACGGGCTGTGGGACGAAGAGGACGGCTTCTACTACGACCAGTTGCGCACCAGCGGCGACGAGACGGTTCCGTTGAAGGTGCGTTCGGCGGTGGGGCTGATTCCTCTGCTGGGCGTGACCATCCTCAAGCAGGAAGTGATTGAGAGGCTGCCCGGCTTCCGCAGGCGGATGGAATGGTTCCTCAACAACCGTCAGGACCTTTATCGCCAGATCTCGATGCTGGAAGTGCGGACCATCGGAGGGCACGCCCACAGGCTGCTGGCCGTCCCCACGCGCTCGCGCCTGCTGCGCGTGCTGAGCCGTCTGCTCGATGAACGCGAGTTCCTGTCTCCGTTCGGCATCCGCTCGCTCTCGGCGATATACGGCGAACATCCGTACACTCTGCGCATCGATGGCATGGAGTACAGCATCAGCTACGATCCGGGCGAATCGACGACGGGAATTTTCGGAGGCAACTCGAACTGGCGCGGCCCCATCTGGCTGCCGCTCAATTACCTGCTCATCGAAGCGCTGGAGCGGTACTACCACTTTTTCGGCGACGAACTGACGATCGAGTGCCCCACCGGCTCCGGCAATCTCATGACGCTGCGCGAGGTTTCACGCGAGATCAATCGCCGGCTGTGCACGCTTTTCCTGCCCGATTCGACCGGCTGGGCGCCATGGCAGGGAGAGGATCGTATCTTTTCCGGCGATCCTCACTGGCATGGCCTCACCCACTTCAACGAGTATTTCCACGCGGAGACGGGACGCGGCTGCGGCGCGAGCCATCAGACCGGCTGGACGGCGCTCGTGGCTCGCTGCCTGCAGGATCACGTGCGCGCGGGCGCTAGCGCAGATTCGAAAACCAGTAAGGGACCCACGCCGCCGCCAGAACCACATCCGTGAGATACGCGCGGCGGTTCCGCGGCTCGCGCCACGCATGCCAGGCCGAAACCAGCCCGAATGCCCCAAACACAAAGACCGAGACGACGAACCAGTAGTAAAACGGAGGGAAGACCACGAACGGCATGCGTCCGCCCGAGATACGGGCAATCGCCATAATGGCCAGTGTGGCTGCGATCAATATGCGAAAAATAATGCGGGCCATCGTATCGAACTCCAGCTTAGCGCGCGCCTTTATTCTATCCATCGCGCTCGGCGCGCCGGCGTTTCCGCAGACGGCCGATCTGGCGGTGACCAACGCCCGCATCTATACCGTGAACCCGAAGCAGCCGCGGGCTTCCGGGATCGCGGTGCGGCAGGGGCGCATCCTCGCGGTGGGCGACGATGTTTCCCGTTATGTGGGGGCGTCCACGAAGACGATCGATGCGCACGGCGCCGCTGTCGTTCCGGGGCTGATCGATGCGCACGGGCACGTCCGGGGTCTGGGCGACATGCTCGGGACCGTCGATCTGCGCGGTATCGCGTCCCCGAACGAAGTCGTGGCGAAGGTGCGCGAGGCGGCGAAGCGGCGCCAGCCGGGCGAGTGGATATTGGGGACCGCGTGGGATCAGAATCTCTGGCCGGGGAAGCAGTTTCCCGATGCCGCGGGCATTTCGAGCGCGGCGCCGGATAATCCGGTATCGCTGGAGCGCGTGGATGGCCATGCGCTGTGGGTGAACCGCAAAGCGATGGAGCTTGCGGATATCAATGCCGGGACTCCCGATCCACCGGGAGGCAGGATTCAGCGGGATGCGAATGGCGCGCCGACCGGCGTGCTGGTGGACCGGGCCATGCAACTGGTCAGCCGGAAGATTCCGGCTCCGAGCCAGGCGCAGGTGGAGCAAAGCCTGCTGCGCGCCACGCGCAAACTGGCGCGCGACGGGATTACCACCGTGCATGACGCGGGCGTGCAGTATGCGGACATCGAGGGCTACCGGTCGCTGCTCCGGAAGGGAGAATTGCCCGTCCGTATTTACGCCATGATTCTCTATCCCCTGCGGCTGCCGGACAAGCCCGAGGTGGGGGATTATCTTACGGTGCGCGGCATCAAGCTGGTGGCCGACGGCGCGCTGGGTTCGAGGGGAGCGGCGATGCTCGAACCCTATTCGGACGACCCAGGCGATCGCGGACTGCTGATTCTGGACCGCGCGACCGTCCGCGCGGCGGCGCGGCAGGCGCTGGCGAAGGGATTTCAGGTCAACACGCACGCGATCGGCGACCGGGCGGTGCGCACGGTGCTCGAAGCTTACGGAGACGTGCTGAGTCCGGGGAACGACAAGCGTTTCCGCGTCGAACACGCGCAGGTTGTCGCGCCCGAGGACTTCGCGAAGTTCAAACAGTTTTCCATCGTCGCGTCAATGCAGGCGACCCATGCGACGAGCGATATGCTCTGGGCGCAGGATCGCCTCGGGCCGGAGAGAATCAGGGGCGCGTATGCCTGGCAGACGTTTCTGCGCCTGGGAGTGCATGTGCCGAACGGCTCCGATTTTCCGGTGGAGGATCCGAATCCCCTGTGGGGCTTTTATGCCGCGGTGACGCGCCAGAAGCTCGATGGCACGCCGCCCGGCGGGTGGTTTCCGGACCAGCGCATGTCGCGCGGGGAAGCTCTGCGCAGCTGGACCCTCGAAGGCGCTTACGCCGCGTTCGAGGAGGACCGGAAAGGTTCGCTTGAGCCGGGCAAGATGGCGGATTTTGTGGTGCTGTCCGGGGATATCATGACGATGCCTGCAGCCGAAATCCCGCGAACCCGCGTCACCATGACCGTGGTGGATGGGAAGATCGTATTTCAGGAATGATTTTTTCGATCGTATTCGCGCTGCTGCTCGCGCCGGCGAGCCAGCCCCAGGAAAAGGGACAGCCGTTCCGGCTGGAGCCGGGCGATTTCCGCTGGATTCCCTTCACCATCCGGCAGACGCCGGTTGAAGTGGAGTGCCATTTTGAGGTGACGCGCGGCGGCCCGACCGTTCATGTGGAACTGCTTCCCATGGCCGAGTTCCGGCTGTTCGACCGGGGAGAGCAGCACTCGACTCTGGCCGCCACGCCGGACGGGCGCTCCGGCGATTTCCGCCGGACGGTGGACGTGAGCGGCCAGTATGCCGTGGTGGTCGTGAATGCGGGCCATGCTCTGCCCGCCACCGTGTCCCTTCAGGTGCGCACCGCCGTGAATCCGGACGGCAAGGGCACAGCGAAAACGCTTTCACCCGAGCGAAGGCTCACCGTCATCCTCATCAGTTTCGCCTTTTTCTTCGCCACGCTCGCGTGGTCGGGCCGGAAGCTGATCCGGGCCATGCGGACTTCATGAGAACGCCCGGGGCTATCATGAAGTTGAAGGCCGCGCTGGACGCTCATGGATATTGTTGAAGCGCCGCCGAAGCGGCGAAGAATCCCGAAGTGGTTGTCGCCGGCGATCGGATATACGATTTCCGCCGTTTCCCTCATCTGGGTCTTTTCGAAATTCCCCTACGCACTGCTCGGCGATCATCTGCGGACGATGGACTGGCGCCTGGCCGGCATCGCCATCGCGCTCGAATTCGCCGTCTATTTTATCGATGCCTGGCGCTGGGGGGCTCTGCTCAAAATGGCCGGCGCGCCCTCCTTCGGCTTGTGCCTGCAGGCGGTCTTCGTCGGCTTGTTCGCCAACGACGTCCTGCCGGCGCGGGCGGGCGAACTCATTCGCTGCTTCCTGCTCTCGTATGAAACTAAAGTCCCTTTGTCTCTCGCATTCACCTCGGACGTGATTCTGCGGATCATGGACGGCATGTGGATCGTGATCCTCTACCTGCTGGTCACGTTCCAGATCGGAAATCATGTCGTGGTGACGCGCGTGATGTGGGGCTTTGGCGCGGGCGTGCTCATTGTCTCGGCCGTGGCGTTGTTTGTGTTGTTCCGGCGGCAGCACGCGCACCGCTTTGTGAAAAATACCAGCTGGGCGGCGCGGTTTATACACCTGCTCGACGAAATTCACCGGCTGGGCCATTGGCGCGAGTTGCGGGCCGCCATGTGGATCAGCGGGCTCTACTGGCTCGCCCAGGTGCTGGCGATCTGGGCGCTCACGCGCGCCGACAGGTTCGATCTCGGCATCTCCGCCGCCGCGTTTCTGCTGGTGGTCAAGGCGGTTGTTACGCTGATCCCCAACGCGCCGGCGAGCGTGGGGGCCTATCAGGCGGCCGCGATGTACGCTCTCGGGCTGTTGCTGGTGGAGCACGCAAACGCGCAGATCTTCGCCGAGATCATGTTCTGGTTCCTGACGCTTCCCGTTGCCATCGGCGGCGCCATCGCCGTCGCGTTCACGGGGGTCGATATCACGGTGCTGCACCGCCGGGCGCACACAGCCGGCCAGGCGGGAAATCTCCGGGAGCCTGTATAAAATGCGGACGCTCGCCGAATACGAAACGCTCGCCGCGGCGGCCCACGGGCATATGTGCGCCGGCCAGATTCTGGGCTTGCGGATGGCGATGCGCGGACTGGAGCTGCTCGGCGTTGAAGATCCGGAAGGGAAAGACCGGAAACGTCTGGTGACCTTCGTCGAAATCGACCGTTGCGCCACCGACGCCATTCCCGTGGTGACCGGTTGCCGGCTCGGCAAGCGCGCTCTCAAGTTCCGCGACTTCGGAAAAATGGCGGCCACGTTCTGCGACCTGCAAACGGGAAGGTCGGTACGGGTGGTGGCGCTCGAATCGTCGAAACAGCGGGCGAAGGAGTTGTGCCCGGACATTACCGACAAGAACCGGCAGCAAATGCAGGCTTACCGGGAAATGGAGCCCCAGGAACTGTTTGCCCACCAGTGGGTCAGGGTCGCGCTCGGGCCGGAGGAGTTTCCGGGCTACAAAGGCGAGCGCCGCATTTGCGCGGAATGCGGGGAGGGCATCAACTTCGAGCGCCATGTCGTTCGCGATGGCGCGACGCTCTGCAAGTCATGCGCCGGCGAGCGGTATTACACGGCGTTATGATTCGATGCCTGATCACCGACGGGACCGTTTTACAAAACGAACCCAAATGGCTCGCCCACGCCGCCGGCTGGATGGCGCGCGGGATTGAACTCCTGCAGATCCGCGAACGGGCTCTTTCCGCGAGAGAACTGGCTGAAGTCACGCGGAAGGTCCTGCGGCTGCCCAATCCTCAGGGCACGAAAATTCTGGTCAACGATCGCGCCGACGTCGCGCTTGCCTGCGGGGCGCATGGCGTGCACCTGAGGGATGGCTCCGTCCTGCCGGAGGTCTTCGCCCGGCCGGGCTTTCTGGTTACCGTCGCCTGCCACGGCGCCGCGGCGGCCGATCGGGCCAGGGGCGCGGATTTCATTCTTCTCGCGCCGGTTTTCAAGCCGCTGTCGAAAAAAGATGCGAGACCGGCCCTCGGAACCGGAGCGATTGCGGAAATCGCCCGGCTGTCGAAAGTGCCGGTTCTCGCATTGGGCGGAATCACCGCCGAAAATGCCCACCTGTGTGTGGAGGCTGGCGCGGCCGGCATCGCCGGAATCAGCTGTTTCGGCCCGCCATAACCTCCCGATAACATCCCGATCGCCCGTGCGCTACCCGCGCAATCCGACGACGGCCACCAGTTCCTGCAGATGGTAGCGGGTTCTCTCCACCTGAGAGGTCATTGCGGACGCGCTCTCCGCCGTTTGCTGCGCGTTGGCGGCGTTGTTCTGCGTCACTTTCTCCAGCCGTGAGATGGCCTGGCCGATGACCTGGATCCCGCGCGCCTGCGTTTCGCTGCTTTTCGCGATCTGACTGACCACCAGTCCGCCTTGTTCGATCCGGTCCGAGACTTCCTTGAACGCCCCATGCGCCAGGGTCACGTACTGTACGCCGTTCGCCACGTCTCCGATGGTCTTCTCGATGATGTCCGCGCTGTGCCGTGCGGCTTCCGCCGCCCGCTTGGACAACGACCGGACCTCGTCAGCCACCACGCTGAAACCCGCGCCGGCCTCTCCCGCCCGCGCCGCTTCGACAGCTGCGTTCAGCGCCAGGATGTTCGTGTTGAAGGCGATCTCATCCAGACTCTTCAGCACCCCGGCCACTTCCCGGCTCGATGACGAAATCGCATTCATCGACTCGGTGAGGTTGTGCATGGCCTCGGTAGCCTGCAGCACCGTGTGCCTCGCCTTCGTCATCAGGTCGTCGGCGTTCACCGCACGATCCGAATTCTGCTGCGTCGTGGTCGAAATTTCCTTCAGCGAAGCCGCGGTTTCCTGCAGACACGACGCCTGTTCATGGGCATCGCGCGACACCACCTGCCCCGATTGAGCCATCTGACCCGAGGCTTCCGCCGCCTTATCCGCGGAACTTCGCACTCCGTCGATCACCCGGAGAATCGGCCCCGTGATGGACCTGCGGATCGTCAGTGTCACGATCACCGATGCAATCAGCAGCGTGCTTGCAAACAGCATCAGAGCCAGCCACCGCTGACGCGCCGAGCCCTTCTGCGTGGCGCTCAGCTTTTCCTGCAGCGAACTCGAAAACGCCGTCTTGGTCCGCTGCAGCGACCCTTTCAGTTCGTCGGTTTTGGCCGCCAGTTCGCGAATCTTCGACTGCATCTCAGGGGTCATGCTGGCCGGATTGCCCGCAATCGTTCCGTAGGTCGTGCCTGCATCGGAAACGAACGCGGCGATGGCGGCGCCCAGCTTTCTGCAGTCCGCCGCGCTGTCCTGGGGAACGTTTTCAATGCCCGCGATCGAGTTGATCAGCGACGCCGCGGACTCGCCGTCCTGCGTGCCCCGCGCCACCGCCGACGTATCCTGCGTCACCACTGCGTCGCTGAAACTTTTCACCGCCCTCTGGAATGCGGCTTCCGCTTCCTGGCTCTTCTGCGCCGCGGGGAAAAGCGCTTCCGATGCGGTCTGGAGATCGCGCTCCGTGCTCCTTCCCTGCACCTGTCCGAGCAACGTGGAGAAGATAAAGCCCGCGACGAACACCCCAATGCTCAGCCATATTTTGGCGGCAATACTCAGGTTTTTCATAGCGGCCGCCTTGTTGCAAGACCAGCGGTCACGCCGGCATCGCTCGAAGGGACGCTCACATGGCAGTCGCCCCCCCTCGTTTTCGCCGCCGTATTCGTCACGCCCCGCGCGGATTGCGGCTGAACCGGGAGCGCCGGCGCGAGAGTCAGAAATCTTTTCAATGAATTGCCTGCCTTCCATGAAAACAGTACTCCCCGGTCGCCGGGGAAACTGAGGAAGAGGCCGGTGGCCTGCTCCCTGATTAGTTATCGGTGGGTTGATCCGGCAACTTTAGAGCCGCGCCCGGTTTTAATCCGAATCGCTCACGGCGTTTTCGCCTTCGGCGGCCCACCCTTGAAATCGAGTGAGACATCCACCACGTGCGTCCCGGCGTCGATCGCGGGCACGGCCTTTATATCCCCAAGGTTGTCGAAAATGCCTTCCTCCCTGAGCTTGCCAAGGAAGAAATCGGGATAACCGTACGGAAACGAATCGCCGTGTTTCACGCTCCACATCTTCCGGATCGCCGCTTCGCCATCGAGACCCAGCCCCTTCACCGTCAGCGTTCCGAACGTATACTCCGGACCCGTCTCCACCACCAGAAAGAACTCGACGGTCTTCTTCGCGTCGTCGAGCTTGCGATCCGTCGTCACCCGCGCGTCCAGAAAACCCTGATGGCGAATGGAATCCCTGACGCGCACGGCGGCCTGCTGCACCTCGTCGAAATTCGCGACCGTCAGCTGCGGCAGTTTCGCGCGCTTGAGCATCTTCGCGCTCTCGCTCGCCGATCGGCCGGCCACCGCCACCCGCGCCAGTTTGTATTCGGCGCCCTCGTCGACCGTCACACTCACATCCACGCCCGTCACATCGGTCGCCGGCGCGGCCACGATCTTCGGAAACGTCACTCGCAGGTAGCCTTTGGCCTCATAGAGCGGCACAATCTGGCTCTCCAGCAACAGCCGGAATCCGCTCTCGCTGAAAGGCTGGCCGAACGCCACCTCGTTCATCTTGTTGCGCAGCGCGATCGCCTCGATGACCTTACTGCCTTCGAAGGTCACCGCCGCCACGGCCGGCAGGCCCCGTATCGGAGTGAAATCGATCTCCAGCCGCTCGGGAGCGGTCGCGATCACTCTGCCCGCAACTTGCTGAGCTTGACTCTCCTGTGCTTGGCCCTTCGCCGCCAGATATTCCTCGATTTCGTGCGCCGCGCGCTGCAGCACCGGCCTGGTCCCCGGCATTTTGCCCGTGAACAGAGGCTCCTTCGACCTCAGATACGCAACGATTTCCTCCGTCGATGCCGGCAGCGCGTCGATCCGGATCGGATACAGGGTCTCCACTTCCTGCACCTCGAAAACCACGTCGTACCCGCCGGACGCGGCGGGTTTGTAGCGGTACGCCACCATATCGAAATACCCGCTCGCGATCAGACGGTCGCGGGCGGCGTCGAAAATCGCGCTGTTACCCGTTTCGCCGACCCTGAGACCCGAAGCCGCAACGATCGCGGCCGTGCTTTGAATCCGATTGCCCTCGATCGCGATCGAATCCACAGGGAAATCGCGCGAGGCCGGCTGCGGCGCCGTTCTCTGACCCGGCGAAACCACCGGCAGAACCCCCGCAAACAACAACAAAACGAAAGAGATGCGCGCCATTCCTCCCACCATGGTATACAGACGCGCCATGTAGAATGGAGTTACGTGACCTACGACCTGATTGTGATTGGCAGCGGCCCCGGCGGCTACTCGGCTGCGGTGCGCGCCGGCCAGTACGGCCTGAAGACAGCCATTATAGAGAAAGACGCGAAGCTGGGCGGAACCTGCCTTCATGTCGGTTGCATCCCGACCAAGGCTCTCCTGCACACCGCGGAACTCTGGAGTTTCGCGAATCACTCCGCTGACGAAGGGATCACCATTGAGAAGCCCGTTCTCAATTACCCGAAAGTCGTCGAGCGCAAAAACGGCATCGTGCAGAAACACGCCAAAGGCATCGAGTTTCTGATGAAGAAGAATAAGGTGGAGTGGATACCGGGCTACGGGAGCATCGAAGCCGGCGGCCCCGGCGGCGTCAAGCGCGTCGCAGTCAAAAGCGACAAAGGTACGCAGACGCTCGAAGCGAAAAACATCCTGATCGCCACCGGCTCGGCAGCGCGCATGCTGCCCGGCCTGCAGCCCGATCCCGAATTCATCCTGACCAACATCGAGGTGCTCAACCTCACCCAGGCGCCGAAGTCGCTGATGATTATCGGCGCCGGCGCGGTAGGCGTGGAATTCGCGTCCATTTTCCAGCGGTTCGGTTCCGAAGTGAGCGTTTTCGAAATGCTGCCGCGCATCGTTCCCGTTGAGGACGAAGAGGTCTCGAAGGAACTTGAGCGCGTGTTCAGGAAGAACAAAATCCGCGTCGAGACCGGCGCCAAATGCGGCAACGTCGAGCGGACCGGCAAAAGCGTAAAGATGAAAGTCACGCTCGCCAACGGCAAAGTGGAAGACGTGGAAGCGGAGAAACTGCTGGTGGCGGTGGGGCGCGCGCCGAACACCGCGAACATCGGGCTCGAAAACACGAAGGTGGAAGTCGATCGCGGCTTCATTAAAGTGGACGAGTATCAGCAAACGGCGGAACCGGGAGTCTATGCCATTGGCGACGTGGTCGCCGGCACCCCCCAGCTGGCGCATGTGGCTTCGGCGCAGGGCATGGTGGCGGTCGCGAAGATGGCGGGCAAACCCGTGACGCCGATCCGGCGCAATCGCATCCCGGGCGCGACTTACACGGAACCCGGAATCGGCAGCGTCGGCTTGACCGAGGCCCAGGCAAAGGCCGCCGGGTACAAAGTGAAAGTCGGCAAATTTCCGTTCGCCGCCAACAGCAAGGCCACGATTCTCGGTTCGCACGATGGCTTTGTGAAGATCGTCGCGGACGAAGCGTTCGGCGAAATCCTGGGCGTTCATATCGTCGGTCCCCAGGCGTACGAGTTGATTGCGGAAGCGGTGGCGGCCATGGAAGCCGAAGCCACGGTCGAGACCATGATGCATACGATCCACGCCCATCCGACGCTCTATGAAGCGCTCGGCGAGGCGTTCAACAACGTATACGGCCTGGCCATCAATGTATAGCCGGCCCGCCGGATCGTAAGCGGATGATGCGGACATGCGCAGTGCGCGATCTCGGGCGTATGTCTTATCGCGATACGCTGGAGATTCAGCACCGGATCGCGTCGGAGCGCAAAGAGGGCCTCGGCGTGGACTGTCTGCTGTTCGTCGAACATCCGCACGTGATTACCATCGGCCGCAACGGGCATTCGGAGAATCTGCTGGCGTCGCCGGAAACGCTGCGGCGGGCGGGCATCGAGCTGCACGAGACGGACCGGGGCGGCGATATCACCTATCACGGGCCGGGGCAGATCGTTGCGTATCCGATCATGGATTTGCGGGACTGGAAGCGCGATGTAGGCGCTTTCGTGCGCGGGATCGAGCAGGTTCTTATCGAGGCGCTTGGCGACTTCCACGTCGAAGCGAAGCGCATCGCCGGGTTGACGGGAGTCTGGGTGGGCGAGGCCGGTTCGGAGAAGAAGATCGCCGCCATCGGGATTCACCTCAGCCGCTGGGTCTCAACCCACGGCTGGGCGCTGAATGTCTCGACCGACCTCGGGTACTTCAGCCATATCGTGCCGTGCGGGCTGACGAAACCGGTGACCTCGATGGCCGCGCTGGGCGTGCGTGCCAGCGCCGGCGACGTGCAAAACGCGCTCGTCCGGCGTTTTGGACAGGTTTTTGAGTTTGAGATGCTGAGGAGAACAGATGACAGACGTCGTGATGCCCCAGATGGGCGAGAGCATCGTCGAAGGAACTTTGACCAAATGGCTCAAGAAGCCGGGTGACAAAGTCGAACGCGATGAGCCTTTGTTCGAGATTTCAACCGATAAGGTAGATACCGAGATTCCGTCGCCCGCGGCCGGTATCCTGGGCGAATTGCTGGTGCAGGAAGGCCAGACGGTGCAGGTGAACGCGATCGTGGCGCGTATCGGCGAAGACGGGGCATCGGCCCCGGTTGCGGCGCCTGTCGTCGCAGCCCCTGTCGGCGCAGCCCCTGTCGTTGCAGCCCCTGTCGTCGCAGCTCCTGTCGCCGGGGCCCCGGTGGTTGCGGCCCCTGTAGTCGAGCCACCTCCTCCACCTCCACCGGTTGCGGCCGCCGTTGCCCCGGTGGCTGCTCAGGTAACGGAACCGGCCGGCCCTCTGTCGCCGCGCGTGCGCCGAATCGCGCGCGAAAAGAATATCGATCTCGCGCAGATCACCGGTACGGGCGCCGGCGGACGCATCACCAAGGAAGATCTGGACACGTTC
>VFSW01002167.1_pt1 | contig 29757 bp, 23 predicted proteins | sample 5358111 | NCBI WGS metagenome assembly VFSW01 (sample SAMN11554181, study PRJNA540505) | mine drainage metagenome | isolation source: sediment from site ElyBrook_90M | place: USA: Ely Copper Mine, Vershire, VT | collected 2017 | reverse complement strand
ACGCCGGCGACGATGGCGGTGCCGATGGAAAGCAGCACCAGCGTCCAGATGGTCGTGATGTCGAGCGCACTCGCAAGCTTGTAGATGGCAGCGTTGGTTTCCGAGGGGTTCAGGAACGCTCCGACACTGGTGGGCGCGAAATTGTTCAGGTTGAAGGACTCTGGAGCCGCGCCGGCGAAGAGCACCGCTGCTCCCAGCAACGACTTGATGATGCCTGGCAATCCGGCATACATCCATACGGCAAAAATGGCGCCAAAGGTCGCCCTGCCGCCGAATCCGAAGTTGATGGTGCCCCACAGCCCCAGCGAGCCCAGCGCCAGCACCGCCAGAATGAATACAGGGCTCGCAGCAAAACTGCCCTGCATTGAGTACTGCATGAACTTCAGCGTTGATTCGCGCCGCTCCGGAGTAGCCTGCTCGAGCTGCTCCTCGGTTTTCGGGCTCTGATGCACCGTGTTCTGCGCTACCTGCGCCCAGCCCACCTTCAGCGTGATGGCAGCGAACAGCATGTAGGCAAAGAGCGATGCAATCAACAGCGGCATCCACCAGCTTCGATTGCCGCGCTTGATGTCTTCAAACGTCTTGGACGGCGCGAAGAAAATGCTGCTGACGCGCTGCCACTGCGTGAGGCCCGTTGAGGCTTCAGCGGGTTGAATCGGCGAATCGACCATACTTGTGCCCTTTTCGGAAGGTGACATGGCATCCCGGCGCTGTCGCACCCATCTGTTCCTGCACTGGAACGCTGCAGCCCCAGAAGCTATCACCACGGAGAGTTTGATTCGCAAGGATTGTACGCCGGACTGCGTCGCGCGGAGAAGAAAATAGCAAGAATGCCGGCAGAGCGGACCTACTCTCCGGATGTGTCTTCCGAGGAGTCTTCGGTGGGGCGGGCGGGAACAGAAACGGGAGTCGCCACCGGACGGCGTGTCCCATGCGCCGTGCGCGGGGCAGCGTAGCTCTTATACACGGTAATGTGGAAGCACTCCTGCTGAAATTCTTCCTCTACATCGAGCTTGCCCTGATTCTGGAGCTTCAACAATCGGCTCCGCAGCCAGTAGATCTCGCGCGTGCTCAGCCCGCCTTTGGCAATGTCGATGGTTGCGCCGGTCACATGGGGGCTGACCACATCGCCTTCCGCAGCAGCGGCATTGCCGTTCATGCCAATCAGGCGCTTCTGGTAATCAACGGTGCGCACCGCAGAGCTGACCTCGAGCGGGCGATGAAACTGAGCATCATGGGCGCGCGCCAGATCGGACAGAAAGCGCGCCGTCCAGGGACGGCAATAGCGGCGATCCGATGGCAGGTTCTGGTTGATGGAAAGCGCGCTCGAAGTGGGCACCGGCACCAGCGCACCACGCGCAATGCGGTCACGCAGGTCATCGTCGCTTTCTATCCGCTCCAGATGGTCTTCATCGGTTCGCTCATTCTGTCGCACCAGCGATGCCAGCGAGCCGTGCAGCGGAGCCACCGGCGTAATTCGCGTAGCGCGCAGCGAGACTTCTGGCACTGTTGCCTGGGCATCGCTTTCGATTAGAGGAGGCGTGTCCGCATCCTGGTCGGATTCAGGATCAGGCGCGGGGCGATTTGCGCTCTGCGCTGCGGTCCTCAAAGCAAGCAGAGGCTCCTCGTCAGGCCTGGCAACCTCATAGGCTGCGTCCGCCGGAGTGTCCGGCGGTACCTGGACCGCACCCGTCGGGTGATTTGGTTGTGTTGGCGCTGCGGGTGGAGCGCTCTCATGCGGAGTAACACGCGGTGCAGCCGTGCGATCCGCCGGTTTGGGGCGCCGTGCGGTTGCTACCTGCGCATGGCCACGGCGGCCCGCATGTCGGACATGCCGGGACTCGGGTCGGACATGCGCTGTCTTCTTTGCAGCACGACGCGCCCATGTGTGCGCAGGATGACGCTGCGCCGCGGCGGGCATGTGGTGCGCGCGTGTCCGGTGCTGTTGCGCGCCTCTGGCGCCTGCAGCGCTCAAAGCAGCGATAAGAATCAGAATGATTGCCGTCCGCGTCATGGGAAGCACGCGGAGAATCGAGAGCAACACAAGTTTAAGACACTCCTTGCCTGTTTTCGAGTGCCTAGAGTGATTCCTGGTTGTCTGATAACGCGCGGATTTCCATCAGGAAATCCGCGTCTTGCCGCTGACAACCTGTTGAAATATAGAATTGGCGCTGCTGCAGGGCAGCAACAGAGATGCCTTCAAAAAGATGGAGCCGGATCATTGTGGTCTGCCTGCTCACGTTGCAGACGGCGCAGATGCTCTATGTAGTGCACCGGGAATCGTTGACCTTTGATGAAGGCAACCACATGTTCGCCGGCTACATGATGGGTCATGCCGGCGATTACGGGCTCAACCCCGAGCATCCGCCTCTGGTGAAGCTGCTGGCGGCGGTGCCGCTGCTCGGTATGAACCTCTGGGTTCCGCCGATGCAGGAGCGCCAGTTCAAGGCAGAGGCTTACCTTGACGGCCGGGACTGGCTGGCGCGCAATGACGGCGCGGGCCAGCGCCTCGTCTTCAGGATGCGCATGGCTACAGGCTTGCTGGCGCTTGGCCTGAGCCTCGTTGCATTTTTTGCCGCGCGTGAGTGGTTCGGCGAGGCAGCCGCTCTCATCGCGCTGCTCATCCTTGTCTTCGAGCCAAACATTGCAGGCCATTCCGCCCTTGTCACCACCGACGTAGGTGTCACCCTCTTTTTTCTCTGGAGCATCTACGCCTTCTACCGCTACGTGAAGCGCCCTACGGTGATGCGCCTCGTTGTTGCCGGAGTTGTCTCCGGGCTGCTTCTCGCCACCAAGCACTCGGGCATTCTACTGGCGCCGATGCTCATCGCACTTATGGGGTGGGAAACCTTCTTCGCGCCGAAAGGAGAGCGAACTCGCACGGCGCTGCGACTGACGGGCGCGCTGGCCGCCATCGTGATCATTGGTGTCATTGTGCTGTGGGCGTTCTATGGCTTCCGCTTCGCGGCTCGCCCCGCGGGCCTGCACTTTCCCACGGTCGCAGAATATGCAGAGCCGCTGAGCCGCTTCGATCAATCGGTGGTGATCTGGATCGGCCACATGCGTCTGCTGCCGGAGTCCTACCTGATCGGCTTGATCGACGTGAAGCGGATGGCGCAGTTCTATCCGACCTTTGTTCTCGGTCGGCAGATTGCACATGGCGTGTGGTGGTACTTCCCGCTGGTTATCACCATCAAGACAACTCTGGGCATGCTCGGGCTGGTCCTGCTCGCCCTGTTCGCGGCGGCGACCGGCAGGCTCAGGAAGCCAAGGGAGATTGCGTACCTGGTTCTTCCTTGGGCCATCTACCTTGGCATCGCCATGGCTGCGGGCATGAACATCGGCGCGCGGCACATTCTTCCGCTCTACGCGCTGGCTGCGATTCTGGCAGGCGGTGGCGTGGCAGCTCTTGCGCATGCAAACAAGCATTGGAAGTGGGCCTGCGGTGCCTTGATCGCTGCGCATATTGCATCGCCACTGCTCATCGCGTTTCCCAACTACATCCCTTATGCGAACGAGACATGGGGCGGGCCGAAGAATGTACACAACCTGTTGAGCGACGCAAATGTGGACTGGGCGCAGCAACTCTACCAGGTCAAAGCATGGCAGGACCGCCATCCTGGCGACGAGTGCTGGTTTGCCTACTTCGCGTATCCGGAGATCGATCCGGCGACGTATGGCATTCGTTGCCACCCGCTTCCCAACATCGACACTTTCTGGCTGGGCGGGGCGGAGCCGACACCTTCGACGGTGAACGGCTATGTGCTCATCAGCGCTGGCGACCTCAGCGGCTGCGAGTGGCCGAGCGGACAGTTGAACCCCTACCTCGCCTTCCAAAGCCTCACGCCGGAAGAGATGATCGACGATGCGGTGATGGTCTACCGCGGACCGTTTTCCTTGCAGCAGGCCGCAGCGCTGAGCCGCGCGGAGATCGCATTTCAGCTCCTGTGGAAGGGTGACCCGAAGAGCGCACTACCGCTGGCGCAGGAGGCTGCCTCCATCGATCCGGGCGGCATTATGGCCCAGACCGCGCGCGGCGACTCTGCCGCCGCGCTTGGCATGAAAGAGGATGCACGCAAAGCGTGGACCGCTGCGCTCGCGGAAGCCAGCAAGCTGGAGCCCGAAGCGCAGACAAGCTATGTTCCCGATCTCAAGGAGAAGCTCGGCAAGTTGTAAGTCGACTTCATCGTTGGTCAAACAGCGCAAGAGAGCCTGCCTGAGACTCCCTTGCGCTGGGGCTGACGTAGTGCCGTGGCCTACTGGATCAGGGTTCCCTGCTCGTCGTCCTTCAGTTCCTCCGGCGGGATGATGACCGCCGCGGCCACCTTGTCGTCGTCGTCCAGATTGAGCAGCCTTACACCTTGCGTGGCGCGGCCCGCAGCGCGGATGCTCTTCGTGTCGATGCGAATGATCTTGCCGTACTGGCTGATGACCATCAACTCGGAGGTGTCATCCACAAGCTGAATCGTCTTCACCTTGCCGATGCGCTCGGTCACAGCCATGTTTTTCACGCCCTTGCCGCCGCGCGTCTGCAGGCGGTACTCCTCGACATCCGTGCGCTTGCCGAATCCGTTTTCCGTCACCGCCAAAATGCGGTACGCGCCTGGCTCGTGCTCTTTGGGTGTGATGGCCACGCCGACCACATAGTCATTCTTGCCAAGATCGATACCGCGCACGCCGTAGGCCGGCCGGCCCATGGACCGCACGTCGCACTCGTCGAAGCGAATCGCCATGCCGAGGTGCGTGGCGAGAAAGACGATCTGCGAGCCGTCCGTGATGCGCGCCTTCACCAGCTCATCTTCGTTGTCGATGCCGATCGCGATAATGCCCCGCGACATGACGTTGGAGAAGTCTTTGAGCGGCGTCTTCTTCACTGTGCCGTTGCGCGTGGCAAAGAAGATGAACTTGCCTTCTTCCTCCAGGTCGCGCACGGGCAGAATGGCGCAGACGTTCTCACCGGGCTGCAGGCTCAGCAGGCTCTGCATGCTCTTGCCCTTGCCTGCCGCGCCCACGTCAGGAATCTCATACACCTTGAGCCAGTAGACGCGCCCCGTGTTGGTGAAGCACAGCAGATACGCGTGCGTTGAGTCCACGATGAGCTGCGAGACAAAGTCCTCTTCGCGCGTCTTCATCCCGGTGCGGCCCGTGCCGCCGCGGCGCTGCTGGCGATAGATGGAGATCGGCGTTCGCTTCAGGTAGCCCTGGTGGCTCACGGTCACGGCCACCTGCTCATCCGCGATCAGGTCTTCGAGCTGAATCTCGGCGGACTCATCCACAATCTGCGTGCGGCGTGCATCGCCGTACCGGTCGCGGACCTCTTCGAGTTCCTTGATAATGACCGCACGCAGTTTCTTGTCGCTGGCCAGTATCTCTTCATACTCGGCAATCTTCTTGCGAATCTCGGCGAGTTCACTCAGGATCTCGTCAACGGAAAGCTGCGTCAGGCGGTAGAGCTGCAACTCGAGGATCGCGTCAACCTGCCGCAGAGTCAGGCCCTTTTCCTCATGCGGAAGCCGCTCGCGGTTCAGGTTGATGACAATCTCTTTGCCCTTGCCCCAGGCATACAGGTTCTCGCGGGCCTCTACGCGCGACGCCGAGGCGCGAATGATTTTGATTACCGTGTCGAGATTGTCGAGGGCAATCTTGTAGCCTTCGAGGATGTGCTCGCGCTCTCGGGCCTTGCGCAGCAGGTAGACCGTGCGCCGCTGCACCACGTCGATGCGGTGGTCAATGAAGACACGGATGGCCACATCCAGCCCCAGTTCACGCGGCTGGCCGTTGACCACGGCCAGGAAGATCATCGAGAAGCTCTCCTGCATCTGCGTATGCTTGTAGAGCTGATTCAGAATGATCTCAGGCTGCGCGCCGCGCTTGAGCTCGATGACGATGCGCATGCCATCGCGGTCGCTCTCGTCGCGCACGTCGCCGATGTCGTCGATCACCTTGTCGTTCACCAGCTCGGCGATGCGCTCGATGAGCTTGGACTTGTTCACCTGATACGGAATTTCGGTGACGATGATGGCCTGTCTCTCTTTGGTCAGGCTCTCCGTCGCCACCTTGGCCCGCATGATGAAGCGGCCGCGGCCGGTCTTGTAGGCCTGCGCCACGCCCGCGCGCCCATAGAGGAAGCCCCCCGTGGGAAAGTCCGGCCCGTGCACATGCTTCAGCACTTCCGCCAGCCCGGCCTTCGGGTTCTTGACGAGATCGATGGTCGCGTTGACCACTTCCGTCAGATTGTGCGGCGGAATGTTCGTCGCCATGCCGACGGCGATGCCATTGGATCCATTGACAATCAGGTTGGGAATGCGGGTCGGCAGAACCGACGGCTCAAAAGTGGACTCGTCGTAGTTCGGGGTAAAGTCGACGGTCTCCATTTCGATGTCGGCAAGCAGCTCACCGGCAATGCGCTCCATGCGGCATTCGGTGTAGCGCATGGCCGCCGGCGGATCGCCATCCACAGAACCAAAATTTCCCTGCCCGTCGATGAGCGGGTAGCGCAGCGAGAATGGCTGCGCCATGCGCACCAGGGTGTCATAGATGGCTGAGTCGCCGTGCGGGTGGTAGACACCCATGGCCTGGCCCACGACCTTGGCGCACTTGGTGTATTTCTTGTTGTGCTCCAGGCCCATCTCGCTCATGGTGTAGAGCACGCGCCGATGGACAGGCTTCAGGCCGTCGCGCGCGTCGGGCAGAGCGCGGCCAATGATCACCGACATTGAGTAGTCGAGATACGACCGGCGCATCTCCTCTTCAATGTTGATGGGAACGAGGTTGGTGCCGCCGGGCGGCATACCTCCATCGAGGGGGAGCTGAGGGTTCTTATCGTCTGCCATAGATTTTTCAGCCCGCGGAAAGGCGGCAAAAGGGTTCCGGAAAAAGCAGGGCCGGGCTCCGCTGGGTCTGGTGCTATTTTACTCGCTCAGGGACCATTCCGGCAAGGCGGGCCTTTATATCTAAGTGGTTGTATTCATTTGTTTTAGACGAGATTCGACGCGGCTCCGCTGAAGCCTTCGCGGGCATTGCCTTCCGGGCAGCCTCAGAGCAGCAATCCGGGCAGGCTCAGCAGGCAGAAAACCGCCTGCAATCCAACCAGCGCCGCACCTGCGCCAAGGGCCAGGCGCGCCCTTGGGCTCTCATACGCATCGGCAAACGCTCCGCCGATGAAGGTGAGCAGAAACGGGATAGCCCACAGCCACGGCGTGCCCGGCGCCCCGGTCATGACGATCACAGAGAGCGCGACTGCGCACAGCAGCGGAGCCGTGTTGCCAAAGTAGCGCGTGCGCGGGGCGCCGAGATAGAGCAGCACCGCAGCACAGGCAGCAACTGCAGTGCCCGCATTGGGCAGCGACAAAAGATTGCGAATGGCCGGGCCAGCGGAGAGCGAGAGGAATCCTGCGCCGGAACGAAAGACGTAGCTGAAAGCGTCCGGTGAAAAGCCGTAGCAGGCGAAGACCAGAGTGAGCGCCCCCGCACTCGCAGCGAGCACGATGGGCAGCACCTGACTGCGGCGGCCCTCGGCCACCCAGAGCATCAGCGCCAGCCCCAGGAGTGCAGCCACAGGCAGAGCCGCAATATGCGATGCGGCAGCAAGGCCAAGCGCAAGCGTCAGCAGAAGTATGCGTGGTCTCCAGCGCCGGCGCGGTCCCTGCATGGCGTGCGCCACTCCAATACACGTATAAATCGCGGCGTAGGCGCCCAGGGCGGCAAAAATCTCGGGGTTCGGCTGGACGCACGCTCGAATAATCGCTGGCGAAAAGCAGTAGAGAGCCAGCGCGGTATAGCCGCCGAGATCGCCGTAGAGACGCCGTGTGACCCACCAAATCCCGCCGCCCAGAAGGCAACCGCCCAGCAGAAACGGAAATCGCAAAAGCAAGAGCACATGTGTGAGCTGATGCCGCAGCTCCCACGTGCTGATGGGAGCCAGACCCGCGGTCTGCACCACGCGGTCCTCCGGCTTCCGGAAGCGGTCGAGCCCGCGCTCGAACATCAGATTCAACGTGAGCGGCAATCCCGCCGCCCGGTAGGCAAAGATGCCGTCGTGGATGTTGCCGCAACTGGTGTAGTAGCCGGCGAGCGGCGAAGGCTTTTCCCAGGTCTCGCGTCCGCAGCGCGCGTACTGGTAGTCGCGATCGGAGAGCGTTTGCCTACTGGTGAGCCACAGGCCCTGCGCCAGAAACATTGCCAGCAGCACCGCGGCAATGCGCTGTGGCCAGTTAAAGCGAAAGCGGCGAAGGAGTCCGAACCGGTGGGTCATCACAAGAGGGCAACAGGTCAAGTCTAAATGGTAGGAGCGATTCGACCGCGATCCCGCTGTCGGAGCAACACCGCCTTTGCCCCTGCCGCCGGCAAACGTTACACTGCCCTCATCATGGCGATTGCGCGGGATGACACTCCTGAACGGCTGGTCAGCGCCTCGCGCGCGGACGAGGAACAGAGCTTCGAGCTCAAGTTGCGCCCGCGCTGGCTGCGCGAGTTTATCGGCCAGTCCAAAGCGAAGGAGCAGCTCGAGATTGCGCTGGAAGCGGCGCGCTCCCGCGGCGAGGCCCTCGATCACGTGCTGCTCTTCGGTCCGCCGGGGCTCGGCAAGACGACCCTCGCCACCATCATCGCCAATGAGCTCGACGTGGGTTTCCAGCAGACCTCGGGCCCGGCGCTGCAGATTCAGGGGGACCTGACGGCCATCCTCACCAATCTGCGCGAGCGTCAGGTGCTCTTTCTCGACGAGATCCACCGTATGCAGCCCGTGCTCGAAGAGAAGCTCTACACCGCGCTCGAAGACTACAAGCTCGACATCATCATCGGCCAGGGCCCGGCGGCGCGCACGCATGTGATGGAGATCCGCCCGTTCACCTTTGTCGGCGCTACCACGCGCCCCGGCCTGCTCAGTTCGCCTCTGCGTTCGCGTTTCGGCATCTTGCTCCGCCTGGAGTTCTACACCGAGGACGAACTGCGCGTCATTGTCGAGCGCTCCGCTGAAGTGTTGGGCGTTCCGATCGATCCCGATGGCGCGGCGGAGATTGCCCTGCGCGCTCGCGGCACGCCGCGCATCGCCAACCGCCTGCTGCGTCGCGTGCGTGACTACGCACAGGTTCGCGGCACGGGAGTGATTGACCGCCCCACGGCTAACTCGGCGCTGACAATGCTCGAAGTGGATGCGCACGGCTTTGACGAGATCGACAGGCGGCTGCTTCTGACGATTATTCAAAAGTACGACGGCGGCCCTGTCGGACTGGGTACGCTGGCTGCCACTCTGGCCGAAGAGGAGGATGCGCTCGAAGAGGTCTACGAGCCTTTCCTCATTCAGATTGGATTTCTGGACCGCACGCCGCGCGGCCGTGTGGCAACGCGCCTGGCCTATGAGCACTTCGGCCTCGCCATGCCGGGCCGCCAGCAGGGATTGTTTTAACGCGCAGTCACGCGACGGGCTGTGCAGACGGGAGATGAATCCATGGCACTGACTGAATCGACTATGCTCGCGCTGGGAACCGTAGCGCCGGATTTTGCGCTGCCGGATGTGGTGACTGGAAAGACCGTGCACCGCGACGACTTCAGCGGTAAGCAGGCGCTGCTGGTGATCTTCATCTGCACCCACTGCCCGTACGTGAAGCACATCGAGAAGGGCTTGGCGCAGATCGGTCGGGACTACAAGGACAAGCCCGTCGCCATCGTCGCCATCAGCAGCAACGATGCGGTGGCCTATCCCGACGACAGCCCGGCCGGCCTGAAGAAACAGGCGCAGGCGCTCGGCTTCACGTTCCCATATCTTTATGACGAGTCACAGGAGGTTGCCCATGCCTACAAGGCTGCCTGCACTCCGGACATCTATCTCTTCGACAGCGCGCGCAAGCTCATCTATCGCGGGCAGTTTGACCGCAGCCGCCCTGGCAACGGCGTGCCGGTGACCGGCGAAGATCTGCGTGCTGCGCTGGATTCAGCGCTCGCGGGCAAGCCGCAGGCCGCCGTGCAGCAACCTTCCATTGGCTGCAACATCAAGTGGAAAGCGACGCGCTAGGCCGGAGATGCCTTCAGCATTGACTGCATTTCCGCACGCGATGCTCCTCGAGATCTACGAGCAGCCCTCTGCCATTCGCCACACGCTCGACCTTTATCTCAACGGAGACTCGCTCAGGAGCGCGGCATTTACGCCGCTGGCATCGTGGCTGAATCCGCGCGGCGAAGTGCTCATCGCGGCCAGCGGCTCCAGCCGTCATGCTGGACTTGCCGCAGAAATCATTCTCGAAGACCTGTGCGGACTCGCCGTCGATGTGGAATACGCGAGCGAATACGCCTGCCGGCCCACGGCCACTCCGCGGCATCCGTCGGTCATCGTGATCTCGCAGTCGGGCGAAACAAGCGACACCCTCGCTGCACTGCGCCGCGCGAACGATTCCGGCCAGAAGACACTCGCCATCGCCAATGTGCCGGGAAGCACCATGCTGCGCGAAGCGAGCGCGGCCATGCCGCTGGCTGCCGGACCTGAAATCGCCATTCCCGCAACGAAGAGCTTCACCTGCCAGTTGACCGCGCTCTACCTGCTGGCATTGTATGAAGCGCAACAACTCCGCACGCTGAACGCTGCGGAGATTGACCATCGCATCCGCGAACTGCGCGATCTTCCTCTGCGCATTGAAGCGCAACTCGAAACATGGCGTACGCAAACGGCCACGCTGGCGATTCAGTATCACGATGCAGCCAGCTTTCTCTATCTCGGCCGCGGCGTCCACTATGCCATTGCGCGCGAGGGCGCACTCAAGATGAAGGAATCTTCTTACGTACAGGCCGAGGGCTACCCCGCGGGCGAGCTCAAGCACGGACCCAACGCGCTGGTCAGCGAAACCGTACCGCTCGTCATTCTCGCCACTGTGGACCGATCCAGCGCGGACTCGCGCGAACGATACGCCAAGACACTGCACCTGCTCGGCGAGATGAAGGCGCAGGGCGCACGCGCAATCTGCGTCGCCAACGCGGGCGACATGGATGTGGCCGCGCTTGCGACGGATTGTATCTTCGTCGAGCCGGCCTCGGAGCATCTGCTGCCGATCGAAGAAGTGATTCCTTTGCAGCTCCTCAGTTACGCCGTTGCCGTCGAGCACGGAGTGAACGTGGACCACCCGCGCCATCTCTCGAAGGCTGTCATCGAGAAATAATCCGCATCAACCGCGCCCGGCAAAGTGCGCTTCAATCTCTTCGAGCGTCTTGCCCTTCGTCTCCGGCAGGAAGAACGTTGCCGTCAGGAAGTACACCACCGTGAATCCCGCGAAGAGAAAAAAAATGGAAGAGTAACCGTGCTTGCTGACGAACGGTAGAAAGATGGCCGCAAGCGTGGTGGAGACAAGCTGATTGATTACCAGCGCAATGCTCATCCCATTGGATCGGATGCGCATTGGCATCAGTTCAGAAAGCGCCAGCCATACACACACGCCCGGCCCCATCGCATAAAAACCCATGAAGAGGTACAGACCAAGCGCGACCAGCCAGCCGTGACTCGTCTCAGGAATGGGCCCGAGAATCGCCTTCTCAATCCGCAGCGGCGTCTCTTGCGCACCTGCGAAGTTGCCGAGCGGATTCTTAAAAAAAGCTTCGACGCGGTTGGCAGGTAAGCAGCTCGTACGGTCGACCACAAGCGGCGCTGCCGCCGTATCGTCCGAGCGCACAAAGCTCGTCGCCGCGGTAAAGTCGCCGCAGGAATAAATGATCGCGAAGGACACGCGACCTGGATCCATTTCTCCCGTTGCCCCGCTGACGGTAAGCAACTGCTGCGCGACCGCGGGCGTAAAGCGCAGCGAAAGCCCCTGATCTGCGGGCAATCTCGCCTGCACGGCGATGCGTGCGTCCACGCTTTGTGCTTCCGTGCGCAGAAAGCCGATGCCCACTGCAATCAGCGAAACGATGATGCCACTTGTTCCCGCGATCAGCAGGAACCGGCGCCCGATGCGATCCACCAGCATCATGCCCACGATCGTCATCAGGAAATTGACAATCGTGAAGACCACGTAACCCCAGTGCGCCGCAAGGTCCGAAAGCCCGCTCTGGATCAGGATGCCTGTGTTGTAGCCGATGATGGAATTAACGCCCGTCGCCGTGTTGCAGAAGAGAATGACGCAGGCCAGCAGGAAAGGCAGCACGTATTTGCGCTGCAGCAGCGGCTCGTGAGGATGCGTTCCCTGCGGGTTCGCGCCGCCGGTCTGCGCCATCTCTTCCAGCTCGCGCTGCGCCTGCTCCATCGTGCGCGAGCGCAACAGCGCGGCCCGCGCCTGCTCGGCTTTTCCTTTGCGATGAAGCCAGCGCGGCGACTCCGTGACCCGTAGGCTGCCCAGCACAAACACAACGCCGGGCGGTAGCGACACCCAGAAAATGCTGCGCCATGCCTGATCTTTGAAGGCGAAGAGCGCGCCAACACTGGCCAGGCGCGCAACGGAATCCACGCGATAGCTGAAGTAAATGCCCACCAGAGCCGCAGCAACAATGCCGAGTGTCAGCATCCACTGGAAGACGGCGGTGCCTTTGCCGCGATTCGAAGCAGCGAGGCACTCGGCCAGGTACAGCGGAACCACGACACCGATCAGGCCGCCGCTCGTGCCCTGCAACAGACGGCCGAAGAACAACGGTGCATAGCCGTGCGAAAGCGCGATCACCGGAATGCTGGCGACAAACGCCAGCCCGCTCAGAATCATCAGCGGCTTGCGGCCCAGCCAGTCCGCCAACAACCCAGCAAAAAGCGTGGACAGCACGCTGCCCAGCAGAACGGCCGCGACAATTACCGAAAGCTGCGCGGCAGTCAGGCGCGAGGTAGCTTCCAGATAAGGCAGCGCGCCGCCGATGATGCCCACGTCAATGCCGTAGAGCAGACCGCCCAGCCCCGCCACAAACAGCAGGAAGCGGTTGTAGCTGCGGCGCACGCGATCGTCGGCGGATGAGTCGAAACGGTTGAGAGCGGCGGGGTTCATGAGCTTGCTGTCTCCCCTTCAGGCTGATGCGGCCTGGCTGTCGCGATCGGAAAATGTAAAGAAGAAGAACACCAGAATAGCTGCGGAAAGCGCTGCGGAGATCAGCCAGATGGACCGCCATGCGTGGGCGGCCGATCCGTCCGGGCCTGTGGTGGCAAAGTGATCCACCACCCTGCCCGAAAGCCATGAGCCCAGCAGCATGCCTGCTCCGTAGGTGATCAGCGTGATCATGCCCTGTGCCGCTGCGCGCGCCGCCAGTGGCGCCCTGCGGTCCACGTAAATCTGGCCGGTCACAAAGAAAAAGTCATAGCAGATGCCATGCAGCAAAATGCCGCCGTAGAGCATCCACAGCGCTGCGCCTCCGTTGCCATAGGCAAAGAGCGCGTAACGCAGTGCCCATGCCGCCATGCCCGCGATGAGCATGTATTTGACGCCGAGGCGGCGAAAAAACCAGGGGATCAGCAGCATGCAGACCAGTTCGGACATCTGTCCGCCGGTCATCTTTCCGGCCGCATCACGAATCCCGATTTCATTCAGAAAAAGATTGGTGAAGGCGTAATAGAACTGCAGCGGAATACAGATCAGGAAGGATGCGAGCGCGAAGATGGCGAAGGTTGGCTCGCGCAATAGCCCTACGGCTTCGGCGGGGAGCAGCCTCGCGATGCGAAACTCGCCGGATTCTTTGATGGGTGGCGTGTGGGGCAGCGTGAAGGCATACAGCGCAAGCAGCAGCGATGCGGCGGCGGCCAGCCTCAAGGGTGCGGCGCTGGCCTCGATCCCAAGCCCGCCCACCAGGAGCCCGGCAACTATCCAGCCGGCGGTGCCGAGAACGCGGATGGGGCCGAACTCCGTTCCGGGGTCCTGCATCTGGCGAAAGGCGAGTGAGTTGGTCAAGGCCAGTGTAGGCATGTAGAGGCACGCATAGGCCAGCACCAGCCAATACAGCGGCACGAACGCGGTACGTCCCGAAGCAAGATAGAGCAGGAAAGCCCCGGCGGCATGCAGCAGGGCCAGCAGATGCTGCGTTGCAAAGAAGCGGTCCGCCAGCCATCCTGCCAGAAACGGCGAGACGATTGCGCCGACCGCCGTGGTGCCTGCGACGAGGCCGATCTGCGTGCCGGAGAAATGCAGCGTGCGCCCGAGCCAGGTGCCGACCGTGACGTACCACGCGCCCCAGATGAAGTACTCGAGAAACATCATTGCGGCCAGCCGCACCTTGACCCCATTCATCCTGTTCGCATCCTCCTGCGTTCTCTGTAGAATCCGGCTGGGTGGCGCGAACTCGGGCTGCCTCCGCGCTCGCTGCATCGTAGGCAAGCATACGGCATCCAGCCACTCGACCGCGCCGCTCCATTAGACTGGGAGGGCGATGACAATGCGCGAGAAATGGCTGAGCGCGGCACTTGCGGCGCCCCTTGCCGCTGGCTTGACGGCCTGCGGCACGCCCGCCGCTCCGCAACCGCCCTCTCTGAATCTGCCCAGCCCCGTCAGCGACCTGGCTGCCACGCGCACAGGCAACACGGTCCAGCTCAACTGGACAATGCCCAGCCGCACGACCGACAAGCTTCCGATCTCAGGCAGCATCACGGTGCACATCTGTCGGGGAGAGACGCCCGCCTCATGTGTCGCCACAGGACCGGACCAGAGCGTTGCTCCGGGTGTCGAGCACACCTTCACGGAATCGCTGCCGGCCTCGTTGACTACCGGCGCGCCCCGCCTGCTGCACTACTGGGTGGAGTTGAAGAACCGGAAAGGCCGCTCGGCTGGACTGTCCAATGCAGCCTCCGTTTTGGCAGGGGAAGCACCGGGGCCCATCACCGGCCTAAGCGCCGCCCTGCACAAAGATGGCGTGGTGCTGCGCTGGGCGCCGGATGGCGAAAGCGTTCCGGTTCGTCTCCATCGCACTCTGCTGACGCCAGAGCCTGCCCACACGAAGCAGGGCCCGCTCGCAGCCCCGCCTGAACCTCTCCAGATGAACCTGCTGGTCGATCAGGACACGCTTGCCGCCGTCGCTCTCGACAAGAGCATTCGCTTCGGCGCCACTTATGAGTACCGCGCCCAGCGCGTCGCTTATATCACGGAGAACGGCCAGACGCTCGAGCTCGCCGGGGATCTCACTGCGCCTGTGCGCATTGAGGCGAAGGATGTCTTTCCTCCCGCGGTACCCACCGGACTGGCTGCGGTGGCAACCGCGCCACAGGACAACATGCCTGCCTCCATTGACCTAAGCTGGCAGCCGGACACTGAGGCTGACCTTGCTGGCTACTTTGTCTATCGCCGTGAAGATGCGGAGCCGTGGCAGCGCATCTCGCCCGTGCAACCGGCTGTGGGGCCAGCATTTCACGATGCTGGCGTCCAGCCCGGCCACACGTATCACTATGCCGTGAGCGCCGTGGACCAGGGCGGCCATGAGAGCGCGCGCTCCGCCGAAGCCGAAGAGACGGCGCCCACCGGCAACCATTGAAGCTGGCCCAAGGAGACTCTGCCCCATGAAGACTTGCCGCTTTCTGCAGAATGGCGCTGCCCGCTACGGCGTCGTGGAAGAGCGCGATGGCGCGTTCTGGATCACCATGCTGGCGCCGATTCCCGAAGAAGACCGGGCCGCGCAACTTGCTGACCTTCGCGGCAACGCGCCGTCGGCCTTTGCGCCCATGCCTCTGAGCGGCGCGACGCTGCTAGCGCCCGTGACGCCGGGCAAGATCATCTGCGTGGGCCGCAACTATCGCGACCACGCAAAAGAGCTGGGCAATGAAGTGCCCGCCGAGCCACTGCTCTTTTTCAAGCCGATCTCTTCCCTGCTTTCACCCGGAGGTACGGTCTTGATGCCGCGCGTTGCGGATCGCATCGACTTCGAGGGCGAGCTGGCCGTGGTGATGGGCCGCCGCGCCAGCAAGCTCAAGCCCGACGCCGACTGGCGCAGCTACGTGCGCGGCTACACCATTGCCAATGACGTAACGGCGCGCGACCTGCAAAAGAAGGACGGCCAGTGGACGCGCGCCAAGGGCTTCGACACCTTCTGCCCGGTCGGTCCCATCCTCAGCGACGAGGTGGAGCCCGAATCGGGTCTGACCGTGGAAACCCGCGTAAACGGCAAACTGCGCCAGCTCGGGTCGACGACAGACTTCATCTTCTCCATTTCACAACTTCTTGCATATATCACAGCAGCCATTACGCTTGAGCCGGGCGATCTGCTCCTGACCGGCACGCCTGCGGGTGTGGCTCCACTCGCACACGGTGACTGCGTTGATGTCTCCATCACCGGCCTGGGCACGCTTTCTAACCCCTTTGCAACAGGGGCATTTTGATGCAGAGCCTGCGTCATGCAACCTACTTTGACCTGGAGAATCCAAACAGAAGTAGACTGAGAGTGAACCGAATCGGGCTTTGACCCGCTTCCCCACCGACCCGTCAGGAGGAATCATGCCGCAGAATCTACTCGAACAGTTGCGCAAGTTCACCGTGGTGGTGGCCGATACCGGCGACATTGAGGCGATGGAGAAGTTTCGTCCGCAGGACGCCACAACCAACCCTTCGCTGATTACCGCGGCCGCGCAGATGCCGCAATATCAGCCCATCGTGGACAGCGTTCTGAAAGATGCACGCACTGAACTCGGCGAATCGGCTGCAGACCAGGCTGTCGCGAACCTCGCCTTTCAGCGGCTCGCCATCGCTTTCGGTAAGAAGATCCTACAAATCGTTCCCGGCCGCGTGAGCACCGAGGTCGATGCGCGACTCAGCTACGACACCGAGGCCACTATCCAGCAGGCGCGCACCATCATCGCCCAGTACGACGCGGCAGGCATCGGACGCGATCACGTCCTCATCAAAATTGCCTCCACCTGGGAAGGCATTCGCGCCGCGGAGGTGCTGGAGAAGGAAGGCATCCACTGCAATCTGACGCTGCTCTTCGGCCTGCACCAGGCTATTGCAGCGGCTGAAGCGGGCGCCACGCTCATTTCGCCGTTTGTCGGCCGCATCCTTGACTGGTACAAGAAGGACACCGGCAAAGACTTCCACGGCGCCGACGACCCCGGCGTGCAGTCGGTGACAAAGATTTACAACTACTTCAAGAAGTTCGGCTACAAGACCGTCGTCATGGGCGCCAGCTTTCGCAATATCGGCGAGATTACCGAGCTGGCCGGTTGCGACCTGCTGACCATCTCACCGCAGCTTCTGGCCGAGCTGGAGTCCACGCAGGCCAACCTGCCGCGCAAGCTCGACGCAAAAGCCGCCTCGTCCATGCAGATTGAAAAGCTCTCAATCGACAAGACGACCTTCGACCGCATGCATGCAGCCGACCGCATGGCCACCGACAAACTCAAGGAAGGCATCGAGGGCTTCTCTGCCGCGCTCGTCAAGCTCGAAACCATGCTCGCCAAGCGACTCGCAGAGCTGGAAGCCCGCACTCCAGCTACGGTCTAACCACAGCGTCCGTACTGCGCAAGAAGCAGCGGCAGGAGAACAGCCAGAAGCTAAGGAGGTTCAGGAAGCCATGATCAAGCGATTGGGGCTTTGGGCCTCTGCTGGATTTGGTGTTGCCGTCTTCTGGGCCTTCTTTGCCGCCTTTTGGGGCCAGCAATTCAATTTCAGCCATTGGATTGCATTCCGATTGATGCTCCCCATCTCCTGGTTTGGTCAATTCAGGATGACCTGCGTCCAGGCGATCCTGCTGAACGCGACCGCCTTCGCTCTGATCGGCCTCGCGACGGAGCCGCTCTGGCGGCGTCACGGTTAGCAAGCGATTGCGTTCAACAACTCAACACAGTCACCAAAGGGCAGCCCAGCAGCTGCCCTTTGCTTTTGCTGCCACGCGGCCATTTGCACTCATCACCCCGATCTGCCAACAAAGTTGCAGCAACCTCTTGGCAAACGCAACATTTTCGATATTCTCAGTGTCAACACTCTTAAGATTGGGGAGTGGCTGGCATCCCCGGCTGCAGCGAGCACCGAGCCTGCCACCACCTTGGAAATGGCCGGCTGTGCGCGGCCAGGGGAGGTCAGTATGCAGGCACCGACGCATCCTTTGGAACCCTTCTTTCAGCAGGCTGTCAGAAGCAGCTACGAAGGTACGCTGGGACTGCACGATCCCGACGTCACCAGCTATGTGGCCCGCCTGCTCTGCGATTTTTCCCAGGCCGACAAACTCTATGCCGTGCGCGATGCGAACGGCCATCCAGTCGAAGATCTCAATGCACTCCTCGATGCCGCCGACCCTGTCAACGGCAGCGCGCCCTCCTTCGACGCCGAGCGCGCAGTGCGCAAGTACATCGGCGATTACGCGCTCTTTGTCGGCGGCATGTATCCGGATGCGATGAAGTCCGGCCACCGGCGCGGCCCGCATCCAACACTCGGCGAGCTCATCCAGGCCGGCAAGGAAAGCTACTACATCGTCAGCCAGTTCAACCTCTTCGAATACGAGCGCGAAGCGCCGCTCTTCGCGCGCCTGTCTGACGGCTTCGAACGCTGCGTGCTGGGACTTGCGCTCGTGCGAGACGAGTTGCACAAGCGCAAGGAGTTGCCGCGACTGAACTGAAGCTGGTTGCCTCCGGCTCTACTCGGACCAGACGGCGAGCGTGTTGCCCGCGCCATCGGTGAAGTGGAAGCGCCTGCCTCCGGGAAACTCGAAGGCTGGCACAACGATGCTTCCGCCCGCCGCGCGAATCGCCGACTCTGTTGCGCCGAGATCGGCCGAGTACAACACGACGAGCGGTGCGGTGCGCGCCTGTTCCGGCACGGCTGCAGCTTTGTAAAACCCGCCGTTGATGCCGGCGCTGGCCGCGCTGAAGGCCGCGTAGTCCGGACCATAATCCTGAAAGCTCCAACCGAAGACGGACGCGTAGAGCCGCTTGGCCCGCTCGATGTCGGTCGCTGCAAACTCGATGTAGTTGATCCTATGATGCTGTTCCCGGTGGCTCATGACATCTCTCCTTTGCGTTGCAGTGCATGCAGGCGTGGGAACGGAACCGCGAATGCGGGCGCAGGCGCACCATTCCCAGGTGCTCTGATACGCCTCCATCCACATTCCCTCAAGAGCAGGAGAGTGCAGGTAGAGCCCGCTGGTTCAACTGCGGCGCGGACTGCCGAGGTACGAAGTCATCGTATCGGATCTTGCCTGGCCCGGAGAAATAATTTGTGCCTGGCTTCAACGGTCCAACTGCAGCGCAAACCCGGCGACGATCGAGCGGCCCGGCATGTTCACGCCGCTGATCTCCTGATAGCCCGTGTTGCTGAGATTGCTGAGCCGCAGATAGGGCCGCAGCCTTCCGGCGTCATGCGTGAGCGTCGCGCCCCACACCGGGTACGCCGACTGCTGATAGCGCTGCGCAATCTGAACCGTGTTCGTCATCATCCACTGATGCGCGGCGGCCATCGTCCACGTCGCCATCACGTTCTGTACCGGATAGTTGAAGATGTATTCCGACTGCAACCCGTGCAGCGCGCTCTGGGCCCCGTGCAGCGCCGTCCAAGCTATCCGCACCGTCTGCGAGCGCACTGGCATCCACGTCGCCGTCGCCTCCACGCCCACGAAGTGCAACCCGCTCAGATTGGTTGCCTGCCACTGCGCCGTCGACGTGGCCCGCACATAGTCAATGGCATCGTGCTCGCGCGTGTAGAAGCCCGTCCCCGCAAGCGTCAGCTTGGGTGAAGGATTCCAGTCCGCTCCGCCATCACCCGACCACGCTGACTCCGGTTGCAGTTTGGGATCGCCTATCGTCGTCGGGTCAGAGTAGTACAGGTCCGTGTACGTGGGAATCCGAAATCCGTAGCCGCCGCTCACGCGCAGCTTCAGGCTCTGCGCCACATGCAGGCTGCCCGCCAGTTGCGGGGACCATACCGCTGGAATGCCGCCGGAAAAGACCTCTTCGCGCAACCCTGCGGCCAGGCTCCACCGCCGCACAGGCGGGCGCAGATCGAAGTCCACGTAACCCGCTCCACGGTTACGGGCATGGTCGCCCAGATTATTGCTCATGATGCTGTCCCCGTCCGCCTCCAGCCCCATCAGGATTTCTGCAGACCGGGCGATGCCGTGCGTGTAGCGCAGATTCCCCTGCCACGAACCATCCATGTGATTGTTTTCATAGATCGTGGGATGGTCGCGCACCAGGATGAACTCATCCGTATGGCGTCGATAGCCGAACGCAGCCATCGTGTGGCTGCCCAGTTCCTGCCGAGCCGAGGCGAACCACCCCTTCGTTCGCTCCCATGACGGGTAGTTGCCATAGAACTGATTCGCGCCAAAGACGCGGTCACTTCCTGCAAACAGAAGGTCTGTCACACCCAGTCGCGACGCGGCCCACGTCTCCACGGAAGCATCCTCATTGCGATAGTCGCGATCGGTCATGAATCCGGTTGAGAAATTGCGGCTCCCCGTCACACGTCCGCTGAGGCTGCGGCGTGTTGCTGTAACGATGAACGACTGCTCGTTCTCGCCAAAGTTGCCGACCCCGGCTCTCACCCGCAGTGAATCGTGATCCGGGGCAGCCGTCATAAAGTCCACCACACCGCTCAGTGCATCCACGCCATGCAGCGTTGACCCCGCGCCCTCGAGCACCTGGATCTGATCCATCGCATCCAGCGGCACTGGCAAATCCAGATCGTGATGCGCAGTCTGGCTGTCGTTGATGCGGAAGCCGTTCAGCAGTACCAGCGTCTGCGCAAAGCTGCCACCGCGCAGAGAAATATCGGCCTGTGCGCCGCCCGCGCCGCGCTGCTCCAGGAAGAGCGAGGAGTCCTGCCGCAGAGAGTCCAGAGGAGAATCGGCAGCAAGCTTCTGCCCCTGCAACGGCAGCACGACCACGGCGCGCGGCGACTCTGCCAGCGGCACGGGCGTGGCCGAGCCGAGAACGACCATGGTTTCAGACTGCGCCCGGATGGCAGGGCTCTGCGGCTGCGCCGCGTCCTGCGGAAAGGCGATGGCGCAGTTGAGCGCAAACACAAGAAGAAGCGAAGAACTCCAATAGGCAAGGCGCATAGGGAAGACTCCAGCTCATCGTCGCCCACGGACGCACCTTCGGCAATCATGATTTAAGATTGATTGAGATAGTTGAACGCATAAACTATTGAAAGACAATGATGCGAATCAGCGCATTTCTGCAGGAAAGTCCCATGTTCGCCGTCAGCCGGGCGGCGCGAAGCTTTGAGGCGCTCAGCGCACGCGCTCTCGCCGACGACGACCTCACTTTTCTGGAAGGACTCGTGCTCGCCGCTCTTTTCTTCGAGGCTCCGCATCCGGTCAAACCCTCCCAGCTCTCCGCGACCTTCCACACCAGCCGCGGCAATGTCAGTCATTGCATCTCATCGCTGGAGGCCAAGGGATTTCTGCAGCGGCGCATCGATCCCGAGGATGCCCGCGTCTTTCTGCTGACCCTCAAGCCACAAGGCAAGCGGGCAGCGTTGCGCGTTATTGCCGCCTTCGACGCGCTGCAGCGAAGCTTTGAAAAGCGGACGGGAAAGGCTGCTCTGCGAGCGATGCTGGCCACTCTCGCGCGCCTTGAAGCGCTGCACGGCGAAGGCTGAGCTTTGCTCTGCGCGGTCTACAGAATGTAGCGGCTCAGATCCTGGTCGCGCACAATGTTCGCCACCATGTCTTTCACGTACTGCGGCGTGATGGTGAACACCTTCTCCGGACCCGATGCGGTCATGCGCTCCATGTAGGGCAGAGGTGCAGATGCCTCTTCACGAATCGCTGCTGCTGTCGCTTCCGCCTTTTGCGGATCCGGTGCGCGGCGAGCCACGTCCGGCGCAAGAAAGCTTACGTCTTCGAGCACCCGTTCCATGATGGTATGCAGCCGGCGCGCACCTATGTTCTCCGTGGTCTCGTTGACTTTGAAGGCAAACTCCGCCATCTCACGCAAGGCCTCAGGCGTGAATTCCAGACGGACACCCTCGGTTTCGAGAAGCGCTGAATACTGTCGCGTCAGCGACGCCTTGGGCTCCGTGAGAATGCGGAGAAAATCCTCGACCGTGAGCGACTTCAGCTCAACGCGAATCGGGAAGCGCCCCTGCAACTCAGGAATCAGATCGCTTGGCTTGGAGACATGGAACGCGCCGGCCGCGATAAACAGAATGTGATCCGTGCGCACCATGCCGTAGCGCGTATTCACAGTCGTGCCTTCCACAATCGGCAGAATGTCGCGCTGCACGCCTTCACGCGAAACGTCAGGCCCGTGCCCTCCTTCGCGTCCGGCAATCTTGTCAATCTCATCGAGGAAGACGATGCCGCTCGACTCTACGCGCTCCACCGCAGAGCGGTTCACGGAGTCCATGTCGATGAGCCGGCTTTCTTCTTCCTGCACCAGATAATCAAACGCGTCGGCCAGCTTCATCTTGCGCTTTTTGGTCGCGTTCCCAAAGATGTTCGGCAGCATGTCCTTGAGGCTCATCTCCATGTCCTCAAGGTTCTGGTTGCTGATGATGCCGAATTGCGGCGTACCACGGTCCCGCACGTCAATCTCGACCATGCGATCGTCCAGCTTGCCCTCGCGGAATTGCTGACGCAGCTTCTCTCGCGAGCGCTGATGACTCTCCGCACCCGGCAGAGAGAGCTGTCCCTCCTGGCCCTGCGGCGGCGCCGGCGGCGGAGGCAGGAGCACATCCAGTAGTCGCTCCTCGGCATTCATCTCCGCGCGGTCTTCCACCTCTTCCAGCCGCTCCTCGCGCACCATGTCAATGGCAATCTCGACGAGGTCGCGAATCATGGACTCCACGTCGCGGCCCACATAGCCCACTTCTGTAAACTTCGAGGCTTCGACTTTGAGAAAGGGCGAATTGGTCAGCTTCGCCAGCCGTCGAGCTATCTCCGTCTTGCCAACGCCGGTGGGCCCAATCATGATGATGTTCTTGGGCATGATGTCGTCGGCCAGGTCAGGCGGCAGCTTCTGGCGGCGCTGGCGATTCCTCAGCGCGATGGCCACTGCGCGCTTGGCCGCGCGCTGGCCCACCACGTGCTTGTCCAGCTCGGCGACGATCTCGCGTGGCGTCATCTCGTCGAGCGAGAGGTCCTGTTCTTCGGCAGATGCGGGAAGGTAGATAGCCATGGGTTCGACGGGCTGGCGGCTCAGCCGCTAGCCCTTCAACTCCTCAATCGTGATGCGGTCATTCGTGTAAATACAGATTTCGCCGGCGATCTTCATGGCCTTTTCAGCAACTTCGCGCGCACTTAGATTGGTATTTTCAAGCAGCGCACGAGCCGCCGCGGTCGCGTAGCTTCCACCGCTGCCAATCGCCGCGATGGGTTCATCGGGATCGATTACATCGCCCGAACCCGAGATCAGGAAGGTCTGTCCCGCGTCTGCAACCACGAGCAACGCCTCCAGATTGCGCAGCATTTTGTCCGTGCGCCAGTCCTTCGCCAGTTCCACGGCCGCGCGATTCAGGTTGCCGGCAAACTGCTCCAGCTTGGCTTCAAAACGGGCAAAGAGCGAAAACGCGTCCGCCGTCGACCCGGCAAATCCGGCCAGAATCTTATCCTGGTAAAGTCGCCGGATCTTCTTTGCCGTGTGCTTCAGCACGTGATCACCCAGCGTCACCTGGCCATCGGCAGCCATCACAACCTGGCCGTTCCGGCGCACGCAGATGACCGTGGTGGAACGCACTCGCCCGCGCTGCGAATTGGAGACATCCTTACCCGAAACCAAGAAGAACCTCCGGAACTGCCACGTCCGGCGGACCCGAGATCCATGCAGACGTAACACACAGTATAGGGCAAAGCCAATGGTTCGGAGCGTCCGGCGCCTTCCTTTGCTGTATCCCCGCGGCAGCGCCGGGTTTGACGCCCCCGGCGCGGCACACTAGTTTGGAAGAGTGCGAGGCGTGCCAACGCGCTCGCACGAGGAGCATCCATGCAGAGCAGAATGTTTCCCTGGAGATGGAGTGGACTGGCCGCTCTTGGCATCGCACTCGCAGCCTGCCAGTTCGCATCCGCGCAGGACCTCAAGAGCTTTGAGCAGAAGACGACGGTCAAGGTGCTGCCCAACGGGCTCACCCTCATCCTCTGCTACCGGCCAGAAGCGCCCGTCTTCAGCTACTCCACGTTCATCGATGCGGGAGACGTAGACGACCCCTCCGGTGACAGCGGTTTAGCGCACATGTTTGAGCATCTGGCCTTCAAAGGCACCAGCCAGATTGGCACGAACGACTACGCCGATGAAAAGATCGCACTTGCCAAGGTGGAAGCAGCCAACAGCGCCTACGAAGCTGAGTACCTGAAACCGGTGGGCCGCGATCCGCAGAAGCTCGCTGAACTCAGGAAGACCTTCGAGGCTGCGCAGGCGGATGCGCAAAAGTACGTCATTCCCAACCAGTTCACAGAGGTGGCGGAGCGCAACGGCGCGCATGGCCTCAACGCCGAAACCGGCCTTGATGAAACAGTGTACTTCTGGTCGATGCCCGAAAATCGCCTCGAGTTGTGGGCGTGGCTGGAAAGCGGCCGCCTCAGTGATGTCGTTCCGCGCGAGTTTTACAAGGAGCGCGACGTGGTGCTTGAAGAGCGTCGCATGCGCACGGACTCCAACCCCATCGGGCGGCTCACCGAACAATTCCTTGCCACGGCCTATGTCGCGCATCCTTATGGACGCAGCAGCATCGGGTGGCCCAGTGAGGTCAGCCAGCTTTCGGCCACTGAGGCCATGGCCTTTCACAGCAAGTACTACGTCGGATCGAACATTGTGGTTGCCGTGGTCGGCGATGTAAAGGCGGCGGATGCTCTGCCCATGCTGGAAAAATACTTCAGCAAGGTTCCCGCGGGCCCCAAGCCCGAGCGCATGACGACCGTCGAGCCGAAGCAGTTCGCTGAGAAGTCGGTTGTCATTCGCGAGGCCACGCAGCCCTTCTATATTGAGGGCTACCACCGGCCCAGTTATCGCGATCCGGATGATGCCGTCTACGATGCGATTCAGGACATCATGTCCAACGGCCGCGTCTCCCGACTCTATCGCAGCCTGGTTGAAAAGCAGCAGATTGCCGCCGAGGCCGAGGGCTTCAGCCCCTATCCCGGAGCAAAGTACCCGAGCCTCTTCGCCTTTTACGCCGTGCCTCTGCCCGGCCACACCGATGCAGAGATGCGCGCGGCAATCCACAAGGAGATCGATAAGCTCAAGTCATCGGATGTGACCGATGAGGAACTGGCCATGTACAAGACCCGTGCCAAGGCTGACCTGCTGCGCGGCCTGGCCAACAACCAAGGCCTTGCCAACGCCCTGGCCGAGTACCAAACGCGCTACGGCGACTGGCGCGAGCTTTTCCTTCAGCTCGACCGCGTGGATAGAGTCACCAAGGCCGACATCCGTCGCGTCGCTAACAAGATCTTCGTTGACTCAAACCGCACGACGGCACAGATCGACTTCACCAGCGAAGCGGCGTCCCACCAGCCCGCGCAGACCGACGGAGGCGCACGGTAATGAAGATTCTCACCTCAACTTGCGTGATGCAGCTTGCGCTTGCTTTGGCGCTCTCTTCGGCCATCGTGCCTTCTGGAGTGTCCGCGCAGCAGAGTAAGCCCTGGGAGCAGATTCCCGTTCCTGCGCTGCATCCCTTTCATCCGCAGCAGCCCAAACGCATCGAGCTGAAGAACGGCATCGTGCTCTTCCTTCAGGAGGATCACGAGTTGCCCTTCGTCAACGGATCGGTGTTCATCCCCGGCGGCTCGCGCGATGAGGACGCCGCCAAGCTCGGCCTCGTCGATCTCTACGGTCAGGCCTGGCGCACAAGCGGCACAGAAAAGATGAGCGGCGACGCCATGGATGACCTGCTCGAATCGCGGGCCGCACATATTGAGACCAGCGGCGACAGCGATTCCACGTCGCTATCCTGGGACTCGCTCAAGGGCGATGCCGACCAGGTCTACACCCTCGCCATGGATCTGCTCTTCCATCCGAAATTCGACGACGCCAAGCTCTCCCTCGCCAAGCAGCAGGAGTCCACCGGCATCGTGCGCCGCAATGACGATGAAGGAGAAATTGCCGGCCGTGAGGCACGCAAGCTTGTCTACGGCTCTACCAGCCCCTACGCACGCCAGCCCGAGCTGGCCACAGTCGCCGCGGTCACCGTGAACGACCTGAAGGCGTGGCATGACCGTACCATTGGCGGCAAGCTCATCATCGCCATCAGCGGCGACTTCGACCCCGTGCAGATGGAGGCGAGGCTGCGCGGCACGTTTGAAGGACTGCCCGCTGCAAAAGCTCTACCTCCCCGTCACGACATTTTTAATGGTCCCAAGCCTGGCCTCTATTTCATCAACAAGCAGGACGTGAATCAGTCCAACGTGCAGATCGCCGGTCTTGGCACCGAGCGCAACAACCCGGATGTGCCCGCTCTCGCCGTGATGAACGACATTCTCGGCGGCGGTTTCTCCAGCCGCCTTTTCCAGACCGTGCGCACAAAGCTCGGCCTCGCGTACGCTGTGGGCGGTGGCTACGGATACTCGTACGATCATCCCGGCACCTTCCGCGTCGTCGTCATGACCAAGAGCGCCTCTACCGTCGATGCAACCAAGGCCGCTGAGGCCGAAATTGCCGGCCTCACCTCGCGACCCTTCACCGAAGAGGAACTCAAGCGATCTAAAGACGACCTCCTGAACTCCTTCCTCTTCCTCTATGACACGCGCGAAAAGGTCCTTGCCGAGCGCGTACGCCTTGAGTTCTACGGCTACCCTGCCGACTACCTGGAGACCTACAAGGCCGCGATCGAGAAGGTGACCATCGCCGATCTCGAACGCGTCGCGAACAGATACATTCACCCGGACAAGCTAGCCGTTCTGGTCGTCGGCAACGATACTGAGATCCAGCCCGGCCTCGATGCGCTCAACATGGGCAAGGCGCAGCCGGTCGACATTACCATTCCTATGCCCGCGCCGGCCGCGGCGATGGAGACAAAGCAGTGAGCAAGATTGAAAGTTGCGGACCGGCGCACAACGCCCGTCTGGCGGTTGTCATTCTGGCGGCAGGAAAGGGCACGCGCCTCAACTCGCGTCGACCCAAAGTCCTGCATGAGGTGGGCGGCAGGCCGCTACTGAGTCACGTGATTGCGGCGGCCACCCGCATCGTCGCACCAGAAGATGTCTTCGTCGTCATCGGCCATCAGGCCGACCGCGTGCGCGCCGCCGTCCAGGACTCCGGCGTGCAATTTGTCGAGCAGACTGAGCAGCGCGGCACAGGCCACGCCATGCAATGCGCGCGCAAAGCCGTCGAGGGCTACACAAACATCATCGTGCTCTCCGGCGATGTGCCGCTCATTCGGCCCGAGACGATTGAGAAGCTCTGGCAATTTCATCAGATCGAGCACGCCGCCATGACGATTCTCACCGCGGCCCCGTCAGACCCGACCGGCTACGGCCGCATCCTGCGGCGCGCCCTCGGATCGCCTGATGTGGACGCCATCCTTGAGCAGAAGGCGCTCACTGCATCGCAGTTTTCCATCCGCGAGATTAACTCAGGCATCTATGCCTTCCAGGCGGCTCCGCTCCTGGCGCATCTGGACCAGCTCACCGCAGACAATGCGCATCGCGAACTCTACCTCACCGATCTCGCCGGTCTACTTCGCGCTGGGGGCGAACGCGTCGTCGCCATCCAGGCCGCAGATGCCACCGAGGTGCTTGGCGCCAACACCATTGCGGAGATGATGGCCCTCGACGCCGCCCTCCGTGCCTCCACTGCCCGCCGTTTGATGGATGCGGGCGTCACCATTCTGCGGCCGGAGACCTGCGTCATCGACGCTGCCGTCCAGGTTGCACCGGACACGGTGATCGAACCCTTTGTACAACTTTTGGGGCATTCAAAGATTGGAACTGATTGCAGAGTCCGGTCGTATTCTGTCATAGAGAATTGCACGCTCGGTGATGGTGTGTTGATCCGGCAATGTTGCGTGCTGGCCGAGAGCACAGTAGCCACCGGTGCAAAGATCGGGCCATTTGCGCACCTGCGCCCAGGGAGCGAAATCGGTGTGGATGCGCACATCGGCAACTTTGTCGAAACCAAGAAAGCCCGACTCGGCAAAGGCGCCAAGGCCAATCATCTCGCCTATCTCGGCGATGCCGATGTCGGCGCGGGAAGTAACATCGGGGCGGGCGTGATCACGTGCAACTACGATGGAACCCACAAGCACAGCACGCAGATTGGGAAGGGCGCATTCGTTGGAAGCGACTCCACGCTCGTGGCGCCGGTTGTCATCGGCGACGGCGCCTACATCGGTGCGGGCTCGTGCATCACAAAGGACGTCCCTGCCGGGTCTCTGGCTGTGGGCCGCGCACGTCAGGTCACGAAGGAGGGCTGGGCAGCGGCACGCAAAGCGCGCCAACAGGACAAGCCAGACCGCTAGATTCCGTCCAGCAAATGAGATTTGTTCGCGGCATCAAACTTACCCCCTGGCGCCTGCCCTCGGGGGACTCAGCGATCGAGGCTGTATGGGCCGCTTTCAGGATGAATGGACTGGTTGTTTGCTCAACTTGATTCATCAGCGGGAACCTCTTGCGCGCGCTGCTCGGGGCGTGTACCTTCGGGTTACGCAAAGCACCCAGGAAAGCGCAGATTTTCCGGCCGCAGGAACCCTCAACGGGGAATGCTCTACATCACTCGACCATGGCCTTCTTTTGACATATTTTGCTGCGTTGGTTAAGACGGTTCTTTCCCCTTGCGATTCTGCTCAACTCATCGCATCGGATCCTGGAACCGGCATCATGGAGAAAGAACCCCGGCACGTACGACGGCTTGCTGTGGGATCGGCTATTTGATTTGGCGGCAGGATTCAGATTTCGAGGCTCGTCCGACTTCGACATTCTGAGCCTTAAGCCCGGGAACGCGGAGTTGCACATGGGTGCAAAGACATCGACACACGCCCGCATTCTGGTCGTAGACGACGAAGCTCCCGTGCGTTCTATGATCGGCGCGACTCTTCAGCACAGCGGATACGAGGTCGTGCTTTCTGCCAGTGGCTCTCAGGCGATTGAAGCGATGGAGGGAGCGGCCTTCGACCTCGTCCTCACTGACATCGTGATGCAGGATGGCAACGGCATCGCTCTCCTGGAACGCATTCGCGCGCTCTACCCTCAGGTTCCAGTCGTGATGGTCAGCGCGGTTCACGACATCAGCGTCGCCATCGACTCCATGCGCCGAGGCGCCTTCGACTACCTGCTCAAGCCCTTTGAGCGTGAGCACCTCATTGCCACCGTCAGGCGAGCGCTGGACCACCGCAAGACCCTGCGCGACGATCAGAACTATCAACTGAATCTGGAACAGGTCGTACGCGCGCGCACCGAGATGCTCCATCAGGCCATGGAGGACCTCGAACATTCCTACGACGTTACCCTCGAAGCACTGGGAGATGCGCTCGACTTGAAAGACTCCGAGACCGAGGGCCACTCGAAGCGCGTCACCGCCTACACCATCGCACTCGCGCGCGCCATGGGTATCGCGCCCGCAGAGATCCGCATCATCGCCCGTGGAGCCTTTCTCCACGACATCGGCAAGATGGCCATACCGGACGAGATCCTGCGCAAACCTGGAAAGCTTACGCCGGAAGAGCAGGAAGTGATGCGCGACCACTGCTCCCGCGGCTACAACATCCTTCGCAAAATTCCCTTTCTTCGCGAGGCAGCCGCCATCGTCTACACCCACCAGGAACACTTCGACGGCAGCGGTTATCCGAGCCGCCTGAAAGGTACTGAGATTCCCATCGGCGCACGCATCTTTGCCGTCGCAGACACGCTTGATGCGATCACCAGCGACAGACCCTACCGGGGCGCACGCAGCTTCGACGCCGCCCGGGCCGAGATCCTCCGCTGTTCCGGCACGCAGTTCGACCCCTCCGTCGTCGAAGT
>VFSW01002166.1_pt1 | contig 29784 bp, 27 predicted proteins | sample 5358111 | NCBI WGS metagenome assembly VFSW01 (sample SAMN11554181, study PRJNA540505) | mine drainage metagenome | isolation source: sediment from site ElyBrook_90M | place: USA: Ely Copper Mine, Vershire, VT | collected 2017 | reverse complement strand
TTGTCTTCCCGTTCCCTCCCTTTTGTCCGATGATCGCTAGAACGTGCATGGGGCGACTCCTCTAGGGCTACAGGGCTATATTCCTGTACGACTATAGGCAGATACAACTTCGGCATACAAGAGAAGAAATCGGGGGTGGACCCGTAGTGTCAATATCGCTGTATTTATTATAGTAATATGCACTACAATAAATATTGGTACACATGCGAATCTTTAAGACAAAATGGCTTGCGCGGTTCGCCCGACGCGAGGGGATAGATGACCAGAGCTTGCGTGCGGCCATTGAGCGAGCAGAACAAGGCTTAATAGATGCCGATCTGGGCGGGGGTCTCATTAAGCAGCGCGTTGCCCGCCCAGGACGCGGACGATCCGGCGGGTATCGCATGATCGTTGGCTACCGCGTGAAGGATCGGGCGGTATTCCTCTTGGGTTTTGCTAAGAACGAACGAGAAAACATCGAAGACGATGAATTGCTCACCCTGCGTAGTCAAGCAGAGAGATGGCTTGTCGCCGACGCCGCCAGAATTCAGAAGGAACTTGAGTTGGGCAACCTACAGGAGATCAATCATGACGAAGAAAACGAATAGGGTGGTGGAGGCAATCCTTGAGATGGCCGATGACCAGCTCCGCAGCGGCCTGATCGATAAGGCAGAGCATGAAAAGATCACCATTCGCCATATGGGTGTTCGCGGACTTGGTATGTCCATGCCGATTAGCGGCGAAGAGATCCGCATCATGCGTGAGCAGGCGCATATGAGCCAGGCGGCATTTGCCCGCGTCCTCAACCTCACGGTGGGCTATGTCTCGCAATTGGAGCGCGGTGTCAGAAAGCCTACCGGGCCTGCACTCAGTTTGCTCAACGTCATTCGGCGTAAAGGTGTTGAGGCTATTCTCATCGATGATGTTGCCGACAGCAAGCAAGGAGCGGCAGCATGAGTCTGTCCAACTTCGGGGTCGGGGAACAATAGAACAGTGAACCAGCTTAAGAAAATCCCTCCGGCCTGCAACTCGACCATGAAAGACGGAAAAATGACGCGCCAGGAGGCCCGTAGACGCGTTTTCTCTGGGTGCGATGTGGGGTAGGTATCCCTTTTTGCTTCCCGCTTCAGATTAAAATTCGCTCTACCTCGTCGAGGCTCATCTCATCGTGTCGGCGGTCGTAGAGTTGCGTCGTCCGCGTGCTGGCATGGTTCGCCATGGACGCGGCCTTCTCCAGCGTGCCACCGTTCTTGAGATATGCCGTGATGCCCGTCGCCCGGAAGCTGTGATTGCCTATTTTGGTCTTGATGCCGGCCGCTTCGGCCCGCCGGCGAATCATCGCATGGGCGTTGGCTTGGGGCAGGGAAGTGCGGGTGAGCTCGCAAGTACCGCGGCCGATGGTGCGAAAGAGCGGCCCTTTGGGATCGGCCGCGAGGCCTGCCCCGTCCAGATAGGCTGTGAGCGCCTGCTCGAGATTGTGGTGGGTGGGCATGGCGTGGTCCTTGCCGCCCTTCTCGTGCAGCCGCACCCAGAGCCGGCGGTTCTGCGTGAACACATCCTCAACCTTCATCGCCAACGCGGCGCCGATGCGGGCGAAGCTGTAAACCATGAGCGCGATCAGCGCGCGATCGCGCAGGCCTGCAGGCGTGGAGGTGTCGATGGAGTCGAGCAGCCGCCGCGCCTCCTCGGGCTCTAGAACCGCGGTCTTGCCCGACCGCACCACATGGCGCGGCCCGCGCACCGAGGCCGCCGGGTTCACGGGCACGACCTGGCCGGTAACCAACCAGTCGAAGAGGTGCCGGATGGCCGCGAGCTGCTGTTTCACGCTGGGGGCCGCAACCGTGCGCCCCTCGAGCTCGATCCAGCTCGCCACGTGCAACGGTTGGACCTGGAGAAGGGAAGTGACACCCACGCTTTCACACCAGGCCAGAAACTCACTCACGGCCCGCGCATAGGCGCGCCGGGTGTGCGGGTTGCGGATCTGCGCGGCGAAGAACTCCAGAAAACGGATGCCGGCGCGCCGGCCGGTGGCCTTGACCAGGGCGGGCAGGGAAGACATTGCTGGCTTAGGGACCAGAGTAAGAGCCGTTTTCATGGTCGCTGTTTCTGCCCTCTGTACATCTGATAAAGGACATTATCACATATATAAATCAATGCAGCCAGAGCGCAAAGCAATACTGCGCACTTCCAAACCAAAGTAACTTCCGGTCCTGGACCGAATTGCATATACTCCGAAAAATCAACATTCATAATTCTGCGCGTTTTGAACCGGCAGCTCTAGCGCAAGCTCAAACAAACACTTTTCCAGCAAGCGGTAACGTAGGGATCGGCACGAGAGGCCCCACGGAGCATGCGAAGCTTCTGGCCACGAACACACGAACCGATTGATGGCCCGCCGCGCCGACGAACCGACCAAATGCCGAATTCTCAATCGAAATTTCGCTAGATGCGGATCGGCTACGAAAGGGTACGACCACGATGCACAACAAGATCGCAGGATTGGCTTCTCTCATATTTGCTCTCATGTTGGCATCTTTCGGTGCCACTGCACTTCGCGCTCAGGCAACGGCGACCCCAGTCATCACCCTGGCTACAGGCACGTACGCTATGCCAACAAGCACGACCATCACTGACTCTACATCCGGAGCATCGATCCTCTGGTGCTATATCGCATCGGGAACCTGTACGCCGGCTACAGCCTACACCGCTGCCATCTATTTGGATCCGGCTTCCGCTGAGACGATCTGCGCCAATGCTACGGCTTCTGGTTACAGTGCCAGTTCGACCGTTTGTAACACTTACACAAATAGCGGATTTCAGACAGCACAGGTGACAGGCTCAGGCACTACCGGCACAGTCCCGGTATTTACGGGGACCTCTACGGTTGGTAACTCGCCCATCACGGTTTCCGGCAGTAACGTAGGGATCGGAACGACAGCGCCGCTATCGCCACTATCTGTCAGCGGTCAGGTTGTTATCGGTAATCCGTATAGAGGAGATGCCAGCCTCCACATCACGGCGGCCTATGGTTGCTGCGGCCGGTACACGCAAATGGACGCTAACGGCCCCTCGCAGAACATATTGAACCTCATGGGATCGAGTGATAGTAACGGAAACGCTCATTACTTTGCGTGGGGTGTCAATGCTGGTAGTTGGACAATCAATCCCGGTGAAGGGTTTGGCCCCGCATTCACGATCAACGGCTCCGGCAACGTCGGCATCGGCACGACATCTCCTATATCACTGCTTTCGGTGGGCGCTTCGTCGCAGTTTCAGGTCAATTCCTCCGGAGCAGTGACATCGGGCTCGATCATATCGAGCGGGCCGGTAGGCATCGGCGTTTCTCCACAATACACACTCGATGTAGCTGGCCAGATTCACGCCTCGCAGGTGATCTATGCCTCTGGCGGCATCACGTTTCCGGACGGGTCGAGTCTCAATTCTGCGAACACCCTCTGCGGCGGCGACTATGCGGAATCAGTAGACGTTACGGGTAAACGGGCACAATACGAACCCGGCGATGTACTGGTGCTTGACACGGGAAATCCTGGCAAGTTTCTGAAATCTACAGAACCCTATTCAACTGTTGTCGCAGGCATCTATTCGACCAAACCGGGAGCCATAGGACGAAGGCAGTCTACGCCGAAGAGTCCCGACGAGGTGCCCATGGCTATGGTGGGTATTGTGCCGGTTAAAGCGACTGCTGAAAACGGGCCAATCAGGGTGGGCGACCTCCTCGTTTCCTCATCCACGCCGGGTCTAGCGATGAAGGGTGCGGATCGCAGCCGGATGCTGGGGGCCGTGATTGGAAAAGCGATGGGGTCGCTTGACTCGGGAACTGGCGTCATCGAGATTCTAGTCACACTTCAGTGAGAGCCTGGATTCAGGCGAACCGCAATGAGCGGTGGATTTAGGGAGTCATGTACTTCTTCACGGCGAGCCCAGGCGCCGCCGGAAGGAAGCAGGAGCTAGAGTTCAGATCATAAGGCCAGGGAGGCGCCGAAATGATGATCCCGTTTTCAAGTCCGTTTGGGAGGAGCAAGCGCAAAATGCTTAGTTTTGTTTTAGAGAAATCTCGCGTCACCAGGCGAACTGCATTGCTCACGAAGCTACTTGGCCTCGCATATGTTTCGACGTCCATCTTCTCGGTTGCATTCGGACAAGGTGCCGCGCAACGCGATCAACAGGCGCTCACAATCATCGCCCAGACAATCGCGGCTGGCGGCGGTCAGGACCGGCTCAATTCAATTCAGGATTTTACTGAAACAGGAACGGTGACGTATTACCTCGACCCTGAAGTGTCAGGTACCGCAACAATCAAGAGTCGTGGCTTGCGGCAATTCAGGATGGACGCTGAACTGCCTGGAGGTCAACGCAGCACTATTGTCAATGGTAGAGGAGGCTCGCTGATCGACGCTGATGGCAGATTTCTTCCCATACACAGTCAGAGTGCCGCTGATCTCGGCAGCTTTGCCTTTCCATACATTGCCCTGATCGCTGCCGTTCACGAATCGTCGATCAGCGCTATGTTTGTGGGTCTGGTCAAACACAATGGCGCTTCCGTCTACGATGTGCGAATTCAAAAGACCTATCCCGCGACCCAGGATGACCCGGAAAGGCTCCGAGGTATTCGGGAGGGAAGGGATTTCTTCATCGATCCGAATACTTTCTTGGTTACATCCATCTGGGATGTGATCCAGACTGGCGCGTCCCCTAGCGAGGGCCCCCCGCATGAAATTGTCTATTCAAATTATCAGCAAGAGAACGGAATCCTAATGCCACTTACAGTTTCCGAAACGGTGCGTGGGGTGACGGGATTCACAATCCAGATTGGCCAAGTCACATTCAATTCAAATCTGAGAGATGACGATTTCAGGTGGTAACCGCTTGAACGTTTATTGCCGATGAAAGTGCACAAGAAGGAGCCAGTGATGCAAGGTGCCCGGGGAAGCTTCGACCACGGAGAGAATTTGCAACGTACCGAGTCTCTTTCGATTGGCCGTGTTTTCCAGCAAGCTGGGGTGTTGGTGCTTGCCTTTAGTGTACTTGCCGGTATAGCCCAAGGACAGAACTATCTCACAAGCACTGGTCAGCCGAGCTTTTCGGCTCCGGTACCGGTCGAACTGGGATTCGCAGACGCGTCCAATGGCAACCTCCATCTAAGTATTCCTCTTGGCTCGTACCAGCAACGAGGCGGAACTCAGCCGGTCACCCTCGAATACGACAGTAATATCTGGACGCCAAATGCAACCGGCGCCACTCCCGAGTGGGAGCCCAACAATGGGCCGGGATGGCATGCGCTTGCGGGGTGGTATCTGTCCCATGAGGCCGACATACAGAGTAGCGCGAGCGCTGTGGTTCAGAATTGCTATACCGACTGGTACTGGACGGACCTGAATGGAACCGTGCACCCATTCCATCTGAACCTCTCGGGGAATACTGGTTGCCCCTTGTCCGCAAATGCTTTCGCTGCCGATTCGTCCGGCTACCACATGTACCAAGATAGTGCAGGTAACATCACGGTCTATGCCCCAGATGGCACGCTTGTCTACTCGCCAACGCTTCAGGATGCGAACAGGAACTACATCCGAAGCAGAGACAGCAACGGAAATTATATTTCGAAAACGTCAACCGGGTCTGGCCTCATTGACACCCTGGGCCGCCAGATCGCATCGGGAGCCACGTTTGTTGGGTCTTCCGGAGTGACTGTCACGACATCTCAAGGCACGTCACTGTATTCGTTCTCGACTACAATGATTAACGTTAAGACGCATTTTCAGCAGTCTAACGTCCAGGATAATCCCGGCACTCAACTTGGCGTCCTCCGCTCGCTGACGTTGCCCGATGCTGCGCAGTCTACCTACTATTTCACTTATGACTGCGATTCAAGCAGCGGAAATTCTGCATGCGGGTCGCCCTCCGGACAGAGTGCTTATTACGGAGAACTCATTAGCATCACGCTCCCTACGGGCGGAGAGGCGAAATATTACTACACAACTTTCAAAGACGCATATGGCAACATGAGTCAGTGGGTCGACGAACGCACTTCGGGAGGTGGCTCATGGACATATACCCCGCAGGTGTTGTCTACTTGTAGCTCCACTCAGGTGAACTGCAAGCAGCAGGCGACAGTTACGACTCCCACGGGAGAAAGCACGGTTTATACCTTCCAGCTTAACAACGGCGCATGGCCGACCAGTATTGTTCAAAAGGATGCGTCGGGTACCACCTTAAGCACAGTCGCCAACACATGGGACATGAGCCAGTCATGTGTCTTAATCGCATGCCACGGCGCTTCTTATATACGGCTTTTAACTCAGCAGACCACTGTCTACACTCCCGGCAGCAGCCTGACGAAGCAGGTTTCTTACACCTATGACAGTCCGCAAACCGGCAATCGGACGGCAATCAAGGAATGGAAATATTCTTCGAGCGGCAGCTTTTCGTCTGTCCCGGACAGGGCGACATACATCAGCTATTTGACCACTGGCACGAACGACATCAACAAGCCGTTGAGCGTTACGCTCTGCAACAACTCAGGGTCGAGCACTGTTTGCCCTGGCGGCGGGTCCGTGGTCTCCCAGACTAACTACACTTACGATTCCTACGGATCAGGTGGCTTGACCAGTGTCACCGGAATTGCGCAGCACGATGACGCGAATTTCGGTTCTGGCTACACCACGCGTGGAAACGTGACTTCTGTATCCCAATGGGTGAGCGGCTCGAACTACCTCACTACCTCCTATACCTACGACACTACCGGACAAGTTCTGACAGAGAAAGACCCAGCGGGGAATGTCACGCACAATTACTACAGCGACTCGTTTGTGACGGACGGCGGGAACGATACGACGCCTAGCGCCTATTCTCCGTCGCCGCCCACGAACGCTTACAGGACGAGCATCACCGACCCCATTGGTATGCAAGCCGTGAGCTATTACTGGGGCAGCGGCAAACCCGCAATCGCAAAAGACTACAACGGCGCAACTACAACCGATCATTACCAGGATAGTCTGGACCGGCAGACGGAGGAGATTGATCCCGTCGGGTGGAAGCTGGCTACATATTCGTCGGCCAGTGAGTCAGATGTGTACACCGCGGTTGGAGACACGTCGCCGTCGGTGGGTTGCGTAAGTTGCCAGCATACGGAGACCTTGCTGGATCAATGGGGGCGGGCGGGTTCCCAAATTCTCGCCAACAATCCTCTTGGCCAGGTAAGCATCGCCAGCACCTACGACCTTTCGGGGCGACTGCTGACTCAGAGTCATCCCTATGCAAGCCTCACAGACCCGAACCACGTCTTTGAGACCTTCGGGTACGATGGTCTCGGCAGACAGGTTTCGATAACTCATCCAGACGGCGCGTCGCAACGGAGCGCCTTTGGCGCGACCGTACCATCATTAGCGGGGCTGACAACCCAACAGGGATCAGCGACCACCTACGGGAGCGGGTATCCGCAGATCTCTCAAGATGAAGCCGGGCACCAACGCCAGCAGTGGGTCGACGGATTTGGTCGGATCATTGAAGTAGACGAACCGAGCGGTAGTGCTGCATCCGCCTCTACCATTGCCACGACTACAGCCTCCATAGTAAACGGGGGAGGCGCGGAGTGGGTGACGTACGATTTTTGTGCGCCGCACGGATCGTGCCCTCAGACCATCCCAAACAGTGGCGCGCTCTCTCTTGCCGCAAATGGTTATGCCTCAAGCGCGTCCTATAGTCCAACGGGTCAGAACACGTACATGTCCGCGGGCCAACTCGCAATGGCGCTTCGCAACAGCATCAACGGGGACTCAAATTCGCCAATCACTGCCTTTGTCAAAGGGAGCAGCTGCTCGTCCCTCGTGCTGACTTCCAAGTGGCCGGGGGCTTCAGGAAACTTCTCGTTCTCGAGTTCCGCAACATACAATACCCAGAGCTGCGGCAGCTCTTCATGTTTCAGTGGCCCGGTGTACGCGATGTCCCCCTCCTCAGGGTCGCTCTCAGGCGGGTCCGGCGGCATTTCGACCTCGTCCACTTACACAAATTACATCTACGATGCGGCCGACCGCCTCACGAACGTCAGTCAAGGGTCGGAAACGCGTACCTTTGCCTACGACGGGCTGGGAAGGAAGATCTCCGAGACCACACCCGAAGGAGGCACGGTCAGCTATCTCTATACCAAATCTGGAGGAGGGGTGTGCAGCGGCGATCCCTCGAACGTCTGCCAACGCACCGATGCACGCAGTGTGGTTAGCACCTACAGTTACGATGGTGCGAACCGGCTTACCGGCATCTCCTACACAACCCCCGGCGGCGTTGCGGCCATGCCTAATGTCTGCACAACCTCCAGCGGAACCTCAGCCAACCTGTGCTACAACTACGACCAGGGCGGCAAACAGGCAAATGCTATCGGACGGATGACTGCGACGGCGGACTCGACCGGCTCGGAGAGCTACACTCACGATGTGGGCGGCCGGGTCACGCAGCTTACGAAGGTCATCGGCACTCAAACCTTCACGATCGGCTACCAGTACGATGCCGGCGGCGACGTGACCCAGATTACCTACCCTTCGGGGCGGACGGTTTACCAGGCCTACAACAATATCGGGCAGTTGTGCCAGGTCTCCCCGTACGCGTCGGGGTGCGGTGGCGCCGGCTTCTGGGCAGGCAACTTCTCCTACAACGCTCCGGGACAATTGAATGGGTTCACCTACGGCAACGGGATCTCTGCGGAGCTCGGTTATTGGGCGCCGCGGGGAGAGCTTACCTCGCTGAGGTACACGAGCGGCGCGCAGACGTACTTCAGCCTCAACTATTGGTACCGTCAGAATGCGCAGAGCTGTCCCAATGGTTCGGCGCAGAACAATGGCAGCATCCAGTGCATTACAGACGCCGTGGACGGTGGCCGCAGCGTCAACTACGGCTACGACGCGCTGGGGCGGATGATCTCGGCGCAGACCAACGGTGATTCGTCGTATCCGCAGTGGGGGCTTTCGGAGTCCTACGACCGCTATGGCAACCGCCTGAGCCAATCTCTGACGGCGGGCAGCGGCCCGTCCAGCAACCTGACCTTCACCGCGAACAACCAGCCGGTCGGCTATAACTTTGACGCGAGCGGCAACATGACCGTGGAGCCGCTGATTCCCCAGCAGAACTATATGACCTACGATGGCGAAAACCGGATGACGGCCGTGAGCGGTAACGCGGCTGCCAGCTACGGCTATGACGGAAACGGCCTTCGGGTGGTCAAATCGGTGCAGGGCGGGACGGCGACGGTGAGCATCTATTCTGGCTCTTCGGTGATCGCGGAGTACGACAACGGCGCGGCGCCTGCTTCGCCCTCGCGGGAGTACATCTACAACCCTGCGGGCGGTGCGACAACGGGGCTGCTGGCCATGGTCTCGGGCGGCGCGACGACTTACTACCACCAGGATCACGAATCCGTGCGGCTGACGACGGATGCGAACGGAAATGTGCTCACACAGGCGGGGACGTTCCCGTTTGGTGAGCCGTGGTACTCGGCGGGGCAGGCGAACAAGTGGGTGTTCACCAGCTACCAGCGCGATTCCGAGACCGGCTTGGATTATGCGTTGGCGCGCTACTACGACTCCCGCACGGGTACCTTCTGCTCGGCCGACCCGCTGGCGGGTGATCCGAGCGACCCCCAATCGTGGAATAGGTACCCGTATGGACGAAACGACCCAATTGACATCACCGACCCAAGCGGCAAGAGTTGGTGGTCGAGTTTGCTGATCGACATCGGGGTTGCAGTTGCGGCTTATTTTGCGCCGGAAGCGCTGCCGGCTCTAACAGGCGGGAGCGCTGGGGCCACGTTCGGCAGCGTGACTGTAACAATGCTTGGACAATCCAGCACGGCATACTACGCGTGGGGCGCCGAAAGCGCCATGATGGGTGGCGGTTTAGCCGCGATGACGCAGCAGGCCATGAATAGTCCTCAAACTCCCCAAACGCCGACACCGACGCCGCAAGTTCAACCTAAGAAGCCCTGCGCAACTTCTTCCGATTCCCTCGATAAGTACCTTCGCTCGAAGGGGTCTCCGCTGGCAGGACAAGGTCAGGCACTTATGGACGCCGGGAGCAAGTTCGATGTCGATCCAAGATTCATCGTTTCGTTGGCGGGAGCAGAGACTACGTTTGGAACGGCTATCACCAGAGGAGCTAATAACGCATGGAACTGGCTATACAACGGACAGGGGAAAATGGCGCCTTTCAATAGCTATCAATCGGGGATCAATAGCGTGAGCCATGGTGTTGCGGGCCCAAATTACTTGGGCCATAATCCGCCGCTGACGAACGCGAATTCGATTTACGGCAAGTATTGCAGTGGACCCGACTGTGCAAATGGCCTCAAGAACCTAAACCAGTTCATGAAAGAGCAGAATGCTGATTCAAACTCACTTCGTTATCCGTGCAAACACTGAAGGAGTTCTTATGAAGCTCGGCCTCATTGCTGTATTAATTTCGATTTTCTGCGCCGGCGCGATCTGTTACGCCTCTGGAGAAACATCGATCAAGTTTGTCAGTAGGAAGTATCACTACGAAGTTTTTTATCCTTCATCATGGCACTTGCTTGTTGAAGGGAACGAATCGCCATCTGACACACTCGACATCATAAGTTTTCCCCCGTCAGAGAGGGTCGAGGGAGTCGTTCTTAAGGACGGGGGTGCTGAGATTAGTGTCGCCCCTGTGCCAGAGGGGCGCTCAGCTATCGAGAAAAGGATCAGGAGCGATACCAAATTCGACACCGATGTCAGGCGATTCAATGTTCGCCGCGGCAAAGAATCTTCCTCGTCGGGATGTGCCGAGATTGTTGGGGCTTCTTCTTTGTCCGAAGTTGGCCCACTGCGCTCGTTCCGCGTGATCCGATACTATTGCAGCACACAACTGGGCTTATATGAGATTCAGCTTACTTTCTGGAGAGGGGATCCGAATGAGAGGACGTTTCAGGAGACAGCACTTGGCATAACAGAAAGCTTGCGGAGTGCGCAATAGCCAGGAACCAGGAGAGCGGACTGGATTATGCGTTGGCGCGCTACTACGACAGCCGTACGGGCACGTTCTGCTCCGCCGATCCGCTGGCCGGCTCGCCCGGCGACCCGCAGTCGTGGAACCGGTATCCGTATGGGCGGAACGATCCCATAGACATCACAGACCCCAGCGGGCAGAGTTGGTGGTCGAGTCTGCTGATTGATATCGGGGTTGCAGTTGCGGCTTATTTTTGCGCCGGAAGCGCTGCCGGCCCTCGCGGGTGGGGGATCTGGGGCCACCTTCGGAACTACAACCATGACAATCCTGGAAACAGGGCAGTCTTCATCGGCTTTCTAGGGGTAGACCCAACATTGCTGTCACCTGGGGCAATCTGTCTCCAACCAGCTAGATTCAACGGAATGCTCCGATCTGGGCCCGTCTCAGCACCCTAATCTTCCGCCCGGGACAACGGGTTCCTGCCGGCTCATCAAGGAAGGAAAATCCGTTTCAGAGGTCGCGAGAACCTTCAGCATCCACCCCGCCACCCTTTACGGAGTCCTCGCTCCCGATGCCTGAAAGCTCAGCAAAAGCGATCCGTCGAACTTGTGAGCAACTATTCCGCCCGGAGGGCTTCGGTAGGTTGGATAGAGGCAGCACGGCGTGCAGGAATATAACTGGCGAGGAGGGCGGCAGCCACAAGCACACAACCCACCGATGAGAGTGTTCCCGTGTCCCCATTGCGCTAACGTCGAAAAGCATGCTGCTTAGAAGTCTTGCCACAATTAAAGAGAAAAGGAAACCGCTTGCTAAGCCTGATAATGCGAGCCGAACGGCCTCGCGCAAAATGAGACGGTAGATTTTACGGTGGATTGAGCCCCCGTTGCGCCCCGAGTGCCATGCGCACTCCTATCTCACGGGTACGGCGGCTGACAGAATAGGCCTCTACGCCGTAGAGCCCAACTGTACCCAAAATGAGCGCAAGCGCCGCAAAGCCTGCCACAATCGATGCAGCCGAACAGTCGAAATAGTCGTGGTTGACAGACCCCAATATTAATGCCATTATCTCTTTGCTCTTTGACTCGGCCTTATCTCAGGGCTTGTAGTCCAGCTTCCCCATTTGCATCGACAAGTCAACCGGTTGGCGGATTGTGCCAGAGAGCAATTTCCTCTCCTGAGCTCTTTCCCCTTCTTAGCGCACAATACACTATTCTTCTACGGGAGGTGGTGCTTTGAAACGTCGCGTGTTCTTTTGTCTCGGTATAGCCGCTGTTCTCGTCGTGGCTTTTGGCGTGCGAACCTTACACAAGGTGTTAGCGACTGCCAATGTCATCACCAACACGACCTATGCAACTTACAGTGGCGTGAACCTGAAGCGTCCGACGGGGTTATACATCAACCCTGCTCAGCCCACCTTTTTATTTATCGTCGACTCGGGGCACAACCAAATTGACTACTTCTCTGCCGGGCAATTAAGCATACTTGCAGGGAGCGGATCGTCGGGATACCAAGACGGCGCATTAGGAACGGCTATGTTCAAGACACCACTCGGAATCACAGGACCTGGCTATTGGGCGACGCAGAGCCACACTGCGGGGCAATACGCCTACGCTGGCTTCCTGCTGCAAGTGTATGACAGTGGAAATAACGTGGTGCGTCGGATCTGCGAGGAGCAATACCTCGGTTATCCCGGTACCCCTCGTTGTCAGCCGTCAGGCGTAACAACCACCGCTGGTAGCGGTAACTTTGGCTATGCGAACGGCACAGGCTCGTACGCCATGATGACCGTCCCAGGCGGAAGTAGTGCAACGGGTCCGGCGTATTTCGCCGATATTGGTAACAATGCCATTCGTCCCATCGCGACTAGCACGAATGGCGCGACCGTCACCGTAAGTGGAAATGCTTCGGCTAACGGCGCTGGCTTTGTAAATGGCCCGTTAAGCACCGCCAAATTCAACGGCCCCACAAACGTTAGCGCGGATACTTCGAACAATTCTTATGTCTCGGACGCAGGCAACTATGTTATCCGCAAGATCGATGTCAATAGCAATGTAAGCACATTTGCCGGGAACGGAATCCAGGGGTATGTTGATGGCCCCGCCGGCTCAGCAGAGTTCGCGCTGCCTGCGGGCTCCGTATACAACTCGGCTGATGGCTATCTTTACCTGGCTGACTCACTGAATAACACAATAAGGAGAATCAACTCCTCCGGGACAGTGTCGACCTACGCGGGGGCGAAGGCGCCGGGATTTACAAACGGAACCCTCACGCAAGCACGATTCTCCTCACCTACCGGGATAGCAATCTGTAATGGAATTATGTATGTGGCGGACACGAACAATGATGCCGTTCGTACGATCAATATGACATCGGGGCAGGTTACCACACTCATCCATTAATGGAGATATGATTTCCATGAAGAAATTGGTCGATGGACTTGCATTGCTGCTTATTGCCCTTTCTCTGACCGGTTGCCCGCAGCAGACTACATCGAGCACCGGGATTACGGTTTGGACAAGCGAATCTACCATGGGCATACCGAACAGCCAGTTCGGAGTACCCGGCACCTTCTACGCTCTGTCAGTTAGCGGAGGCGGCCCCGGACCCAACAGCCAAGGCCATCAGAGTGTGTTGAGTGGGGTAACTGGATCGGGCGGAATGGCATCTTATGCAGATGCGATAACGGATTCCAACTGGGCAGGGTACGCAGACTTCACGTTCACCATTCCGCCGTGCGGGGTAACACAAGTGTTTACAAACTATGTCCCGCCCTCAGGAGCTCTCATAGACTATGATTGCCAGGTCTTCTAGTGTTACAAGCAAAGCTGAGTATCATCTCCAAAGGTGCTGTCTTGCTTGGAATTGGCATGGTTGCGAGTTGCCGATCGTCCATGAACCATTCTGAACTAGTTCTTGCGTCTTTCCGTAGCAATCCACGTACCGGCAATGTTAAAGTGATTGACCCGAAAACTGGCAAGTTTCGAAGCTTTTGTGGGAGTGACATTGGGCGGTCGTGCATAGCCGCAGTAGGCACAGTGGCATCCGGGGCGGTTTTGATGCTCATAGATCGGCATGGTAAGGGTGGTGATGTTCCTAAGCTTGCCGTGCTATCCGATGCATCGCCTGATCCAGTTCCTGTGACCGGGGATGAGTTTCCTGATCTTGAAGAGGGTATCGGCAGTCTATCTCCCGATGGAACAAAGGTGGTGTTCCCCATCTTCGAAAAGGGGAATAGACATTCGAGCATTTGGATACGGAATCTTTCGCAAGGAACCTCGCAGCAGGTCACTCTGATGACTACAGGTGACTCTTGGGACTACTTCCCGAATTGGATGGGGGATGGTTCCGGGGTTGTTTTCCATCACATGAGCCGAACGGATTCCGGAATGCTTGAGAGCCGAATTGATGGCTACCGACTCGATACTCAATCTGCAATGAGCCTATCGACTCTGGGACCAGTCGCAAGCATTGCTTATCAATTTGGAAAGGCAAAAGTGTTTGCGGCCTGGACCGCCGCTGGGCTGAAGGTCTTTAGAGATGATGGGGACACTTCTTTGATTATTCCGATGTCATGGTGCGCTGGACGAATATTGTCGCCCGGGACGCTGACGTGGAACACAGCCGGTGATCGAATTATGTTCACTCTTTTCGACAAAGCCAAAAACTCAGCGGAGCTTTATGAAGTCAACGTCTCGACGTATGACCCGCGGTTGATTGCTACGCTATCTGGTCAACAAGCGATGAACCTGAGCATAACTCGCAACACCGCAGATCCATAAATTGAAGCCTCCAGCGTCCCGCGTACTGTGTTTGCGATGCCCACTCAGGAAGCTGCAGATCATGATACGGGCCGAAGGCAGCACACCCGGAGCGAGAGCGCAAATATTTCGGGGAGTTAGTAGCCGTAAGCGTTGGGCTTTCTGGGCATCGACCCGATGACAATCGACCGAAATAAGGTTGGACCTAACATTGCTGTCACCAGGGGCAATCTGACCTACTGAACCTGGTCGGTTCTGAGTTTGGGACTCTTCGGCAGGGTTTGTTTCAGCAGGAGATTGGTGGCTTTCGCCGAGAATTTTTCTGGGTCGAAGTCCTTACCAGCCCATTCGTGCATCTGACGGTACTCCTTGTGTCTTGGCTTAGCCAGGATGTCGACGAGATCCGCATAGCCATAGGGACCGCCGGAATCTTCGGGCGGGCAGGCCCGCGCCCCGTCGACAACGCGTGGATACTTTGTGTCCGGTTCAATTGGAACGATATCTTCGAGGACCACCGAGTGGGCCCAGTTGTCACCAAAGTCATATCTGTAGAGCAGGCTGGCGCCCTTCCTCGCCCTGGACAGCTTGACGGTAGTGTCCTTGACGACTTCTCCCGGCAGATCGTAATCGGTGTCGGGCACTCCATAGCGTTGACCGCCGATCTCGAACTCATGCAGATGGTAATCCTGCCATCCCATCGCGGCCTGGAGCACCTTGTGCAGTTGGGCGAGCGAAGTCTCACTCGGCAACTCGACACGCCGCCAGATGGGCGGTGCGATATCGAGCAGGAAGACGTACAGACGGTAGACGATCATATTTCCTCGAAGAATCAGGCGGCCGGAGTAAGGACGCGATACAACGTGGCCGGGTGAACGCTGAAAGTACGTGCGACCTCGCTGATAGACTTTCCTTCTTTCACCAGCCGCTTGGCGAGATTCTGCTGCTCAACATTCATCTTTTTCGGTCTCCCGAAGCGGACGCCGCGCTTTCGAGCGTCAGCGCGACCGGCACCGGTGCGTTCCCTGATCAGATCGCGTTCGAACTCGGCGATGCCGGCGAAGATGGTCATAATCATCTTGCCGGCGTGAGTGGTGGTGTCGGCCCAAGGTTCGGAGATGGATTGGAAACGGGCACCTGCCTGGCGAATTGCTTCGACGATCTCGAGCAGATTTCGGGTGGATCGGGCCAGCCGGTCGAGCTTCCAAACGGTGATCACATCGCCTTCGCGGAGCTGGTCGAGCATGCGATTGAGCTCTGGCCGATCCCTGTAAGCTCCAGAGACCTTTTCACGGAAGATCTTGCCACATCCCGCTTGTTTGAGGGCGTCGAGTTGAACAGTCAACCGCTGATCTTCCGTCGAGACGCGCGCATATCCTATTTTCATCGGAGTTTCTCCAAGACGCTTTGCAAAATATATCGCACTCAGAAGGGTTTATGCGAGATACTTACGCGACACGGGATTGGCCCATTTCGAACGGTTCTGCAGTTCTCGCGAAACTTAGGAGTTTTGCGACGGCCTTTGGATATGAAACGAGAATTAACCCAGGACGAATTGATCGACCGCTGGACGCTTGCTCCAGGGGAGCTTGTGCTGCTCATGAACAAGACCGGTCCTGGCCGTCTGGGTTTCGCAGCCCTCCTGAAGTTCTTTCAGGCCGAAGGACGATTCCCCAGCAATGAGAGTGACGTCTCGGCGGAAGCCGTCGAGTACCTTGTCCGGCAGACGAAGGTCGCTCCGTTGAGCTGGGCCGAGTATGACTGGCAAGGCCGCACGATCAAATATCATCGCGCCGAGATCCGGTCGCTCTTTGGCTTTCGAGAGGCCATGGTCGAAGACTGCGAGGCGGTGATGAACTGGTTGCGCGAGCATTTGCTGGCGCAGGAGAGGGATCAAGAACGGATTCTGGAGGCGGCGTTGCAGCGGTTTCGCACGCTCAAAATAGAGCCGCCGACCGCAGGTCGGCTCGAGCGGATGCTCCGTTCCACACTTCAGACTTTCGAGGAAGATTTTGGTAAACAACTCTTCGACCAGCTTTCTCCAGGGACGATTGCGCGACTTGATGCTTTACTGGAGGCGCCCTCGCCAGAGTCGGTGGGCGTTCCGCTCCACGATCTTCGCGCCGATCCCGGTCCGGTCAGCATAGAGACGTTGGAAGAAGAGTTGAACAAGCTTGCGCTGTTGCGAAGCCTTGAGCTCCCAGCCAATCTGTTCAATCGAATTTCGCTGCGAATCGTTAAGGGATACCGCCGCCGCGTTGCGGTGGAAGAAGTGCATGAATTGAGACGTCATCCGTTGACTACGAGGATGACTCTGCTCTCGGCGTTCTGCCACCTGCGAACGGGTGAACTGATCGATACGCTGGGCGATCTTCTCATTGACATGGTGCATCGCGTCGCTCACCGGGCCGAGGTGAGGGTCGAGCGTGAATTGATCGCCGACTTCAAGCGTGTCTCAGGCAAAAACAACTTGCTCTTCCAGATAGCTGAGGCGTCGCTCGATCGCCCTGACGAACCAGTCAAAGAAGTGGTCTATCCGATCGCGAACGAGTCAACGCTCCGGGATTTGGTCCGCGAGTTCAAGGCCACGGGACCGGCATACAGGCAACAGCTCCATACGGTCATGCGGAGCGCCTACCGGTCACACTACCGGGCCATGCTGGTTCGTCTTCTCCATACGCTGGAGTTCCGATGCAATAACGAAAGGCACCGGCCAGTCCTTGATGCGCTTGCCATTGTGAAGAAGTATGCAGATAGTCGCCTCCGTGTCTATCCTCTCGAGGACGACATCCCGGTTGATGGCATCGTGCGCGGACCCTGGTTGGAAACGGTGCTGGAGCGGGACGACAATGGTGTTGAGCGGGTAAACCGAATCGCCTATGAGGTGTGTGTACTGCTCGCATTGCGGGAACACCTGCGCTCGAAGGAAGTCTGGCTCCAGGGTGCGAATCGTTATCGCAACCCGGATGAAGACTTGCCCAGCGACTTCGAGCAGGAACGCTCTACCTATTATTCAGCCCTCAAATTGCCATCGGAGGCGGGGACCTTTATTGAAGGCGTGAAGCGCGAGATGCACGATGCGCTCACGGCATTTCATGATGGGCTGTCCACCAATGAGTTCGTCAGCATCGAGGAGAAGAATGGAGGTCGGATCTGCTTATCTCCTCTGCCCGTTCAGCCCGAGCCCGCAAATCTCATTGCACTCAAGGCCCGCATGCTCGAACGCTGGCCGATGACAAGCCTGCTCGATGTATTCAAGGAGGCCGACCTCCGCATTCGTTTCACGGACGTATTCCGTAGCGCCACTGCATGGGAAAACTTGGATCGTGAAATCATCCAAGAGCGCCTGCTCCTGGCTCTCTATGGCTTGGGTTCGAACGCCGGCACCAAACGCATGAGCGCCGGCCAACAGCGAACGAATTATAAGGACCTGCTTTACATCCGCCGTCGCTACATCACCAAAGACCAACTCCGCGCGGCCATCCGGGAAGTTGTCAACGCCACTCTGCGTGTGCGTTCTCCGGGGATATGGGGGGAGGGCACAACAGCCTGCGCCTCGGACTCCAAGAAATTCGGCGCTTGGGACCAGAACCTGATGACCGAATGGCACGCTCGCTATGGCGGACGCGGCGTCATGATCTATTGGCACGTAGACCGCAAGTCCACCTGCATCTACTCGCAGCTCAAGCGATGCTCCTCTTCCGAGGTGGCCGCCATGATCGAAGGCGTCCTCCGACACTGCACGGACATGGAAGTCGAAAAACAATATACCGACAGTCATGGCCAGAGCGAAGTGGCCTTTGCTTTCTGCCGATTGCTCGGCTTCGAACTGTTGCCCCGGCTCAAGGCCATCCCCACGCAACGGCTTTATCGCCCCGACGACTCCGTGCTCTATCCAAACCTTGCGCCTGTCCTGTCCAGAACGATCAACTGGGAACTGATCGCACAGCAGTACGACCAGATGGTCAAGTACGCAACTGCCATGAGGCTGGGAACCGCCGACACAGAAGACATTTTGCGTCGCTTCCGGCGATCCGACGTGAAGCACCCCGTCTACCGCGCCCTCGCGGAGCTGGGCAAAGCCATCAAAACCATCTTTCTATGCCGGTACCTGAACTCGATGGAGCTGAGGCGGGAGATCAACGAAGGGCTTAACGTTATCGAGAACTGGAATGGTGCCAACGACTTTATCTACTTTGGTAAAGGCGGTGAAATGGCTTCGAACCGCATCGACGATCAGGAGATCAGCATGCTCTCCCTGCACCTCGTCCAGCTTTCGCTCGTCTACGTGAACACCCTCATGATTGAGCAGGTTCTGGGGGAGTCTGCCTGGCAAAACAGGCTCAACGCCAATGACCGAAGGGGAATCACGCCATTGATCTACTCCCACGTGAACCCCTACGGCAGCTTTCAGCTCGACCTAAACTCTCGGTTGCCCATCGATCCGCCGAGATTCGGCCCTCAATCCGTCGGAACTCAGCTCCTGCTCCGCTATGACCAGCAAACTGGATGACAGATTGCCCCTGGTGACAGCAATGTTGGGTCTACCCCTTCAGCTACGACAGCTTGTCACGTTTGATCCAGTCCTCCAATCCAGAAACTGGTTGGGTCTGCTACGGAACCACTGGAGGCGTAGCCGCCAACGGTACAAATTGTGCAACCAACGGTTACGACGGAAATGGCAATCTGCTCTACGAGACCGATGCGAGGGGCATCTCGGTGAGCTATACGTACGACCCATTGAACCGCCTTTCCACGAAAACGGCCTCCGGGATCACCTATGGCTATCTATATGACGTGAGCAGTGTAGGGGCGTTCACCGCGGCGAATCCACGTGGCCGAATGATCGAGGCATCAAACAACGTCAATGCCTCAGAGCAATTTTCATACGACACGATGGGGCGAGTTCGAACGCAGACCAATTGTATTCCGAGCAACTGCTCTGTCACGGCAAATGCGTTTGGTGCGCAGTACGACTATCTGGGCGATACGACTAGCGTCACTTATCCGGATGGGCGTGTCGTAAACCAGGCTTGGGACACGCTGGGGCGTCTTCAGACTTCAACGTTCGACAATTGGAATGGGACTCATGTTGGTTACACTTACCTGACTCCCGTTTATTGGCCTGATGGGTCTCTGATGACTGCCGCGTACGGGGACGGATCCGTCGAGAATATTGCAAAGAACAAGCGCTTCCAACCCACATCGATCACCCTCAACGGATCTCTGAGCACCTTGAATTCCAAATTGCTGTTGAGCAAGCAATATTGCTACGCAAGCGGGTGTGGAGCGGCAACAACAAACAACGGGAATATCTGGCAGATCACAGACGGTCTCAATGCAAATCGAACACAAACCGCCACATACGATACGCTGAACCGGATCCAGACCTTCAAGACGACCGACTTGACGATGCAGCAGAACTTCTCGATCGATCCGTTTGGCAACACCTCAGTTCCATCGGGGACCCTGACCAATTCTCTGGGTTTCGGGACCAATAATCGGATCAATTCAGGCAGTGCCTGTTACGATGCCGCAGGAAACGAGATCTGCAGCAACAATGGCGTATCGACCACTACCTACACCTTCGATGCGCTGAACCAGATCACACAAGTCAATAGCGGGAACACGGCGACCTATACCTACTCGGCGGATGGGAACAGGGTCCGGAAGGACGCTGGCGGAACATCCACTGAATATCTCTACTTCGGCGGTCAGCCTTTGGCTGAGAAGAACAGCGATGGCACCTGGTCGGACTATATCTTTGCCAACGGGCAGCGGATCGCAAGAGCGGATAGCTACGACCGGCGAATCCATATCCACGGAACAACCAACTCGGCCGGCGCGTGGGCGGCATGGTCACTTCCGGTGGCTGCATTCGTCGTGCAGAGCGGAGACAAGCTCTGCTTCAGGCAATATCAAACCGGCGGTGCCCGTGGGGGAATTAATATAGGTTTTTCAGACGGCACGGGAACGGGGTGGGTCGCGCAGGATTTGAGCGGGCAGGTCATCAACAGCGACACAATTCAGGGCACATGGCTCTTTCGGACTGTAGATTTGACATCTTACGCCGGCAAGACTCTTAACAGTATGTGGGTGGACACAGACGCTGCTACTCCCGTTGGCTCAACCTGGGACAACTACTTCGGTGATATCGCCTACGTAAAAGCAAATGGAACTGTACAACCCATCTATGCTCGTGACCAGTCGGTGTCGCTCACGTATCACTCTAGTGGCACCATCGCGAATCAAACCGCGGTCATAGAGACTTGGCAAAGCGACTATCTTCTCCCAAACGATACAACCACCTATTATCATGGTGATCAGATAGGCTCATCACGGATGATGACGTCTTCCGCCGGATGGCCAATCTGGGCAGAGGACTATTACCCGTTTGGACAAGACGCGAGTTCCGTTTCGTCGGTCAATCATTACCGATTCACCGGCAAAGAACGCGATACCGAATCAGGAATTGACTACTTCGGGGCCAGGTACTACGCATCCAGCATGGGCCGGTTCATGTCCCCCGACTGGTCGGCCAAAGTCGAGCCGGTACCGTACTCTAAGCTCGACAATCCTCAAAGTCTGAACTTGTATGCTTATGTTCTAAACCAGCCGCTTACAGTCGCAGATCCGGACGGGCATGCGCCGATGGGTTGGGGCGGTTTTGAAAATTGCGCCAGCAATAATTCATCGACCGGAGAGTGCGCAAAATCAAATCAGGATCAGCAGGCTCAGCAACCGGCCCAACAGCAGAACAATACCAATGGATATCAGACCCAAGACAATGCTGCGAAAGGCGCGCTTGCGGGTGCGAACCCGGCGTCCATAAAGGCGAACCTAGAGTATGGCGGTCTGATTTATGAAGACAAATCCGGCAAGTATTACTACAGTGGGCCAGTTGTAGGGGGCGATCAGGGCGTCAATCCGCATGACGCCAAGGCTCCAGATGGGACAACAGTCGTCGGGGATTATCACACTCACGGAGACTATTCGACAGCGGGGCCAGGCGGGAAGGCTATTCGAACGGGCGATCCTAAACGGGATGACTTCAACAGCGACCACTTTTCTGGCGCAGACAAAAGGGGAATTGCTTCTGATGGTAGAGGCCAGCCCGCATACCGGGGCTACCTTGGCACACCAAGTGGCAAGTTCCTGATTTATAACCCCACAACAGGACAGGAAGGGCCATTGCAATGAGGAAATTCATACTAGCTATGGTCGTGGCGATTTCAATCCAAGGATGGAACGTATCAATGGCTCAGTCAAACCCTCCGAAAGTGGCAGCAGAACTTCGGGGCTCCTGCCTAAAGTGGATACATGCGGCAGAACCTGAATTTCAACGAAAACATTTTGATCTGGACAACTACACCATCTCGGTCGTCGAGCAGGAGGAGTCTGTAACGGTAATCCTCAGCTCTGTCGATGCCCCTGAAGGTGCAAGAGGAAGTGTTGGAAAGTATCCAGGATATGAGGTGGAGATCAGCAAGAAGGGTATGAAAATACTACGCTCCAACTATGTTCGATGAAGGAGCATGTTGTGCTGGTAAAAAGCCTTGCAGCGCTTGCGGTTGTCTCCATGTTGTCGTTGCCTTGCAGGTCTCAGTTGCAGAGTGAGCCGCGCGTCGCTGCTAAAGAGCAACCAGCTTTTCGATCCCCGTTCGTGCTGAAACTGCATATCGACAACGAGCGCTCCTATGAGGAGAGGTTCGATCATGTTCCGTATGTGGCGGAGAACGAAGTCTACCTTTTCGCGGGCGAGACCTTCGGAATCAACGTCACGATGATCAGGAATCGTCTCTCTAAAGTGACGTATCAGCCAGACCCGGTCAAAGCCGATGTCGAGTTCAAGTTCTCACAGGAGAAATCACCAACCGGCTTTATGATGCTGTTGGTGATTCGGAATCGGTTGAAGCGCAGCATATCGCTCGATGCTCTGATGACTGTTCCTGGAGACAAAGGGGTCCACGAAACCAGCGTACTTCCAGTCGGCCCAGGGCGCAGCAATACCGAGTCATGGCCGCACCCAATCGTTCAACTGATGCTGAGGAACATCCGCTTTTCTGACGGCGGGGCACCGTAGAAGAGCCTTCCATGCTGCGCATGGGATGTATAGGCAGGTCGCGGTAGGGATACGGATTTCTCCGTACCCCCCGCACAGATCCGGACAGGCGGATTTCCCGCATCCGGCTCTTGCCTCAGGTGGTGACGCGCAGACGGCGCGAGGGATAAGGATGGCAGATATGGGCCGGAGGAAGCCATCGGCGGATGAGTCGTTGCATACGCTCCCACTGGACGCGTCCCTTCTGGCTCCGCCGTTCGAGCGCGTGATGCCAGAGGTGACTGACCGTGAAGCGGAAGTGAGCCAGTGCGTACCGGTTTCCCGGCACTCCGAAGTATCGGATATGCCCACTCACAACGGACTTCAACCACTTGCCGACTTCAGGAACAGGGTCATGCATACGCCGCCGCAACTCGATCTTGACCCGTTGCAACGTCGCCTGCATGCGCTTGCGAATCGTCTGCCGAAGCACCATGAACCTGCCCTTCCTCGTCTTGCCGCAGATGTGCTTGAAGCCGAGGAAATCGAAGGTCTCAGGCTTGCCCAGACCGAGCCGCTTTCGGTTGGCCGCCGCATGGCGTCCAAACTCGAAGAGCCGCGTCTTCTCCGGGTGCAGCTCCAGTTGGAACTTCTGCATACGTTCTTTCAGTTCCGCCCAGAACCTTTCGGCATCGTCCTTGAACTCGAATCCAACCAGGGCATCATCGGCGTAACGCACCACGATCACATCGCCGCGCGCACACTTCTTACGCCATGCCTGAACCCAGAGATCGAAGACGTAATGGAGGTAGATGTTCGCCAGCAGCGGCGATGCACTTCCACCCTGCGGCGAGCCTGCCTCCGCAAACGTTCGCTTGCCCTTTTCCAGCACGCCCGCGTTCAACCATTTCTGGATGAGCCGCACAACGCGCCGGTCCGCTATCCGATGCTGGAGAAACCGGACCAGCCACTCATGCGACAGCCTGTCGAAAAAGCTGCGCACGTCCAGGTCCAGCACCCAGTTCACACGTCGCTCATGGAGTCCGCAGTACAGGGCGTCCAGCGCTTTATGCTGGCTGCGTCCCGGCCGGAACCCATAAGAGAAGCCGAGGAAGTCTGTCTCGTAGATGTTGTTGAGTACTTCCACCGTCGCTCTCTGGACGAGCTTGTCTTCGAGCGCCGTAACGCCGAGCGGTCGCTGCCGCCCGTCCGCCTTCGGGATGTACACCCTACGCACCGGTTTAGCTCGGTACGCTCCGCGCTTCAGCCTATGGGAGAGGTTCTGGAGATTTTCCTCAAGTGCCTCGCCGTAGTGCCGCCACGTCTCACCGTCTACACCGGCTGCCGCATGCCTCTTCAACTGCGAATAGGCGAACCGCAGGGTGTCGATCCGGTAGATGTGATGCATCAGAGCGGTGAACTTTGCATCCTTGTTCGATTTTGCCGTTTGTCGTATCTGCGCCAGCTCGCTTGGCGCGACTACCCGGCTCTGAGTCCGGATCGCGTTTTGCTGGCCCAGATTCCCCTTGGCCAGGCCCCTTCCCTCCATCTCCTCCTCCATCGGTGTTTTGATTTTGTTCGGAGACTTCCCCGGTACTATGGGTCTGTCCGACTTCCCGTGTTCGTTCATCATCGGCTCCTGTCCTTGGACTTCCCGATGCGTCCCGCGAGCGCTGGCCGCTCACGGGTGAACCCGGGATCTCCCAACTTCCGTGCAAGATGTGTCCCTACGTGCCAGGGTCACAGACCGCGCAGGACCCCGGTGAAGCTCGCATGTACGCTCCACCGAATGTTGCCTTCCGCGTCGTGTCAGGGCGTCGGCGTCCTGAAGTTCGGGGTATTTCGCGGTTCAATAACCTGGCCCATAGTTCCTCCTGTCAACGCTTCGTATCCGGCCTTGCGACCGTGCCCGCATGACTCGGAGCCGGTGTGGCTTGCTGGGCCTTCACCGTACGACTCTTTCATTCGCTACATCTTGCCGGCTTGCCCGGTGCGGTCTGCATCGCGCTCTCTGAAGGTGGTTGCTACTGCCCTCAAAGAACACGGTGCTTACGCACCGGATGTTGGCGCTGCGACACGTCTCCCCTTGCAGGGCTGCGGTGGCCAGTTCGGTCGCGGGGCGGGGTGCCGGGGGCGCAGCGGGCGGCGTTTCGAGAACGAGTGTCACCTGCCAAGGTCGTGCCTTTTGTTGCGCTGCTTTCCGCGCTCGCTGCTCCTGGCCAACTCTTCTCTGGCCTGAACACGCGTCAAAGCCTTTCCAAATGCGGAATCAATTTCGTGAGCCGTTCGTCGATGCTGGAGGAAAGGGCCATGGTTTCGTTGTATTGCCTGGTCAAGATCTGAAATCGCTCCTCGAAAGCCTTGGATTGCCGTTCGAGCGCGATCATCGAGCGCGCGTACTGATCGGTCAAACGCTTCTCTCGCTCCTCGAATTCCGTTTGCAACTGCCGCAAGGAATCGAGCAACAGGGCCTCCACTTCGTTGGGTGTCGTGTTCATTTACTCCGCCTTCCTGCACCGCTGAACGTAGATGGTCGTCGTTTTGGTCTTTTTGTCTGTCTCCGTCCAAGGCTCGCAGTTGAGCCACGTCGGCTCGTCCACCATCATCAACTTCTCGCCCGTGGATGAGATGAACGTCCTCATGTGAACGTGCTCCCGGTCCTGGATCTTCCACCACACCAGCAAGCCGCCGATCATCCCCAGGCACACGATCAACGTCGCCAACACCGGCAGAGCGACTCCCGCCTTGACCGCCCAGAAGAACTTCGGCGTCCAGACCTTCACGTCCTTTTTTACCGTCGCGAGCTGCTCGTTCATCGCGGAGGCGTTCTCGTCTACGGCGCTCTTCATCGATTTGAGCGCCGTCTCCAAAGCGCTTTTCAAGGTACTCTCGGCGTCGCTGCATTGCTGCGCCAAGGCGCTCTTCAGCGTCGCGAGCACGGCGAGCTGCATCTTCTTGACGGTCTCTGCCGTCTGGTTCGCTTCTTGCTCCAATTGAGCGGTCAAATCGGTAATTTTCACTGAACAGCTCTCCTTTCAGGCGAAACCTGTCGTTCTTGCCTTCCCCGCAAAGGACGGTGACGTAATCCTTGCCCTGGCGCCCAACCTCCAGACCCTTCGCCCGGATGAACTTCACGATGGCCGCCCGGTCCTCCAACTCCCCACGCCCGCATTTCTGGACAATGAGCTTTTCAAGCGCCGCGGCAAGATCTGCCTTTTCCTTGGGAAGCTTCCTGGCGTAATCGACGACGCGCCGGCGATCCGGATCGCGCGGGTCGTCCATCCCCCGGCTCAGGTTTTCGACATCCTGCCAGGAGGCCAGCCGCGCCCGGTCCGCCCGGTCGAAGTAGGCCGGGAACCGCTTGCCCGTATCGAGATCCACATTGGCCACCACGAAATGCAGCTCGGTACGGTCATGGTCCCGGTGCTGTATCCAGACCATGGACAGCCGGTTGGGGTCCATCCCTGGAACCAGAAACTTCCGCTCGAAACTGTCGATCAACTCGAAGCGCACTTCCGGAAAATCCTTGAGGAGAACCGCGTCGTCCTCGGTGAAGCTCAGCACCCCCGACGTGTACCGCTGGGCGAACGTGAGCGAGTCGATCAGCGTGGCCGCCGTCTCCGGATCGCCGCGCAGTAGCTCCGGGGGATTCTCTCTGCGTTCTTTCGTGTGGTCCTTGTCGGCCAGCAGGTAGGAAAGCGCCCGGCTGCCCGACCCGCTACCGTGCTTCAGGATCTTCGCCAGCACCCTTGGCCTCCCGCCAGAAACTCTCACACACCGCCCGCAGCTCTTCGCGCATCTCCCGGCGGATTTGCGCCAACTGCGTGGCCACAAAGACCGCGTCCATCGGATTGCGCTCCTTGAGGTCGATGTTGACCGCCCGCGCAAGCTGATTCAGGTTGTTGCCGACGCGCGCCACAGCCAGGGCCAACGGCTGGATGTAGGCGGCATTTTGGGGGCTGCGCTCCTGCGCCTTGCGCTGCATCAGAGGCGGGCGCGGCTTCGACGGCTGGCCCAGGGCCAGATCGCGGAGCCAGGCCGCTACCGGCACATCGCCGGCAGCGGCCTTTACGCGCTCCGCCTCGGCGGAACTGAGCCAGATCTTCTGGCTCACGTTCCGTGCATTTTTACCGCGATTGCGCACAATCGCCACGGCACGGGCCTTTCGGGTTGGGGTTCTCAGGGGAGGGCGAGGCCCTAGCCCATGAGCCAGAGCACGGCACCGCGTAAGCGGGGACGTGTGCTCTGGCTTAACTCAGTTGTAAGTATGGGTCGGCTCCATCTGGAACCGCAAGAGAAAAACTGATCAAGCTTCATTACTAAAGGAACAGAAGCTGAACTGGCACAAAACAAGAACGCGAAAATAGACTCAATCTACAGAATCGATTCTAGCTAAAACACAGGATGAACGGCTGGCCAAATGCAAATACGAAAACAGGGCAAGAACCTCCAACTGATCCGATACTACTCGGTCAAGGATGCGGGAAAACGAGAACAGAAGCAAAGCCTGATCGCTACGCTGCCTCTGGACACTGAGGCGGATAAAGTGTCAGCTTCGATCATCAACAAACTGACGCCTCCCGAGTTCGAACAGTTGCGGAAATACCTGTCGCGCCTGGAGGGTGATCGCCTGGTAAGCCAACTGGAAGTTTTTGGCGCTGTGGTCGATCAGGCAACCCGCTTGGCCATGGGGACAACGGATGCCGAACTGAAGACGCAATTGCAGGAGAGGCTGGCGGCTCTTGCCCTGAAACTGCAAACCGTGCCCGCGCAGGACGCGGGGAAAACTGCCTAGTTTTTCCAGGCTTCCATGCACGGTTGTGCCCCCTGCCGCAAGCACAGGAAAAGCAGGTGAGAGCGGAGCCGCACTTTCGCGGCGGGGCTTCGCTCCCGACTGGTCGGCTACTTCCGGTGGAGTTTGGCCCAGCGCCTATAAGCCCAACCGTCCTCCGGACCTGGGCCGTAGGGATAAGCCAGGTACTGGCGGCCGTCTCTTTCCCACGCGTAGGTGTTGTTGTGGGGGCATTCGAAGCGATGGGGAATGAGCGCCGCTTCGGGATCATTGAGGGTGTGCAGCCACTGATTCAGGCGGCGGCGTAAACCACGCGCAGCCATCTTTTTGTCTTCGTGGGCGCTCTCCGCGCTTGTGAAGGCGGCATAGGTCTCCGGTAGGAACGGGACACATCGAGTTCTCTCCTTGGCGAACTAATGCGCCATCGCATCCCTCCTCTGAACCGCTCCCATTATCGCAAAACCGATAGAGCTGCTGATTACGAATCAGCGGTTCTATGGTTGAGTTCGATCACAAGCGGCGGATAGAGTTTGCTCCCCTGGAGCGCCGCGCAGTTCACAAAGTAGGTACCGTTGGGTCCTTGTTCCTTGCCCCGGCCGCCGTGGATATGCCCAAAGACGTGCAGTCTGGGCCGGACTCTCTGGACGGCCTTGCTGAGCTGCATACAGCCTATATGCTCTCTCCAGATGTCCTCTTTGTCGAGAATGCCGAACGGCGGGCCGTGGGTGATGAGCACATCGGTCCCGACCGGGATTTTGTCCCAATATTTTCGGCTCGCCGCGCCGCGCTCTACCGCAAAAGCCATATGAGGAAGGACCGGCGTGACCGGGCATCCCCAGAAGTGGATTCCCTCCAGGGCGACGCCGGCATGTTCCAGATACACGGCGTTAGAAAGGCGCTCCCTGGCTGTCTCGGGGCTGGCCTCAAAGAGCAGATCATGGTTCCCTGCCACCACGATTTTGTGTCTGTGCGGCAAAGTGCCGAGCCACTCGTTGAAATCTTCGATCTCCTCGATCGCGCGGCCGTGCGTCATGAAATCGCCGGCGTGGATCAGGATCTCCGCATCGGGCACGTCCAGCTTTCGGTGGAACCCGTGCGTGTCACTGATACACACGATCCGCATGACTTAATTTTATTTGCGCTGGCGCGTTTAGAGCACCGGCCTTCTAAGCCGGGGGTTGTAAATCGAGCGCCTGCCTTACAAGCAGGATGTCTACTTCGGTACTTTGATAGCGCCTGACTCGATGCCTTCCGCAATACGTTCAAGGATCTTGGCATAACGGTAGAAGTCGGGGAAGGACGCGCACAGGCCGTCCATTTCGTTTCGCGTGCACGTATCCATCAGGCGCTTAAAGCCAGGAAGGTAATCCGCCATTTCGCCGAACAGCGTCACATCATCCAGCCCGGCTGCAGCCAGTTCTTGAACTCGTTTGGAGATCAGAGAAGTAATTTGGATTTGCTCTGCGGCCACGCTCATACGTGTCGATTGTTACACCTGGAACAGACGCGAAAGCGTTCCGCTTTCATGACAATTCTGAGGTCTGCCTAAACGTACATAAAATCTCCCTTTCTTGAGCTGTCCCCGAACACCACGGGAACCACCTTACTCTCCCGGCTTAAGGGCCGGGAGAGTAAGCACGTCGAGGATCTGGCAGGCAGTCTTCTGAACGATTTCAAGTGATGCAATAAGAGTGTCGGCGTTACCGTCATAGAGTCCGATGTAGTAACTCGAACTGGAGCCGCAATCGAGCCCCAAGCCGGAGCAAACCGCGAAGGCTACGGCCTCGGCTTCCGTCTCCCGGATTGTCTATGTTGTGTTCGGCGATCAGCTTTGTGCATGGATTCGTGCGCGTACTCGTGCACCAAAGTGGCCAGGATCTCGGCATTGGAATAGCCGGGGGCGAGCAGGATTTTGCCGCCGCAACTCAAGCCTAAAGCGGGCGCGATTTGCTCAGAGAATTCGACGATAATTTCCTGCTGCCGGATGAATTCAAGAAGCATATTCAGGTGTCCGTCCGCATCGCCTTGGACGCCGGGCGCCGCGGGTAAATCTTCTCCGTCGGTCTGCGCCAGATCGAAAACATAAACGGCGCGAAACCCTAAAACCCGGCTTTCCTTCCGGTCGTCTTCCGGCGCGGCGGCGTCGTGTTTTTTATTTACGCCCGAGGGGGCCCGCAATTGTATTTACATTAATAACAACCGCCCAAGCACCGCGAAAGAGACCCACCGGTTGTGACCCCCCCCCCCCC